>Ga0209377_1000279_pt1 | contig 32760 bp, 28 predicted proteins | sample GraSoiAngelo_141_FD_185898 | JGI IMG/M metagenome (GOLD analysis project Ga0209377, IMG submission 185898) | Grasslands soil microbial communities from the Angelo Coastal Reserve, California, USA - 14_0929_12_40cm (SPAdes) (version 2) | ecosystem: Environmental > Terrestrial > Soil > Grasslands ...
GCCGTATCCCTCTTCGCGTTGCCCCCCCAATGGCCTTCATCAGGCCAACGTCCATCTTCCGCTCCATCGCCACGTTGGTCATCGCTGCCATCACGCACAACGCCGTGAGCAGCAGCACAATCCCCACCGTCCCCGTGAGCAATCCGCTGATGCGGTTGTATATCTTCGCCTCGCCCTCCGTGAATTGCCGGATAGGGCGAACGTCAACATCAGGAAGCTGGCGTTGAAGATCAGCAATGTAGCTTTGGATTTCGCCAGGAGTGCCTGGAACGATCAGCTCGATCGCGCTGATGCGACCTGATAGATCAACCAACCGTTGTGCCGCGCGCAATCCGATCTCAACGCGGTCGTCTTCTGGTCCGCCGGTTTGGCGAAGGTTCGCGACGCGGCAGGACTCGCGGCGGTCACCGCTGGTTAAGACGAGTTTTGAGTTCTGCTGAGCACCGACCTGTTGCGCGAATCTCGCGCCCGCCACGCACACGTCTTCACGCGATGGGGCTGGTCCTTTCGGACTGCTCGTGGGAGTTGAAGAAGAGACCACCGCGACTTTAAGAAACCCGAACGGATTGGACCCGGCTACAACGGCGGTGAGAGACTTTCCCGACTGCGGAACCGAAACGCTACCGATCATGTAGAGAGCTGACGATACGCCGACACGGCCGCTCGGGAGATTTACAGGCACCAAATGAACGGTGGACTCGGGCAGTGTCTCGGAACTTGACGATAAAGAGCCTTTCGGAATGATCAGCACATTAGGCCCAAAGGCGCGGAATTCGGTGGTGAGGCGGCGCTTCGCATCCACTTGCAAATTAAGCAGAGCGGCGGTGACAGCCGCGCCAGCGCCAAGAGCCAAAAGCATAACGAACAGCCGTCCGCGGTTGGCACTTAGCAGACGCCGGATGATGCGCCAGAACATCGCCAGATTGGTGGCGCGAAGCTCGCTCATCACTCGCCTCGCAGGATGGGTGCCGGCTCGATGCGCGAAGCGCGCCGCAGCGGAATAGCGCTGCCCAGCAGCGTCACGAGGGCGGCCAGCCCAATCACAACCAGAAAAACAAGAAGCGTTGGTTCCGGGGCGGCCCCAAATATTTTTTCGCCAACCATGCGCGCCAGGACGATTCCCAGCGCGTAACCAATTCCTCCGCCTACAAGCGCGAGCAACAGTTGTTCCGCGGCAAGCAGAAAACCAACCATGCCGGAGCCCGCGCCCAAGGCCTTCATCAATCCGATCTCCACTCGCCGCTCGATCACCGAAGCCGCCGACGAAGCACCAACGGCCAGCGCCGCGGCCAGCAGCGCCGCCCCGGTCACCAGCCACAACAGCGTCTGAACCCGCGTGAGAATCTGCCCTTCGCCTTCCGCTACGCGACGGATCACACGCACATCCGTTCCCGGCAATTCCTGCTGAATCTGAAACGCAATCGAAGAAATGTACGGCGTGCAGAACCAGCGGTCGTACTCCGCCGGAGTCATGGCCTTTGGATCGCGTCTCGCAAACGCGTCTTCCGGCTTCGTCAGCGCGCTGACGAACAGCTTTCGATACTCGCCCGGCTTGTCCGAAATCTTCTGAGCGATCGCGATTGACGTGACAATTGCGTCATCTTCCGAGCCGCCAGTGGACAGAATCCCAGTGACCTTAAGAATCTGCCCCTTATCGCCGTCTTGAACTAGGATTGCGTCTCCGATCTGTCGGCCTGTCTTCCGAGCAAAATTGGCTCCGATCACACAATCGGCTGCATCTTCCGAAAACCAACGTCCTTCGACCGACCACCAAGGATTGGTTCTTTCAATGCCAGTCACGAAGCGGGTCTGGAGATCGGGAGTCCAAATCGAATGCTGAGACCAAGTTCCAATTAGACTCGTCGAAAGGGAAGGAGTAAATGCGCTGCTTATCGTCTTCGGAAGGATTGCAGTATTGACTGGAACCTCGAGTATCGGCGCAAAGGCAATGATGTTGTTGTGCCAGAAAATCGTCTTGAGTTTCGGCAGGTCCGCTTCCGGCAGGTACGCGCCGGCATTCACCGGCCGGTAATCCACGCCGCCAATCTCCAGGGGCAGCGAATCGGCCTGCGGCGTAACCAACAGATTCGCGCCCAGGCTGCGGAATTCCTTCGCCAGGCGGTCGCCGACATCCAGCACCACGCTGAGCGCGGTCGTAGCCACACCCATACCGAGAGCCAGCGCCGCGCCGGTCAGCAGCTTGTGCCGCGGGCGCCGCCCGAAGGAATCGGCCACGAGTCGTAGAAACATGGAATTGGTCGTCGCGCAAGCAGGCGCACGATAGTTCGTGCTCCTACTGAGGTATCTCCTTGGACGCCTGAGCGAAGGCGGAAATGTCGATCACTATGTCTCCTCCATCCACGTGCGCAGGCACGCCGATGGGGTTGCAGCCTCCCTGATTGCCTATCGAGGGAACGTATATCGCTGAAGCGCAATGGCGGCAAATCACGTTTTGGCCGTCCTGGCGGTAGCCTTCTGCTCCGCAAATCCGGCAGGCATCCAGCGCCACGCCCCAGCCATTCGGCTTTTTGATGACCATGAACCGCATGGACTGACTGCCGGCGTTGACGGTGAAGAGGTGCATATTGCCGTCCTGTACCTCGCTCACCGGTACGCGCACCACGTCTCCAACTGCCTCAATCGCACGCGCTGACGGCGGCGCCGAATTCGCGCGCGCATAAATAAAGTCGGCGGTGAGCACGAGAATCACGGTCAGAGAAGCGGTCGCGGCCGCAATCATCCAGCGGCGCTGGCGTCGGTTCTGCGATTCCAGCAGCCGCCTTTCGGTGTCGTTCAGCGATTCTTTCGCGGCCTTCGCCTGCGAAGCTGCCTGCCATTCGCGCAAAATCAGCAGCATCGCCGCGCCAAAAATGAATACGAAAAAGAACAGCTCGTTGCGGACGATGGGCCCGAGAATCGCCATCTCCGCCTTGCTCGAAGGCAGCCAGCGCGCCTCACTCAGTTCATGCACGCCGGTAAGTGCAAGCTGGAACGCCACGAGCATCAAAATGACACTCGTCACCGCGAAAAAGCGATGCAGGGGAACGCGCAGCGTACCCTTAAAAAAGAACAAGCCCACCGCTACCGCCGCCCCCATCCCGGCAATCGTTCCGATCCAGGTCTGCAAACCCTCAGTGGAAAGCTCCACGGCGCGCAGAATGAGTGCCAGCTCCGCGCCCTCGCGCAAAACCATCAGGAACACAAACAGGAAAATGCCCAAGCCTGCTGCTTTCCCCGCCCGCTCGGCGTAGAGCTCTACTTTTTCTTCGATCTGCTTCTTCAGGTGGCGCGCAACGCGGTTCATCCATACGATCATCGTAACAACGAAGACCGAAGCGGCCAGGAGCATCAACCCCTCGAAGCCGTCTTCGCTGATGTGCCAGCGCTCCAACGCCACCGCCACGCCCAGACTCAGAGCAGCGGCCGCCGCAACGCCGTACCAAACAAAACGTGTCAGGTAGCTGCGGCCGGTACGGGAAAGATAGACAAGGATGATGCCGACAACCAGCGCCGCCTCAACACCTTCACGAAGTGCGATGAGAAAAGCCGAAAGCACACGATCTCCAGTTGTAAATGATTTGCAACTACCGTTTCAGTCTACCCCAGACAGACGCCCGCCGTCAACCGGACTAATTCAGTCCGATTTGCTTGGTTGCCGAATAGGATATCCTATCTCCTGCTCATGAGGACCCTTCGCCAACCCCTATCCCTGTTTCTCGCTGCCCTGTTGCTCTGCGCTCAATCCGTTGCCCAATCGCCGGCCATTTCACAGATGCCTTCCTCTGGCGCGCAATCCGACCTCAAGCGCGCACGAAAAGCCGCGGAGCAGGGCGGAAGAGCCGAAGCCGCCGGCCGCCTTGGTGAAGCTCTGGCCGCGTATGAACAAGCCTCTCGCTACGCCCCTCAGGATGCAAACATCGTCACCCGAGCAGCGTCGCTTCGCTCGAAATTAGTTCGTGCCCGCGTTGACGCGGCCGAGCGCGACGCCCTGGCTGGTCACTTCGACCAGGCGACGGATGAACTGGCCGCCGCGCTGGCGATTGATCCTGGAAACACCATAGTCGCGGAACGCTTGGGGCAGCTGAAGAGCATGGAAGAAGAACAGGCTCCTAGGGCCGCATCGGAAATCTCCGGCATGCCTCGCTTGAAGCCGCAAAATGGAAAGCGCAGCATCGACCTGCGCGGGGACACCAAGACCGTCTACGAACAACTCGCAAATCTCTTCGGCATCAGCGCTTCTTTCGATCCTGATTTGGCGATCAGAAACGTTCACTTGCGCCTCGACGATGCGGATTTCAAGACCGCGGTATCCGTGCTCGCCACACAAACTGGAACATTCTGGCGCCCGCTGACCCCAGTGATGATGTTTGTCGCACCGGACACGCCGGAGAAACGGAGGCAATATGTCTTGGAAGCGGAGCAGACCTTCCCGCTTTCTGCGGCCGTCGGTCCCGAGGATGTCACCGAGGTTTTGCGCATCCTGCGCGATATCACCGGTTCCACGCACATTGATCTCGACTCGCGCAGTCACACCATTACCGTACGCGATACTCCGGAGAGACTTGCTCTTGCGGGCGCGCTGATCCAGCAAATCGAAAGAGCGCGAGGCGAAGTCATGCTGGAGATCGAGCTGCTCGAAGTCGACCGCAACACCGCGCAGAAACTCGGCATCGAACCTCCCTCGAAGGCCCAGCTCTTCAGCCTTCCCCCGAATTTAATCAGCCAGTTGAATCAGGCCACCAATCTTTCGGCGCTTCAGACGCTCCTTGCGGGAATCTTTGGAGGCGCGGCGACCGGCGGTACCACTTCGATTAGTTCGTTGATTCCTCCCCTCATTGCTGTTGGGGGAGGCAAGACAACATTTCTTTTGACTCTCCCGGGAGCCGCTGCGGACTTCTCTGACGCGCTCTCGCTAGTACAAAGTGGCCGCCAGGTCCTCTTGCGTGCACAGGACGGGAAGCCCGCGACTTTCTTTGTGGGTGACCGCTTTCCCGTCACCCTTTCCTTGCTCTCGGGCAGCCTGGGCACCTCAGGTTTCACCCCCAATCCGGGCGGAGCAAGCAATCCCTTCCCCAGCACTTCGTTTGCTGCCGGGATTGGGCCCGTCGCGCTGGTTGCTGCTGATTTTGAAAACAATGGTTTGCTCGATTTGGCCGCTGTCAATGAGATCGATAACTCTGTGACCATTTTGCTGAACCAGAGCGGCAGTCAGGGAACTTTTGTTCAAGCCACGGGTTCCCCCATTTCTTTGGGGACGCCCCGCGCGACGGCCCCGGCAACCGCGCCAGCAATTGCCTCGGCGACATTCACCAACAGCGGGTGCCATGATCTGCTCGCCAGCGATCCCCTCGCGAACACGGTAAACGTGCTTATCAGCAATTGTGACGGCACGTTCCAGACGCCCGTTGCCATTCCCGTGGGCAGCAATCCCACCGCAATTGTCACCGGAGACTTCGATGGCGACGGGAAACAGGATTTCGCGGTGGCCAACGAGGATGATGACTCGATTTCCATTTTTCTCGGGGACGGTACGGGTAAGTTTGCTCCCGCTCCGAATTCCCCTTTCCTCTTTTCCAGGCAACTCGCCATTAGCACCACGTCGCTGCCGGACGAAGTTGTTGGAACCGCCTACAGCGCCACGCTGCAATCGACAGGAGGGACCGGGGCCGTCACCTGGAGCATCCCGGCAGGGAGTCTGCCCAGCGGGCTTGCTTTGAATGCAAGCACGGGCGCCATCACCGGCACGCCCACGGCGGCAGGAACTTCCGCGCTCACGGTGAACATAACGGATTCCAGCAATCCTCCGCAGTCCGTCACAACCACACTCAGCATCACCATCAACGCCGTCGCTCCTGCCCTCGCCATTTCGACGGCTTCGCTCCCCAATGGGAGTGTCGGAACGCCTTACGACCAGATCTTGGCCGTTACCGGGGGAACCGGTCCCTTTACGTGGAGCGTCTCGTCCGGTTCGCTGCCTGCTGGCTTGAGTTTGAATGCTGCAACAGGCGAAATCAGCGGAACACCGACATCCACGACTACACCCGCGCCAAGTTCGACGTTCACCATCGCGGTTACGGACTCCAGCAGCACTCCCCTAACGGCTCAGAAGCAGTTTACGTTGACTCCGATCACCGCCGCCGAGCGGGGCCCCGTGGCTATGGCAGTAAACGACTTTAATTCCGATGGGAAACAAGACCTGGCGATCGTGAATCAGACGACCAACAATGTAGCGATTCTCCTGGGCAACGGCGACGGAACCTTTGCCGAAGCCGCCGGTTCTCCTATCACCGTGGGCAAGCTCCCCGTGGCCATCGCTTCCGGTGACCTCGCCGGCAGCGCGCGCGCCGATCTCGCCGTCGTCAATCAGACAGATGCTTCCGTCACCATTCTCTTGAACAATGGCGACGCGACGTTTGCCCCCGGGCTGAATTCCCCCCTCACCACCGCCTCCACTCCCACAGGAGTCGCCATTGCGGACTTCAATCAGGACGGCCACGTCGATATCGCCGTCACCAGCCAGGCTGCCAACACCTTTCGCGTATTCCTGGGTGTTTCCGCGGGGCTCTTTACACTGGCTTTCGAGCCGCCCGCCGGCCCCAACGGAACTTTTCCGACGGCCATCGTGGCGGCTAACTTCGTGAACGGCGGCTTCCCCGACGTAGCCATCACTAACAATGTTTCCGGGACGGCCGGGGACGTCACCGTAGTTCTGAGCCCCGCCAATCTCTTTTCCAGCTTGGGAAACTCCAGCAACGTGCAGCAGCCCTACCCTGGTTCCGAGTACGTTGACCTCGGCGTGAAGATCAAAGCCACGCCCACCCTTCATCCCAAAAATGAAGTGACTCTGCAGCTCGAATTCGAGATTCGTGCGCTGGCCGGCTCCAGCGTGAACGGAATCCCCGTCATCTCGAATCGCACTTTGTCACAAACGGTGCGCGTGAAAGAAGATGAACCGACGCTCATTGGCGGCCTCACCGATCGCGAAGAAACGCGCGCCATCACCGGTCTGCCGGGGTTCGCGGAAATCCCGGGCGCAAGATACGCCTTCGCATCTAAAAGCCACTCTCTGCAAGACACCGAGCTTCTCATCGTGATTACCCCGCGCCGATTGAGAATGCCGGAGCACGCGACCCGGACGATTTTCGCGGGCCGTGACATCGGCGCCCGCAGTGCCGCCGGTCCGGCAATCCCCCAGCCTCCACTACCTCAGCCTCAACTTCAACCCCCGCCTCCTCAGCCTTAGTCTCTGCCTCGACCCCAATCGCAACACTAGCCTGAGAGGATCCAGACTGCCGTCCGCTTTCTAGTTTGCCGTTCTGCATAAGAGTTTGAAAAACTTACGTTTTCTTGCGCTGGCTGTCTACGGCAGTGGTTCAAACACCACCACCGGCTGGTACGTTCGTGGCACCACCGCTTCGGCGATGGCGATCAGCTTGTCCTGCTGGTTGAAGACGCGAAGCCGTGGGGCTTTCGGAGCCCCGCCATCAAGTTCTGTCGTTGCGCCAGGAGGCAGCTCGACGCGTCCGGGCTGCAGTTGCGCAAGAGAAATGTTGAACTTCGAGCCATGGCGCACGCGCTTCTCGATGACCGGCAAAACATTCACACGCGGAAAATTGGGCAGCAGGTTTTCCAGTTTGATCATACAATCCGCGAATCTTCCCGCCTTGCTCGCATCCGCCAGTTCTTCGAGCGTAATCGCCTGCTCCAGCGAAAATTCTCCCACCGCGGTCCGCGTAATTTCCGCCAGGTGCGCGCCGCAGCCCAACGCCTGTCCCATTTCGTGGGCGAGGGAACGAATATACGTGCCGGAAGAACACTCAATGAAGAAGCGCGCGAGGCTGCCTTCGATCTCCTTGAGCTTGTATTCGTAGATCTCCACCTCGGCGGGCTTCAACTCGACCACTAGCTTTTTCCTCGCCAGTTCATAGGCAGGACGCCCTCCCACTTTCTTCGCGGAGAACGCTGGCGGCTTCTGTTCGAATCGCCCGATGCGCTCTGCCGCCAGCCGCTCGAGCACGCTTGCATTCAACACCGGCGGAGTGTCCGGCCCCAGTGGTTCACCGTCCGAGTCGTAGGTGTCGGTGGCAAATCCGAAACGGAAACCCGCTGCGTAGCGCTTCCTCCGTCCCGCGTAGAACTGCACGAGCCTCGTCGCCCGGCCCAGCAGCAACACCAGAACGCCCGTGGCCAGCGGATCCAAAGTCCCCAAATGCCCGATCTGCCGGAATCCTGCCAAGTGGCGCACGGCATCCACCACGTCGTGCGACGTTCTTCCCTTTGGCTTATCGATGACGAGCGCGCCGTCAAACGGCGCCGGGTGTGGCTGGCGTGGCATTTACGGTCAGTCGGCTACGGCGCGGGCGGGTTATCCTTCTTCATTTCCTTCAAGAGCTGCTCGATGCGCTCCACCTGTTCCTGTGTGAGGTCCAGCGTGAAATGCAGCTCCGGCAGGCGGCGCAGCTGCAATCGCTTCACGAGTTCCCTGCGGATGAATCCCGAGGCATGTTCCAGTGCTTTGATCGCGTCGACCCGCTCCTTCTCGCTTCCCTGCACGCTGATGAAGATGCGCGCGTGCTTCATGTCCGGCTGCACGCGAACTTCGCTCGCAACGACAGTGCCCTCCAGCCGCGGGTCCTTCAGTTCCCCCGCCAGCATGGCGTTGATTTCGTGCGCGATTTCTTCGGCCACGCGTTCGTGACGGTGGTTTGTCGAGCTCATCAGTGTTCTGGCCGCACTTCTTAGATGATCTCCACTGCCTGGTTGATCAAAAACGATCCGAGGATGCGGTCCGCCTCGCCCAATACTTTCTGCAGCACTTCGTTCACGTGCTTCTCTTCATTCGAAATCGTCACCACGCCTACCACCGACCTCTGCCAGGTGTCGTGATGCTCTAGTTCCGCCACCGCCACGTTAAAATCCCTCCGCAGCCGGTCCTTCAGGCTGCGCAAGACTTGCCGTTTGTCCTTCAGCGATTGGGCGTCGGGAATGTGCAGCTCGAGGGTGAGCAAGCCGACTGGCATCTGCGCTCCGGGGAATCTTGGCGGACTATTTCTTGCCGGATGGCCCGCCGGTCTGTCCGGCAGCTTCCGCTGCGCTCATCTTGGTGACGTTGAAGCATTCCAGGATGTCGCCGATTTTGATGTCGTTGAAGTTGGCCACACCCGCGCCGCATTCAAAGCCCGTACGCACTTCGTTGACGTCGTCCTTGAAGCGCTTCAGCGAGTTAAGCTTCGATGTATAGATCAGCGTGCCATCGCGCACCACGCGCACTTGTGCATCGCGCTTGAGAATCCCGTCTGCCACGTAGCAGCCGGCCACCGTCCCCGCGCCCTTCACTCGGAATGTGTTCCGCACTTCCGCGCGGCCGAGATACGTTTCCGCAATGACCGGTTCCAACAGGCCTTCCATGGCCTTTTTAATTTCGTCAGAAACTTCGTAAATGATGTTGTGCGTGCGGATGTCCACGTGTTCCTGTTGCGCAAGATCCGCCGCCTTGCGGTCCGGCCGCACTCCAAAGGCGATGATAATCGCGCCCGACGCCGAGGCCAGCAGCACGTCGTTTTCTGTTACCGCCCCCACTCCCGACCCGATGATTTTCAGTTTCACTAGTTCGGTCGAAAGCTTTGGCAGCATCTCACTCAGCACTTCCACGGAGCCCTGCACGTCCGCCTTGATGACGATGGGAAGTTCCTTGACCTCGCCGGCCTTGAGCTGTTCGTGGAGTTGGTCCAGCGTGATGCGCCCCCCACTGCTTCGTGCCATCGCCGCGTCGCGCTGTTTGCTCTGCCGGTATTCGACAATGTGCCGCGCCTTGGCTTCGTCCGTCACCTGGAAGTGGTCGCCCGCTTCCGGCACCCCCTGCAATCCCAGCACTTCGACCGGCGTCGATGGCGGCGCGTTCTTCATCGCGCGGCCTCTATCGTCAAACATCGCTCGCACTTTGCCGAATACCGAGCCGCAGATGAAGAAGTCGCCTGCGTTCAGCGTGCCGTTCTGCACCAGCACTGTCGCCACAGGCCCGCGCCCTTTGTCCACGCGCGATTCCAGCACCGTGCCACTCGCGGGAGCGTCGGGATTGGCCTTCAATTCGCGCAAATCAGCGACTAGCAAAATGATTTCCAGCAGCTTGTCGATACCCTTTTTCTGTTTCGCCGAAACTTCCACAAATTCCGTTTCCCCGCCCCACTCCGCGGGCATCAGCGCCAGGTCGCTCAGCTGTCGCTTCACGCGCTCCGGCTGCGCTTCCGGCTTGTCAATTTTGTTGATCGCCACAACGATGGGCACGTTCGCGGCTTTGGCATGGTCGATAGCTTCCTTGGTCTGCGGCATGACGCCGTCATCGGCCGCCACCACCAGAACCACGATGTCCGTCACCTTCGCGCCCCGCGCGCGCATGCGCGTAAACGCTTCGTGGCCTGGCGTATCCACAAAAACCACACTGCGATCGTTCACCACTACTTTGTACGCGCCGATGTGTTGCGTGATTCCGCCCGCTTCGCCTGCCGCTACGTCCGCCTCTCGGATCGCATCCAGTAAGCTCGTCTTGCCGTGGTCCACGTGGCCCATCACCGTCACCACGGGCGGCCGCGGCTTCAAACTCTCCTTGGTCTCTTCCTTCGCAACCTCCAACACCATTTCTTCTTCGAGCGAAACGACGCTCACCACCCCGCTAAACTCTTCGGCCAATGTGGTCGCCGTGGGCACGTCCAGCGCTTGGTTGATGCTCGCAAATACGCCGCGGTCCAGCAGCGTCTTCAGAAGATCCTTCGCGCGCACGTCCAATTTCTCTGCCAACTCGCGAATGGTGATTCCTTCCGTGATCGTCACATCGCGCGGCGGGCGCGGCTCCGGCGGCGCAATCACCGCGGCAGCAGCCGCACGGCCTGCCCCCTGGCGCAGCCGTGTTGGGTGCAGCTTGCGCTCGCCTTCCATTTCTCGCTTGTCAATGATCGGTCGCTGGCGCTGCGGAGCTTTCCGCGTATAAAGCGGCTTGCCAGGCTCTGCCTTGGACGGCATTTTGTCGGGCAAGGGCGGGAGCATGCCAGGGCGGCCGGGTGCGCGCAGTCCGGGACGTGTGCCCGTCGACAGCGGGCCGCGACGCTGCTCAAACGGTCGCGCTGGCTCAGCGCCGGCACCGCCCGATCGTGACGTGTGGGGTCTGCCTGCGCCTGGCTGCTGTGGGCGTATGGGTTGCCCAGGCCTCGGACCACTCGGCCTCGATTCACGCGCTACGTCCGGCAGTGGCCCGCGATTTCCTGTCGGCAGAGGACCTCGATTTCCAGTAGCTAATGGCCGAGCCGAACTTGTCGATCGTGTCGGCGCACCTGGACGCACAACAGCTCCAGGGGCGGCGGCCGCCGGACGCACCGCCGAAGCCTGTGTTCCTACGGGAGCCGTCGGGCGTGCCGCTGGCGCTCCAAGCGGTCCCGCAGGCGCTGCTGGACGCGCAGGTTTCGGCGCGGGCGTAGGTGTTGTAGCAGGCTTCGCTGCGGTTGGTGCTCCGGCAGGCGCAGGAGCAGGCACCTTGGGAACAATCTTGGGTGCAGTAGGCGCTCCCGTCGGCACAGCCCCGGCTGGGGTGACTGTGGCAGCAGGCCTTGTCACTGTTGCAGCAGGCGCAGCGGGAGCAGCCGGCTTCACCACCGCGGGCGCAACCCCGGTTTGCACCGGCGCAGTTGGCCTCATCTTCGCCGCTTTCGCTACGGCTTCTTTGGCCTCTTTCTCCGCTTTGGCGGCCGCTTCCACCTGAGCCTCGGCCTCCGCGACCCCTTGAATCTGCTTGCGCACTTTCTCAGCGACGTCGACCGGAATCGAACTCGAGTGCGTCTTCTTTTCGGTGACACCAAAACCGGGTAGAAGGTCAATAATCGCCTTGGCCTTGACCTCCAGTTCGCGGGCCAGCTCGTTGATTCGGACTTGGTTTGCGTCGGTCATGCTCTCCGTTCGTTACTCCGGCTTCTCGTCTTTCGCCGGTCCAGCTCCGGCTTCGCTCTCATTTTCTGCGGGCGCCACCTCCGCGTGTGTTTCATCTCCCGCGGGAGTATCTTTTGCCGCCTCTGCAGCTTCTACATTCTCAACAACGTCTGCTCCCGCCGCCTCCGCATTCTCAGCAGTTTCTGTTGCCTCTGCGATCTCCCCTTCACCTTCGACTGCAGGAGCTTCGGCGTCCACCGTGCCTTCCGCTGCGGGGACTTCGGCTTCCACCGTGCCTTCGGTTGCGGCAGCTTCAGCGTCAACCGCACCTTCACCCGCCGCGGGAGCTTCACTGCCACTCTCATAGAAGCGGTTCACCGCCTGGTAGATCTTGTCCACCATCTTTTCGCCGATACCCGGAATCTCCATCAATTGCTCCGGCGTCATGCTCGCCAGCTTCTCGACGGAGTTGATCCCCGCGGCTTCCATCTTCTCGATGGTCTTCGCACCCACGCCCGCCAGCGACGTCAGCGGCGTAGTTGGCGCGGTCAGCGCGGTCATCTGTTCTTCGATTTCCTGGCGCTTTTCTTCTTCGCTCTTGATGTCGATGTCCCAGCCGATCAGTTTGCTCGCCAGCCGGACGTTTTGTCCCTTCTTGCCGATCGCCAGAGAAAGTTGCGAATCCTCCACGATCACTTCCAGTTTCTTGTTGTCCGGATCGGTGATCTGCACGCGGGTCACTTTCGCCGGGCTCAATGCCTTTTGCGCGAACGCCACCGTTTCCTCGTTGTACGGAATGATGTCAATTTTCTCGCCGCGCAACTCCCGGATGATCGACTGTACCCGCATGCCCTTCATGCCCACGCAAGCGCCCACCGGGTCCACGTCTTTGTCCCGGCTCATCACCGCCACTTTGGTGCGCTCGCCCGCTTCCCGTGCCGCATGCCGGATCTGCACTGTGCCGTCGTAAATCTCCGGCACTTCCATCTCAAACAGCCGCTGCACCAGGCTCGCATCGGCGCGCGACACGATCACCTGCGGGCCCTTTGCCGCGCGATCCACCGCTTTGATCACCACGCGCAGCCGTTCCCCGATGTTGTACGTCTCCAGCTTCGATTGCTCCCGCTTGGGCAGCCGTGCTTCTGTCCGTCCCATGTCCACAATCAGGTCCGGTCCCTCCGAGCGCTTCACGATCACCGTCACCAGCTCGCCCACGCGGCCGTTGTACTCGTTGAAAATCGTGTCGCGCTCGGCCTCGCGCACTTTCTGCAGAATCACCTGCTTCGCTGTCTGTGCCGCGATGCGCCCCAGCACGTCCGTAGGCTTTGTCGTCAGAATCTCCGTGCCGACTTCCGCCGCCGGATTTTTTTTCTTCGCCTCCGCCAGGGTGATCTCTTTCTTCGGGTCGGTCACTTCCTCTACAACCGTCTGCACCGCGTACACATCCACCTGCCCGCTTTCCTGGTTGAATTTCGCGCGCAGGTCTTCTTCGGTCTTGTAAAACTTCCGCGCCGCCACCACCATCGCGTCTTCAATCGCCGACACCACGATTTCCGGCTCGATGTGCTTCTCGCGGCTCAGCATTTCGATTTGTTGGTAAAGCAAATTCGCCATAGCTCGTCCCTGAAATTCTTTCCCTCAGAATGCGCCGCTAAAACTCAACCACTAGATTCGCCTTGCGAATCGCCTCCAGCGGGAGTTCCACGGTCCGTGCTTCCTTCCCCTTCAACTCCATCCGCACTTTCCCGTCGGCAAAACCCGCCAGCCGCCCTTCAAAAAACTTCGCATCCCCCACCGGCTCGCTGGTCGTGATTTTCGCCAGCCTTCCCCGGAACCGCTCGAAATCCGCCGCCTTCTTCAGTGCCCGGTCCATCCCTGGCGAGCTCACCTCGAGAATGTACCCCGGTCCCGGAACCAGCTCCTCCACGTCCAAAATCACGCTCAATTGCTGGCTCACGCGTTCGCAATCCGCGTGGCTAATCTTCGGAAACGGGTCGTGCACCACCTCGCCCGCCCCCAACATCCCAGCGGCATCGCTAATCACCGCCGCAGGCTTCGGCACTCGGTCGATGTACACCCGCAAAAACCGCTGCTTGCCGATTTTCCATTCGACATCAACGATTTCCAGCTCCTCCGAACGCGCCACTCGCTCGGCGGCTGCGCGGATCTTCTCCAAATCCACCAAGAGACTCCTCGACCGTAGCCGGTCCGCTGTGCACTCCAACCGGCGCCAACAAAAAAGTGGGCTTGCGCCCACTCAAAGGTGCGACCCGCTTCAGAGTGAAACTTGAGTATATTCCCGCGACAAGGCAAAAGCAAGATAAGACTCTTCCGGTTTACAGATACGGACAACTCATTTTTGTCACGCTGCTTTCTTGCGCCTGAGCTGGCTCTGTTTAGCCTGAGCGAAGGGGAAGTGCCTCAAAAGGCGAGGGTTAAATTGACTCGCAAGGATCCGCGTGCCGCAGGAATGGCGGGCGCCCCGAGTTAGCCGCATCACGTCGGGATCGGCCTTTTTCCGTCTCGCCACCGCCGGTGTCCTGGCGCAAAAGCTTGCGCAGCCGCGTCCGGGCCTTGTGCAATTGCGATTTTGCGTTCCCCACCGAGCATCCGGCGATTTTTGCAATCTCACCGTGCGCGTAGCCTTGAATGTCGTACAGCACAAACATCAGTTTGCATCGGGGCGGCAACTGCGCTATCGCTTTTTCGAGTGCTTCGCGATCGACGTAGCCCTCGAGGCGCAAGTCGGGTCCTCCCAACTCTCGTCCCGAAACGCCTCTTTCTTCACCATATTCGGTGACTTCCTGAAGGGAAGTGTTCGCAGGCGTTTTCCTGCGTAGGCGCATCAACACGGTGTTAATGGCCACGCGATGCAGCCACGTGGAGAACGCCGCATCGCCACGAAATAAATGGATCTTCCGGAAAACATGCAGAAAGACTTCCTGCGTCGAATCCTCCGCTTCCGTCGGATTCTTCAACATCCGCATGCATAGGGCATATACCCGCGGGCTGTGAAGCTGGTACAGACGTTCAAACGCACCTGCATCACCCCGTTGCGCCAGGCGAATGGCCTGGGCTTCTGGCAATTCCTGGGTCTCAGTTGGGCGCTGTTCGCTCAATGAATCCTTCTCCGCGCACACCAGTAGAGTCTCTTTCACAGAATCCCAATGGAAAAGCAAATAGCCCGGTTGGCTAAGAGTCTGGCGCCTCACCTGAACCAACTTCACCTTGTGTGCGCAATCCCCCTGCCATCACGGAATTTTCTTGTAAAAGTCTGGAATATTGCGACTTATCTCTGCCAATGGGAGGACATGCCAGTTGTATAGCGGTACTAGTCCTTGCAAAGCTTCCTCGGCCCCGTTCTTTTCTTCACTGCTCTGTTCACTCTCGCGCGGCGTGCTTCGTCCCGCGAGACGGGAATAATGCTGAGATGAGAATAGGGTTAATTCACGACTCCGTGGGCGGAAGCGGAGTTCCGTGCAAAAATATTGGGATGGCCTGACCATTGAGTGCCTTCGATGCTCAGCGCGCAGCTCATCGGATTCATTGCCGTGCGCGGTCGCTATGTCCGGGAGCAGTGTTTTTTGCGCAGGGCGAATCTGGCAGCGCGCCCATCTCTTCGCAACCGCCCGCGGCCTTGCCGGACGCCCCAGTAACGAAGCTGTGGAAATGGTGGACCACGAAGCCCTGGGCAGACCTGCCTCCCGCGTTGCCCTGCTCAACGAAATTACTGGCGATCCCACTTGGCAGCCACCTTCGTTTTTTACATGGGCCTTGCCGGCGCACTTGAGCCCCGGCCGCCCCGTCCATGCCGTGCTCGCCTGAGAAACAGAAGCCGCTCAAAATCGAACGTGAGAGACACGCGCCACACCAGCTATTTCCGCGTTATATAGCTTGATGGCTTGAGGGGGGAGGGTCTGTTATGGTTAACTAGCAATCCGGCGAGGATAACTGTCCTGGGCTCGCGGTCCTTTGGACTTTTCTCAGCTCGGCCTTGCTAGATTCGCGCCTTGGCACTCTTGCCGAGCGCGACCAGCATGATGGCGCTCTTGCCTTCGGCGTGAGGGGAAAAGAATCCGGTCACCTCATCGTCATAGAACGTCAGGCCCGTAGCTCCTAGCCGTTGCGCGTAAGCAGCCAAATAGAGTTTCCCGCTCAAGATGCCCGCCTCGAGCTGCACGGCGCGATATCCGCGGTTACCAAAGCGCTGCAAGATCGATTGCAAATCGGCCAGAAAGAAAATGTTGGCCGCAGCCTCCGAGGGCAACAGCTGCTCCAAGCCCAGATAACCGGCCTCGGCCCGAAAATTTCCTGCCTTCAAACATTCGAGCATCTGCCGGTCGCGGTGGTAGACATAAGCCCCGGGGTCAAGGCCTTCGACGGCGTTCACGATCAAGTACAGATCATTCAGTTGCGCTCCTTGTGGGATCAGGAAGTCTGCAGGGATACCGCGCGTGGCGCGCTCCAGCATGGTGGAGAGCTGCACTAAGCTGATCGGCGTCTGCGCAAATTTTCGACTAGAGCCGCGCCGAAGGATCACCTGTTCGATGGGATCCCGAGCCATTTCTTCATTGGAATAAGGCTCGAGCGGAACGATGGGTCCCGTTGGCGTCAGCAGCTCCGTTTGTGGTGTGTTGCCGCGCCACGCAGCGACCTCCTTCGCCGAATGGAGCGAAGATGCCGCGTGCATTTCGCGCATCGCTGGATAATCAATTTCGCGCCGAGAGAGCGGAACGGTTTCCAGATGAAGCGCGGAGATTGGAGAAGGCGACTGCTGCGGGAGATCGGCAACGTAGCCGAGGGCCGCTAGTGAGAACGCTACTTCTCGGTCGGAATCCACGTCGAGCAAGCGGTTCACATCCTCGTCCACGAATCCGCAGACCACCTTCGCAGGCATTCCGAGAGCCGTGGCGGCTGCCAGCAAATTGGCTAGGAGCGTGCCATTATCCCAGCCGAAATGGCGATACGTGCGGGCCTGATATTTCCAGGCATTGCGCCAGTACGTGCACGTGCAAAGGATGGTGACCGGGGCGTGCGCAATGGCTGGTTCGCCGCCGGTGGCCTCGCTCAGCGTCCCGCGACAGTCGCCGCCTCTTAATCGCCGCAGCGCAAACTCTCCGGGCGAAAAATGGTAGACACCGGCTTCCAGGCGCCTAATATCGCCACAAACGATATAGAGTTCGACTTCGTATAGGGCCCCGGTGCATGCGGCAGCTCGGAAAAAGATTTCGCCGCCGGGATATTTTCGATGCCGAGTGATGCCGGCACTCAAGTACAGAATTTGCGCCAGCGTTTCCACATCCGGCACCGCATCTGTCTGCGCGGGAAGACTCTCAGCGATGGCGGAAAGAGCGGCGACGCCCGTTTGGCGAACTTCGCGCGGCATGGGCAGCGGCTCGAGCGTGGCATAAATTTTGAACGGCGAAGGCTGATTGGCCCAATCCAGGAAATGCGGATTGCTGCGGACGCTGGCGCGGGAATGCTTTGTAGCGTTGTGGTATTCCCACGCCGCTTCAAGATTGCGGTTGTCGGTCATCCTTGTGGCACGCCGGCCACCACAAGCATAGTACAGCCCCGCAGAGTGCCGTTCGTGGAGAAGATCCCTTTTTGTCGGGCCGCAGATGCACCGGCAGCGCAACACGAGTGACCGAGCTTGTTAAATTCTTTAATGATTTTATGAAGACAGGAGCGCAGCGGAGTTCACTTCACTCCGCAATCAGCAGATTCTGCGCGAACGGCCACTCCTCATCGATCCACTGCGCATCGCACCGGAATCCCGTTCGTGCGGCCATCCCAGGAATCTCTTCCGCTTTGTATTTGTGCGAACTTTCCGTCCAAATCGTCTCCTCTTCGTCCAATATGACGCGCAGGCTTGCTGCCGGAATCCGCACGGTCTGGCGGCGGGTCGAGCGCAAATGCATTTCGATCCGCCGGTCTGCGTAATTCCAGCGCGCTTCGTGCCGGAAGCAGCTCAGATCAAAATTCGCTCCGAGTTCCCGATTGATGCGCGCCAGCAAATTCAGATTGAACGCCGCGGTCACGCCTGCCGGATCATCGTATGCGAGCAGTTGCAGGTCCACGCTTTTCTCCAGATCCGTTCCAAGCAGCAGCGCATCTGCGATCCGCAGGCTCTCTCGCAGCTCGCGCAAGAATTCCTCGCCGGCATCGCGGTCAAAATTTCCAATGGTGCTCCCAAGAAACAGCACCAGAAGATGGTCATCTTCGCCGCGTCCTTCGGCGACGGAACGCAATCCTTCCAGGTACGGCTGTTCGTACCCCACCATGCTGACCAAATCGATCCGCCCCAGTTCCTTTTCGCACGCCGCCAGCGCATGGGGAGAAATCTCAATGGGGTAGTAATACGTCATCTGCCGCCGCGAAAGCGCTTCGAGAATCCAGCGCGTCTTCTTTCCCGACCCGCTTCCCAGCTCCGCTACGTGCAGCGGCGATGGCAGTCTTCCCACTATCTCTTCTGCATATTTCTTCAGCAGCCGCGTGTCTGCGCGTGTCAGTCCGTATTCCGGCAGCACGCAGATCGCTTCAAACAGCGCAGAACCCACTTCGTCATACAAATATTTCGACGGTAGTTCTCTCTGCCCGGGCTTGGTCAGTCCCGCACGCACGTCCGCCGCAAATTCCGACACGTGCCGCAGCGATAGAGCAGGCGTCAACATCGTTAGTCTCCCGAGCCAGGGTCTGCTCAGTCCTCGACGCAACGGAAGGTTGCGTAGACGTACGGGTAATGCGGTTGGAACCAGTTGCGGAACGACCGTCGCAGCATGCACGCTGCCGTTCGCGGCGAACCGCCTTTCATCACGTAATGCTTGCCATCGAAGAAATTTGCGGAATAGCCCGGATAGAAGGGCATCGGCGTAAATCCCGGAAACGGCGCGAACTCCGTGCGCGTCCACTCCCATCCGTTCCCCACAAGATCGTACACGCCAAACGCGCTCGCGCTCGCCGGATGCGCGCCCACCGGCGAAGGGTCCCACGATCGAAAATCAAAATTCCCATGGCGCTCTCTCGGTGTTTCTTCGCCCCAGGGATAGCGGTGTTCGTCCTCGCCCTCCGGTGTTCCATACGCCGCGCGATGAAACTGTGCTTCCGTGGGCAGCTTCCGGCCGAGCCATTTCGCATAGGCGGTGGCCTCCGCGTGACTCAGGTACACCGGCCACTCCAGGGGCAGGCGAATTTCGCCAAACATCGTTCGATAGACCCACAGGTTGCCCTCGCCTCTCCAGAACATCGGATGTTCAATGCCTTCCTTTGTTCTCCACGCCCAGGCCTCGGTGCTCCAGAGCGCGCGGTCCTGGTAGCCGCCCGCCTGGATAAACCGCAAGAAATCGCGGTTGGTCACGTTGTGGCTTTCGATGGCGAACTTCGCCACGTCCACTTCGTGGGCGGCAAATTCATTGTCCCAGCCGAAGTCCTCTCCATTCGAGTGCCGCAGGCCCAGCGTGGCTCGCCCTGCAGGAATCTCCACCAGCCGCGATTTCACCCGCGGCGCTTTCCACACGATTTTCTCCGGCCCGCGAATCTTTTTTTCCGCTGGCAGCCGGTGCAGCATATACGCGAGCGTCTCTGCATGCATCAAGCGGTGCTCGATCGCCACTTCCAACATTTGCATCAGGTGCGGGTGTCCTTCATCCGACCGTTCCAGCGCGCGTTCCGCGGCGCGATCCAATTCCTCGCGCACGCGCCTCTGGTACCGCTCCACTTCTTCGCGCCGCGGCCAATCGGCTGGCGTGTCCGCCGGCAATCCGCCGCCGACCGGATCGATGCCGAACGCAAACAATTGATCGAAGGCTGGGTGGAAGGACCGCAAACCAAATGCGCGATGCGCGAGCAGATTCCAGTCGAACGTCTCGACGTGTCCCACGTAAAAAATGATGCGGTGCCTCTCCGCAATCGGCCGGTCGTACAATACTTCTTCTCGCACCAAGCCGAATAGGTCATCGGTTTGCGTGCGGGCGTCAAGCAGGCGGGTGTGTAGGTCGTGCCGAATGCGGGCGGCTGTGGCGACTGCTCCCATGGCGTTTTCCCCTTCTTTTGATGCAGCTTCCGGTAGAAGGATGCGCCAAAAATCGGCGTCGGCAGGCTAGGTGCATTATTATGTTCGCTCCGGATGGTGAGGCTGTCAATCGAAATGAATGCGAAAACCGAAGAATTCTTGGGAAATTTGATTGAATTTCGCGAAGTGTCGTTTCACATAAACGATATTCCTACCCGCTCCATCCTCTCTGGAATCTCCCTGGCCGTTTCTCATGGTGAGACTCTCGTCCTTCTCGGCCGCAGCGGCAGCGGCAAGACCACCCTCCTTCGCCTGATGAATGGAATGTTATTTCCTACGCAAGGTGAAGTCTTGGTCCAGCAGCGCTCCACCTGCGATTGGGATCTCATACGCCTCCGCCGAGGCATCGGTTACGTCATTCAAGAGGCCGGCCTCTTTCCGCATTTCACCGTCGCGGAAAACGTCGCTCTCGTTCCCACGTTGGAAAAATGGGACCGCGGCCGCACGGCGGCTCGTGTCAGTGAACTCCTTATACTTGTGGGGCTTGAGCCAACTGAATTTGCGGACCGCCGCCCCCGCGAACTTTCTGGCGGCCAGCGCCAGCGCGTGGGCGTTGCCCGCGCTCTTGCCGCCGATCCCCCGATTCTGCTCATGGACGAGCCATTCGGCGCGCTCGATCCCGTCACGCGCGCCGAGTTGCAGCGTGAATTCAGCGCCCTCGCCCGCCGCCTCGGCAAAACCATCGTCTTCGTCACTCACGACCTGCGCGAAGCTCTGCTGCTCGCTTCGCGTATCGTCCTGCTCGAAGCTGGCCGCATCGTGGCCATGGCTTCGCCTCAGGAATTTCTCCGTCTCGAGCATCCCGAAGTTCGCGCCTTTGCTGCTTCTTTGGAAGCCGCTCCCGGAGCCACCCCATGAGCCCCGACCAGAGCAATTGGTCCTTCTTCGCCGAGCACCGCGCGGAAATCTTCAGCGCCACACTCGATCATATGGCTCTTGTCGTCATCGCCATGATCATCGCTATTCTCATTGGTGTCCCGCTGGGAATGTTCATCGTGCAGCGCCCCACGCTTCGCGCGATCGCATTAGCCGTTGCCAGCATCTTTCAAACCGTTCCTAGCCTCGCGCTTTTCGGTTTCCTGATTCCCATTCCCTTCATCGGCGGCATCGGCAAGCGAACTGCCATCGTGGCCCTCGTGATTTACGCGCTTCTCCCCATTCTCCGTAACACCTATGTGGGTCTGACGGGTATAGATCCCGCGGTTCTCGAAGCCGCCGAAGCCATGGGCATGACCAACGCACAGATTCTGTTTCGTGTGCGCTTACCGCTTGCCCTGGCCGTCATCCTTGCCGGCATTCGCACCGCCACCATCATCACCATCGGCGTCGCTACTATCGCGGCTGCCATCGGCGCCGGCGGCCTCGGCACCTTCATCTTCCGCGGCGTCGCCCTGGTCAGCGATTCTCTCATCCTTGCCGGGGCCATCCCCGCGGCGTTGCTTGCTCTCCTTGCCGACTTCCTATTGGGCTTGGTCGAGCGTAAATTGAAAGTCTCCTGACATGCGCCGCTCTCTCTTCGCCCTTCTCCTCCTCTCCGCGGTTTGTTCTTCTTCCTGCCGTCCGCTGCGCCCGTCCAAAATTACGATTGGCTCGAAATTTTTCACCGAGCAAGTGGTCCTCGCCGAATTTCTTGCCCAGCACATTGAAGCAAAAACGGGCATTCCGGTCGTCCGCAAGACGAACCTTGGCGGCACGCTTCTCGTCCACAAAGCCCTGCTTGCCGGCGAGCTCGATCTCTACGTCGAATACACGGGCACGGCTCTGACCGCTGTCCTCAATGAATCGCCAAATTTTTACAGCCAAGCTGCCGAACAAAACGACTACTCGAAGGTCGTTTATCGTCGCGTGCGGGAGCTTTACGCCGAGCGTTTTCATGTCGAAGTCACCGAGCCGCTGGGCTTCGAAAATACCTTCGTACTCGTCATTCGCGGCGATGACGCCAAGAATCTTCAGCTCCGAACTATTTCCGATCTCGCTTCGGTCGCGCTGAAGTGGCGTGCCGGTGTGGGCTACGAATTTCTCGAGCGCCCCGACGGGCTCCCCGGTCTCAGCGCCCGCTACAGTCTCCACTTTGCCGAAACGCCTAAAGTCATGGATCTCGGTCTTATTTATCGCGCGCTTGTGGATCATCAGGTTGACGTCGTTGCCGGCAACTCCACTGATGGCCTCATTGATGCCCTCAGCCTCGTCGCCCTCGAAGACGACCGCCACTACTTCCCGCCCTACGACGCCGTCCCCATCGTCCGCCAATCCACACTCGCGCAATTCCCCCAGCTCCGCGGCGCCCTTGCCGATCTTGCCGGCAAACTCTCCGCCTCCGATATCCGCCGACTCAATTACGCAGTGGATGCCCAGCATCAGGACGCTGCCGCCGTTGTGCATTCCTTCCGCGCGTCCAACGGTCTGTAGCGCCGTAGCAAAACGCTCTAACAATAAAATTGACTTTTCATCGTTCAGTGGAGGGAGACTTTCCCGTTATCCACCACCGGAGGTCAACTCCTCGAGCCACTTTTGCAGAACCGCTTGCTGACTCGCAGGAACGTCAGTAAACATGACTCCCATTCCCATGTTGGGAAAGACAAACACCACCTTGCCGCGCGCCGTGAACGTGGCGTCCGCATGGGAGATACGGACCGCAATCTCCGTGCCTTCCGGCGAGGGATTGAGCATGTCGAGAAAACATCCTCCGGCACTCAAATCGCTGGTTTTGGCGCTCAGTTTTGTGCCCGAGGTGATTTCGGTGACTTCAGCGTCCGCGATGATGGCAAAGCGCGGATGACGGCGGCGCTCAGATTCCATTCGTTACCGCCTTCTTCATGAACCACCGAGCGGTGCAGAAACGTGTTCGTGGACAACGATCCAGCGGTGCGCTCGCTTCTCGAGGACCATGGTCCATCGCCCGTCCAAGCGCGACGCCGCGCCTTGTTTGCTGACGATGTCGGCCCCAAACGTCACCGTGGCCCACGCCAGCGAACCGCGCCGGTGCACGCCCAGGTCGTCGTTCAGCCGCAACTTGATGCTGCGGTTCGGCTCAAAAAGCGCCTTCTGCGCGCCCACGCGGTACTCCGCCCAGTTGTTGTATTTCATCGGCGCAAGGTCGAAATAGGCGAAGTCGGCATCCGCTGCATAGTTCGGCTCGATTTTGCTGATGTCCAGGGTTTCCCAGGAAGCGATCACCTTGGGAACTAGCGCCCGCAGTGCCTCTTCTTCCGAATCTGCGGCTGTCCTGGAAAGGGTCATCACTGCCAGAGCGGCGATCAACCCTGTCGCCAGCTCAAGGACTAGAAATCTGCGCATGGTCACACCCTCCTATGCAAAACATCCGGAGATTCACCTTATGCGGGAGAGCTTGGCGGGCATAATACGCGCAGGCCGCTACTGCGTCAACGCTGTCGGCCCCTGCAGGAACCAATATGGAGCTTGGGGAATCGCCCTGGCTCGCGTACTTTGGCGGCTGCGTAATGCAGAGGAATGTCATGCCTGTGGTGCCTCAACCATCGCGGATGATCTCGATCCGAAAGGCTAGGAGCGAGGATGCTCTGCAGATTCTTGCGTGCCTGCGTGCCGCGTTCGAAGATTACCGCAAGCAGTACACGGCTGAGGGATTCCTCGACACCGTGCTCACCCCCGAAACATTTCAAGAGCGTCTCGCGGAAATGATAATTCTTGTAGCTGTCAGTGACTCGAACGAAGTTGTTGGCACCATCGCCTGCAACCTCGTCAGCCCGGAGGAAGGGCATCTTCGGGGAATGGCGGTCCTTCCCTCGTTGCGCGGCAGTGGAATAGCCGGGCAATTACTGAGCCACGCTGAATCGGAGCTGCGATCTCGCAAATGCACACGCATTACATTGGACACGACCGAGCCGCTCCAACGCGCGATGCGCTTTTACGAGAAACACGGTTATCGCCGGTCCGGGAAGATCTTGGATTTTTTCGGCATGCCGTTAGTGGAGTACTACAAGACGCTGCCCTCAGAAAGCGTGGCGTAGGAGTGAATCTGGTGATTCATTCTGCAACTCAAAATCACTTCGCCGAACTTTGTTGGTTTTCGGAACTTAATTTCGTAACCACGTGACTTCCTGTGCGAAGTTCATCCGTTCCCCGTACGGCAACTGTGTCGCCTGCGTGCAAATCACCAAAAACCTCAAGAAGCTTGCCGTCGGTTTCGCCGGTTTGAACGTTCACCCATTCCGCGCTCCCGTCGCGAATGCGAACGACGAAAGTAGCTTCGGTAGTCCGGGCAACAGCGGATGACGGAACGAAAAGAGTGGCATCGAACCGGCGAACGGGCCAAAGCACTTCTGAAAACATGCCAGAAGCCAAGCGTCCGCCCGTATTGGTTACGTCGAGTTCCACGGGCATCGTTCTTGTCTTCACGTCCACGGAGTGCGCAATCCGGGCGACAGTTCCGGTGAAGGTTTGATTTGGGAAAGCCGGAACAGTGAATTCCACCTTGCCGCCATTCACCATGCCTGCCGCATATTTTTCGGGCACCGGGACGACTAATCTCAACCGGCTCGTTTTTTCCACTTTCACTAGCGGCACCTGAGACCCGGAAGCGCTGGCAGAGCCGACCAGCGCTCCCGGATGGACGTTTCTTTCTGTCACGACGCCATCGAACGGCGCCCGGATTTGCAAGTAGCCTTCTACTTCTGCAATGGATTTCAATGCCGCTTTAGCCGCCTGCGCACTCTCGCGCGTGGCTTCCAGGCGCGCACGATCGCCCTCGACTGACTTCTGTGCCACTTCCAAATCGTTGCCGGCCACAACTCCGGGAGTTCCGGATGCTGCTTTGAGTCTTTGATACGTTCCTTGGTCGGCGGCGAGCTTGGCTTCCGCTTCCACTCTCTGGGCCTCGGCTCCCTGGAGTTTCGATTGCGCCTCTGCATGCTGAGCGGCAAGCTCCGGGGCAACCAGCCGGGCCATTAATTGTCCGGATTTGACGACGGAACCGCGATCCACGGTGATCGAATCAACGAAGGCCGTCACCTTGGGGTAGACAGCGACGACCTCATAGGGTTGCAGTTCTCCCGGCAGGCGCATCGTGATGGCCAGCTTGCGAGCGGTGACCTTGACCACTTCAACGGTGGGAGCAGGAGCCCCTTGGCCATTCGCATTGGCCGCAGGAGAGCTCGTGGTTGAGCCGCACGAATTGCACCAGCCTACGATTGCACTCAAGCCCAGAATATTTAAGAACGCGATGCGACTCATTGTGCTTCCCCAAGCGAGTTCGGGCTTTCGGCTTGACGCTTTGCAAAAACACTTCGAGGATCATCCGGGTCCAAAGAAGGAGAGGCGGTCCCAGCTCGCTCCTGAATCAACGCGAATACGATCGGCAAGATCAAAAGCGTCGCTGCAGTTGCGAATAACAGGCCGCCGATCACTGCACGCCCGAGCGGCGTTGTTTGTTGACTGCCCTCGCCGATTCCCAGGGCCATGGGAGTCATCCCAGCGATCATGGCCATGCTGGTCATCAAGATGGGCCGCATCCGGGTCTTTGCGGCGTGAATGCCCGCGGCCATCGCTGGATTGCCGGCGAGACGATATTCCTCTGCGAATGTGACGAGCAGAATCGCATTCGCTACTGCTACGCCAATCGCCATGATCGCCCCCATAAAAGACTGAATGTTTATAGTCGTGCGTGTAAGGAGAAGGACAAAAAGAACGCCACAAATCACTGCCGGCACAGTGGAAAGGACGACAAACGCAAGCCTCAGCGACTGGAAATTGGCCGCAAGCAACAGATAAATGACCAACACGGCGAGGAGCAACCCAATGCTTAGGTTTGTCAAAGTTTGCTTCATCGGAGCGATCTGCCCCCGGACGCTGACCTTGACACCGCGAGGGGCGCTCCCCGCGCGCTTGATCGCTTCATCCAACTGGCTCGCAATGCGGCCGAGATCTTCTCCAGCCACATTCGCGGTGAGTGTAACCATTCTTTGTCCATTCAGCCGATGGTACTCGCCCACAACGTTTCCATACGCGACCTGCGCCACGTCCCCTAGTAAGGGATGCGAAGCCGTGCCTTGCGTGATGGGCATGTGCTCGACGTCTTGGATCGAGGTCATCTCAGTTTGAGGAATTTGCACCTGAACTTGATACGCCACCCCCGATCTGGGATCGGCCCAATAGTTTGGAGTCACAAAGCGGCTGGACGAAGTGGCCGCCAGAAACGAGCGGCCCACGCTCGCGGCCGTCACTCCGAGCTGGCCGGCTCGTTCACGATCCACATTGACGTCGATGCTCGGGTAATCCAGCGGCTCGTCGTACTGAACGTCGCGGAGCGAGGCAATCTTACTTACCTCGTCACGAACCTTTTCGGCGAAGGCACGGTCTGCCCCGAGATCCGGTCCACTCACATTAACTTCTACCGGAGTGGGAGCACCAAAATTCATGATCTGTGTGACGATGTCCCCGGCCTCAAACGAGAATTGACATCCGGGAAATTCCCCGGTAAGAATCTTTCGCAAGCGCTCTTCGAACTCGTCCACTCGAATCTTCGATTTCGGATTCAAGGCCACACGCAATACAGCCTCATGCTGCCCGCTCGTCCATAGATAAATTGTGTTGATCGGATAGTTCGGCGGCGGAGCACCCACATAACCCAAGGTGATGGCAACATTTCCAGGACCCGCCGCCTCTTGGATGGACTGGAGCACGCCAAGTGACAATCTCTCCGTGGTTTCCACGCGAGTCCCGGTGGGCGCGCTGAAGCGCAACAGAAGCTGGCCTGAAGACACTCGAGGAAAGATTTCTTTCCCAAGGTAGGGTCCCAATAAGGCAATGAACAGAAGTGCAGCCAGAACATACATGGAAACCGCAAGCCGCCAGCTTCGCGACAGTCTCTCGAGAGCGCGGCTTAGTTTTTCCCGCAAGCGCGTGAGCAGCGACAGAGAATCCTGTTCCTGATCTTTGTGTTCACGGAGGATCCATGTCGAAAGCACAGGCACGAGAGAGCTGGACAAGAGGTAGGAAGCAGCCATCGCAAATCCCACCGCCAACGAAAGCGGAACGAACAGAGAGCGCGATACACCGACCATGAAAAATGAAGGCACGAAGACAGCCAGGACACATAACATCGCCAGAAGCCGGGGAATTTGAACTTCCTTGCTCGCTTGCAGTACTGCCTGCGCTCTTCCCTGTCCCTGACTTAAATGAGTGTGAATGTTCTCCATCACCACGGTGGATTCGTCGACAAGAATGCCTACGGCCAGGGCCAGGCCTCCGAGCGTCATGATGTTGATGGTCTGACCGGCACCCCAGAGAGCCACCACTGCCGTGAGGAGAGCAAAGGGAATCGTCATGACCACGATCAGCGCGCTGCGCCAATCGCGCAGGAACAGCAGCACCATCAGTCCTGTCAAGACGGCGCCCAGCAGTCCTTCCTTCACAACCGAAAGCAGGGAGTTCCGCACGTAGGATGATTGGTCAAAGACATAGTCGATCTTGATGTCCGGAGGAACCACGGATTGGAACTGAGCGAGGTTGCTTTTCACTTCGTTCACTACGTTCAGGGTCGAAGCATCCGCGCGCTTCGTCACCGGGATGTAGACTGTCCGGCGTCCATTGACTTCGGCGTAGCCGGTGACGATGTCGCTCGAATCTTCCACCGTGCCCACATCGCGCAGAAACACAGTGGGACCTGCTCCGGTCCGGATGGGCAGGTTTTGCAAATCCTTGATATTCGAAACAACGGAATTGATTGGCGCCAGCCGCAATAAATCTCCCGTTCGCACATTTCCTGCCGGCACGATTGTGTTCCCCGTGTTCAGCGCTTGAATGACCTCTTCGGGGGCCATCCGGTAAGCGCGGAGCCGATCGGGGTCGATACTCACCACAATCGTCCGCTGGCTGCCACCGAATGGCGGAGGTGCGGAAACTCCGGGCAGAGTGGCGAACAAGGGCCGCACGCGGTTCAGCGCAAGATCCTGAATTTCTCCGACGCTTCGAGTGGGGCTCGAAAATACCAAGTAGCCCACGGGTACACTTCCCGCGTCAAAACGCAGGATAAATGGGGAGACCGTTCCCGGCGGCATGAAAGCCCGGGCACGGTCGACGTACCCGACGGTCTGAGCCGCGGCCTGACTCATGTCCGTGCCGGGATGGAAAACCAGTTTCACCAACCCCACGTTTTGAATGGACTTCGATTCGACGGATTCAATTCCGGTGATGTAGAGAAAATGATATTCGTAGTAGTAGACGAGATAGCCCTCCATCTGCGCCGGGGACATGCCGCCGTACGGCTGTGCCACATAGATGACGGGCAGATTCAGATTAGGAAAGATATCGACGGGCATGCGCAGGAGCGCGAGAACCGAGCAAAGTGCCACACTAATGACGGCTATGAGGACACTGATAGGATGCCGGAGCGCGGCGCGCAACAGCCACATGGCTACGGCCCTCCCTGCGGCTTTTGATGCAAAAATTGCAGGAAAGGCCCAAGATCGCCTTGCGCTGCCGCGAGCGAAGCTAGGTTCTGCCACACGGCCAGTTTTGCAAGAGCGTCGTCAATTTCCGCCTGCACCAGCAGGCTCTGTGCATCAGAAACGTCCACTAGTGTTGCAAGTCCCGCTTGATAACGCGCTCGTTCCTGCGTTTCCGTTGCGCGCGCGGCCTGCAGCTCAACCGGGGTGGCCTCGGCCACTTTTCGTGCGCCATCCAGAGATGCTTGTGCTTTTCTTAGCTGCCCCGTCAGGTCCTGAATCGTCTGGTCATAACGGGCTGCTTCCGCACGCGCATTGGCCAGTTCAATTCCCTTTCTTTCCCGGATCGAAAAAATGTCGAAGAGCGGGAACGTGACGGTCAGCCCCACAGCCCAGTTCGATCGGTCGATCCCCAGGCCGTTCGTTCCTCCCTGGAAAGTGCCGTCTGTGTTCGCACCGGTTCCTCGCCCGTAGACCGCCGACTGCAGATTGAGCTTTGGATAGTACGAGCGGTCCAAGAGGCGAACCTGAGAACGAAGCTCTTGGACGCGGGCGTCTTGTGCGCTCGCGAGAGGATGGGTGGAGAGCTTCGAAGTCGAGGGTATATTCTTAGTCGGCATCTCCGCGAAGCGGGCTTCGCGTACCTCGACTCTCGCGTCCGCGATACCAAGAATGTTTGCCAAAGCGGCCCTGCTGATCTCCTGCTGCTGGAGGGCGCGGGCAACATTAGCTCTGGCACGAGCCAGTTCGGCGTCGCCTCGGGAAGCATCGGCTCCGGCGCGCAGTTGATTGTCAACCAGCACATGGACGGACTTTGCAAGAACTTCGCGGCGCTCGAGATCCGCCTGAGCCGCATGCACGGTCTGTTCCGCCGCGACCAAGGTCAGGAAACTGTTGATTGTCGCCACAGCGACATCCAGACGCGTCAGAGCGAGTTGGTCATTTGCCTGGTTCGCCGCTGCTCGGGCCGAATCTACTCGCGCCCGGCGGGTCCCAAAGTCGATGAGTTCCCAAGAAAACAGGAGACCCGCCGCACTTCCCCACACGCCTTGTGTCGAGGTGGTCGATAGAACTGGTCCCGAAACGGCTGGAATTACGGCTTGTGGCAGAAAAAGGCCGAAGACGTTGTTGCGGGAGGCCCGATTGCCCTGCCAGAGCACGTCCGCCCGGGGCAGATAGTCCGTTCGCGCCAAACCGACACTGGCCAGGGCCGCGTTGGCTTGTTCGATAGATGCGCGCACCGCCGGATAATTCTTCAACGCGAAATCGACCGCTTCTTCCGGCGTGAATTCCTTCACTGTTCCTTCATCAGGGGATTGGGCCCGCGCTGAGCGGCCGCCAGCCAAAAGCAGGGTGGCCACGAAAACACCTAAACTAGCCTTCAAGTACCGGCTCCAACGTTTTCCGCACTGCGCGCTCGAAAACATTTCTCACCCCATTCGTGCTCTCATTTGAGCGAGTGATACAGCCCTTCAATCAGTTGAATCCCGCGCCGTAGAAGTTCTGCGTCCGGTATTCCTTGGTGGGCCCAGCCTTTTAGCACTTCGTCGACGCCGAAAGCCTCTTTGCGCCCGAATTTGCCGTCATCGAGATCGGCGTCGTGGACCATTTGGCCGATCACACTTACTTTCGAATCCCGAATGCGAAACTCCTTCTGAAGAGTTTCGAACGTGCAATCGTCGCCCCGATGGCCGAATCCCCCGTGATACATGTCGAATGGGATTGCGGAAGATGACCCCTTGCCCTCCTCCGCGAATGCGAACCGAGCTTTGGAATCGATGAACCGCAGAATCAACCAGGCCGAAGCCGAGCGGTCAATGCCGGGCTTCGGACGCGTCACCCACACTTTTCGCTGATAATCTTGCCGGCGGGATCGGTTCGGTGCCGGGTTCTGGTGCTTCGGGCTTCCGCTTTCCGCGCGGGCGATCAATTCCGCCACACGCTTTTTCAAAGGACTTTGGAAAAAATCGATGGCCAGGATTTCTTGGAAGCGGCTGCGGATGCGGCCCAGTTGCGCGATGTACCGGGGGCTCGAGGTCGCCCAGGAGATGTGTTCGATCTCTTGGATCAGTTCCTGATAGTCACGCGCCCGAGCTTCGTTGAAACGGGCCACCAATTGAGCCTTCGATAGGTTGTCGATGGATTGTACTTGCACGACCGACGCTTCGCCCTTGTAGCTTCGAATCGTAGAAGATAACCATTGAAAGCGCTCGCGATTGGCTGGCCGGCTGGGCAGCAGATATCCGGAATTCCCAAGTGCGATGACACCGTAACGTTGCAGCAGGCGCCAGACTTCCACGCGTTGGCTGGCTCGCTTCGCTGGCAGAGTGAACGTGAGCATGAGCCAAGGGGGATCCTTTTCGGCGGTTCGTACATCCATCTCTAAGCGTTGTTATACTTATACCTGACAAAAGTCAAGTTCACCAGCGGCACGCGGGGATTGTTTGGAGGATCATTCAAGGGTAGGGGACCGTGCCCCAGTCATTCCTGAAGGTGTGGTGCAATACAAGCCGACAAATGCGGATCAGCATCCTGGCGCAGCCAGGCCAGAGGTATGTTCCCGAAGGTTTCTTGGAGTCTAGGGGCTGACGAATCAGTCAGCGGCAGGCCTTGCGATCCGCTATCGTTTGCTTTCGAGCAGCTGGCAATTCGCTATGCACTTCACAAACTGCATCTCGATTTCAGCCTTCTTGTGGGGCACGCGATCGGTGGATTCTGGCGCCACGATCAGCGATTGCGGGCCATCGCCGGCATTGAAAGTGCACTGGAACTCCAGAGACTGAACGCCGCGCTGCTGGCAAGGGTTCTTCTCCAGCGCAGCCTCAAGCATCTCCGGCTTGGCATGCAACTGGTTGGCGATGTCGGACGGCAGCATCGCCACCACCATCGGCACAGGGGACTTGATCTTGATGCTGACCTGTGCAGCGTCATGGTCCGGCGTGAACCCGCCATACACTTTCAGAAACGACGTCAGCTGATACTTCTCTTTGACCTGCTCGATCCACTGAAACTGGGGCTGGATGCAATTTTCCACGCACAGCCAGCGGAAGTATTGGATGTGCACATCGTTCGGGGCTTTGAAACGACGCGTAGCGGCAGAACCCTGACCCGTAAATATCGCCGTGATCCCCTCGCCAACCGCGCGCTCGGTCTTGTTCTTTGGGTCCAGGACCGCACCAAGCCCGGCAAATATCGCCTGATCCGGACTGTTTCGCTCGTCGCGAATGATGAGCGTCATCGACACCGGCGGGACGAAACAGGAATACCTGGCCTCTACCACATGTTCTCTCGCGCACAACTGTTGCAGGTTATTCAGGCCCTCGGGATGCTGCAGCGCCGCGTTCCACTCTTCGGAACGCGCCAGGAAGATCGTGACCGGCAGCTCCGACTTGATATCCACCTGCATATTGCCGCCGTCTCCGCTCGCGTGATACGTCTGCCCGGCGTGATAGTTCGCGGGGTCCAACCGCACATCTTCCTGATTGCCGGGCTGCCAGTTGAAGACTCGTTGTTGTTGGCCGAACGACGGCCCGGAGAATGCGCAAATTGCGAAAGACACAAAGATGAGAGGAATTTTGAGGTTTCGCATAATACTTTCATTAAAGCGGCAGGGCTGTTCGTCGGCAAGGTCTCCGCGGAGACTTGTCTCGTGTGAGTATCCTGTCCCATCGGCCAGTCGTTGGATTTTGGAAGACGAGGAGCGTTTCTTCCCCGCTGGGCCCCGCTTAGTAGGTGAGCGACCAGCCCACAATGGTCATCGCGAGGATGAGCACAAGCATTCCCGTGCTGACGATGCTCAGCGTTCTGCCGTGGCCCAGCAGGTAGTCGCGTGATTCGGGGTCGATGCACACGAGAATGGTGACGAACAAAACGACGCCCCACGCCAGCATCACCGGCAGGCCGGCATGCCTGCTAAGCATCGAGAGGAACTGCCCGGGAGGCTGTCCCGCAGGGATCCACCAAGGCAGCAAGGGGGCTACCCCGGCCGCTAGCGACAAGGTCAGCAGTTTTCGAGTGAACCAGCCCTTCAGTTTGGGGCGCGCTTCCTTCCAGACGAAGTAATCCCAGGCCAGTAACCCAATTGCCAGCGGTACCCAGCCGTAGAAGGCAGCTTTTTGGTTAAACCAGTACCACCCGCGAAACAAGGATCTGGCGTGATGCGCCTCCGCGAGGCGAGGCAGCAAGAATAATCCCAAAATCGTGTTGCAGAGTACGGCCACCAGCACGGTGACCAGACTCATGAATTGAAACCAATAGCGCGTGGGCACTCTTTTACAACGAGTACACACGGACTGTTTGGGCAAGAAATTCAGTCCACAGCGGTCGCAATACACGGTAACTCTCCCGTGAGGA
>Ga0209377_1000283_pt1 | contig 32486 bp, 26 predicted proteins | sample GraSoiAngelo_141_FD_185898 | JGI IMG/M metagenome (GOLD analysis project Ga0209377, IMG submission 185898) | Grasslands soil microbial communities from the Angelo Coastal Reserve, California, USA - 14_0929_12_40cm (SPAdes) (version 2) | ecosystem: Environmental > Terrestrial > Soil > Grasslands ...
CCAGCGAAGTACGCAATGTGACCCTCGCCACGCAATCGCTCGACGATCTTCCGCGCCGCTTCTTTCATCGACGAAGCTTCCATTGCAATCACTGTAGCCGCTTCGCTGTATGAAGCACAACGAAAGGCAGGGACGTCGCGTTGCGATGTTCGGACGGCGCAGCGCGCCGTCTCTACCCAGCGCTCTTCTGTTTCCAAAAGGAGTGGATGATGAAAAGCACTACCGCAATTGAGATGCACGAGTCCGCTACGTTAAAGGCAGGCCACGGATCGGCGTACCGAATGTGCAGATTGAAAAGGAGAAAATCGATCACGTGTCCGTAAAGCAGGCGATCTGTGAGATTACCCAGAATGCCGGCAAGCAGCAGCGCAAGTGAGAGATCGCGCCACGGATCGGGTTGCCGCTTTCGCGCGAGCAGGGTTGCAACAACAACTAACGCCACGATGGAGATTATAATGAAGAAAGTGTTGTTGCCCCTGAAAGATCCAAACGCCGCGCCGGTGTTCGTGACATTAACCAAAGTGAAGAAATCCGGTACGATGATGCGCGCCGCATATGGATCAATCCATCGCAGGACAAATTGTTTGGTCAGTTGGTCAAGAGCATAGAGCGGAAGCGAAACAAACGAGATGAGCTTCATCTGGTGATCTCTGTCAATCGGCGTTGCTGCAGCAAAAGCTTAAGATGCTGTAGTGTCCGCTGTCCTCAGCGGATTCGGTTTCGCCGTTCCAGAAACACTGCGCTGAGGACAGCGCACGCTACAGCGCGCATCACGGAAACGGATCATGGAGCCGTCTTTTCCAGAGCTGTGACCACGCTTTCGCACCGGTCGCACAAATCGGGATGCGCTTTGCTTGCGCCGACGGTTGGCCGATGCCGCCAGCAACGCGCGCACTTCTGATAGTGTGTCTTACGCACCTCGGCTTTCGCTTCTTGGCTAGTCTGGAACTTGAAGGAACTCACGAGAAGTAGCTCTTCCAACTGAGCCTCATAACCCTCCCATGAACAGGTCAGTGCGTTGGGAGGAACATGGAATACCACGGCCGCCTCGAGAGAGTTACCAATGATTTTTGCTTGACGCAGTTTTTCGATTTCGCGCATGACTGCATTTCTAAAGTAAATTGCTTCGCTCATGCGATTGTGAACATCCCGATCGCGCCACTTTCCTAGCTCATCTGGAAATTCCTGCAGGTGCACCGACTGTTGCGAGCCGCTGTGGCCCCATGCTTCCTCTGCAGTGAAACTTAGAATTGGCGCGAGCCAACGACACAAAGCATTGAACGTGACCTGCATTACGAACTGCGTTCCTCGTCGACGTGGTGAATCGGGAGCATCGCAATACATCCGATCTTTGGTAATATCGATGTAGATACTGCTGAGATCGACCGCACAAAATTCACTGAGAACACGGAACAGTCGGTTAAATGCGAACTCGCTGTACGCAAATCGACAGGTCGGCGATATCTCAGCGAGCCGATTAAGCATCCAGCGGTCGATCAGACTTAGATCTTCAATCCTAGGTGCCTGCTTCCCTGGTCGATAATCGAATAAGTTACCAATCAAAATGCGCAGCGTGTTGCGAATGCGGCGATAGGTATCGCCCAGACGGGTGAACATTTCTTCCGAAAAGGGCACATCAGCAGTGTAATCGATGCTGCTGGCCCAAAGCCGAAGCAGATCTGCGCCGTGCCGACCGACGAAATGGTCGGCGGCTGTTGGTTTCTCATACGTTCCCGATTTGGAAATCTTTTTTCCGTCGAGATCGACGACGAACCCGTGGGTGACGCAAATCTTGTACGGCGCGCGATTATTAAGCGCGATACTGGTCATGAGCGACGATTGAAACCAGCCGCGATGTTGATCCGTGGCTTCGAGATACATGTCGGCCGGATCGCGCAGTTCCGGATGCAATGCACAGACGGCTTTATGCGAAACGCCGCTGTCGATCCAGACGTCAATCGTATCGTTGCGTTTCGTCGTGCCCGGCGGCAGTCCAAGTTTTGCTGCAAGATCGGCATCGCTCAGTTCGAACCAAATGTTTGAGCCGTGCTCAGCAACGAGATCAGCGAGCTTGCGGATGATTTTTGCATCGAGAATTGCTTTGCCTTCCTCGGAATAAAAAACGGGAAGCGGCACGCCCCAGCTTCGTTGTCGGGAAATCACCCAATCGGGACGCGATTCGACTGTGCCAGCGATGCGGTTCTCACCCCACGCCGGAATCCATCTCACTTCGCTGCGAACCGCTTCAAGCGCTCTGGGACGCAGATCATCGATACGAATAAAGAACTGCTCGACATTGCGAAAGATGATCGGTGTTTTCGAGCGCCAGCAGTAAGGATAGGAGTGATGAAAATTTTGTGCGCCTAACAACATTCCGCGTTCGCGCAGCAAGTTCACGATATCGGCATTCGCATCGAAAACGTATTTGCCAGTAAGATTCGGCAGACCCGCGTCATCAGTGAGCCGGCCGTGATCGTCCACCGGAGAAAGAATTTCCAAGCCGTTGGCTTTGCCTAACCAATAATCGTCTTCGCCGTGACCGGGAGCAATGTGCACAGCGCCTGTGCCTGTGTCCATCGTGACGAAACCCGCGGTGAGGATTTTGGATCTTCGCTCTAGAAAGGGATGCTGAACTTCCGATCCTGCGAGTTCTTTTCCTGTCCAGATCGTCTTTGGGAGAAGTTCTTCCGGGCCATTAAACCACGAACTATTCGTGGCTTTGCAGAAAGCATCCACTAGTGGCTCAGCAATTACCAAGGGTTCGGAGAGTCCGTCCCGGTCTTCGAAAGAATGGACGACGTATTTTGTGTTCGGATCTACCGCGACGGCGAGGTTGGCAGGCAATGTCCACGGAGTCGTGGTCCAAATGACTATGCTCGCGGCTCCGGCAAGTGGTCCGCTGAGAATCGGAAACTTGACGTAAACGGCCGTGTCATCCCGTTCCTGATATTCCACTTCGGCCTCAGCGAGCGCGGTCTGCGCGCCAGTGCTCCAAAAAACCGGCTTCTGCGCCTGATAAACCAGGCCTTCCTCTACGAAAACGGCAAACGCGCGAAGAATCTCCGCCTCGTATTTGGGATCCATCGTCAGGTAGGGATTTTCCCAATCGCCGAATACGCCGAGCCGTTTAAACTGCTCGCGCTGGATGTTGATGAATTTTCGCGCGAACGCTTCGGATTTTTCTCGGACCTCCAGCGGAGAAAGAGCACGTGATTCCTTGACCACTTTGTATTCGATTGGAAGGCCGTGACAATCCCAGCCGGGCACGAACGGTGCGCGTTTGCCCAGCATCGTCTGCGATTTCACTACAAAGTCCTTTAGAATTTTGTTGAGCGCAGTGCCCATGTGGACATCGCCATTTGCAAATGGCGGGCCATCATGCAGAACAAACAGTTCCCGACCCTCTCTCGATTTCTGTATCTGCTGGTAAAGGCGCGTCGCCTCCCACGCCTTGAGCATCTCCGGCTCGCGTGTGGCAAGGTTCGCCTTCATCGGAAAATCCGTGCGCGGCAGGTTCAGAGTATCTTTGTAGTTTTGGCTCATGGCGGGCGGGCGATTGCTACGTAACATCCGCCACTGCGCAAATCAACGCGCGACGAGATTGTCACTAAGCCCATTTTTTTCGACCGCGCGCTGAGTTTCAGATCTCGCAAGCATCCGGCGGCGTCACATTTTCCGAATCAGTCAGCGACTGACTTAACAAAGGAACTCTTATGCAAAAAAATCCTCTTTCCGAATCCGGTTTCTTTAATCTCCGCGTTTTGATGGCCGTTAGCCTTTGTTCACTCGGCGTGTCGCTCGCGATATTTAGTTTCGCGGCTACGCCCTCGAGCGGGACGCTGACGGACACCTCCGGCCCCCTCACATACGGAGCCGGGCCGTTCTTCGTCGCGAACCCGACTCCAATACTTTTTCTGGACCAAGGCCCCGAATGCTTTGGTTCGGCACAGCCATGCGATGACTATGTGCTCACCGCGACATTGCCTGCAGGTTACGCCGCGATGCATCCAAACGCGTCGGTCAAGGTAACGCTAGGCTGGACGGACGCCGGGAGCGGCGCGTCTGACTATGACCTGTACATCTACAGAGGCATTGTGCACAACACCGACGGTAGCCAGGCAGCCGATTATCAATCGGCGAGCAGTGCCAACCCAGAGATCGCTACCATCAGCCCTCTGTCCGATGGTACGCACCAATACACCCTAAAGATCGTCCCATATACGCCTACAGGTGAAAATGTGCATGTGATAATCGAATTGCTTTCGGGGTCCGGCGGTGGTGGCACGCCCGGTTTCGGCGGCCCGGATCCGACAATGCCGAATGTTCCGCGCTACCAGAATTTCTACGCGCCAGCCGGCACTTCTGCTGAGTCTAGCGACGGTGAGTTCAATATCGGATTTAATCCGCACAGCGGGCGGATAATGACAATGAACATCGGGCCGATCTGGCGCCTGACTCCGCCGGAACGCCTGAATCCAGCCAAGCCGGAGTGTTGCGAGTCGCTGTGGGAGGACAAGTCGGCGCTCACGACCAATATAGGGCTGGACCCAATCCTGTTTACCGATCAGCACACGGGCCGCACTTTTGCCTCTAATTCAACAGTCGGCGCGAATGCCGTTTACGCCTACAGCGATAACGACGGCGACAGTTGGATTGAGGCTGGTTTCTCACCGCCAGATGGCGGTGTCGATCATGAAAGCATTGGTTCCGGACCGTATCCGGCTTCGTTGAGCGCGCTGGTAAACGAAATCAACCACGGCCAGGCTGTTTATTATTGCTCGCAGGATATTGTCGGGCCAGCGGCATGCCAGCGCAGCGACACGCTCGGTGCCAGCTACGGGCCCGGCGTATTAGCCTACGATGGCATTACCACGCAGTGCGGCGGTTTGCACGGCCATGTCCACGTGGCGCCGAATGGCACTGTGTGGCTGCCAGTCGGGCATTGCGGAGGCACGCAGGGCGGTGCCCTGAGCACTGACGGGGGCACTACTTGGAACGAGTTTCTTGTTACCGGCAGCAGGCCGCAGATCAATGGTGCCGATCCTTCTGTCGCTATTGATAGCAACAACACCGCTTATTTCTGCTACGTGAACAACGAGCCGGTGCCGCCTAACAGTGCGCCGGAGGGCCACGTTCATGTGAAAGTCAGCACGGACGGCGGCCAAACTTGGATTCGCGACGTCGATATTGGTGCATCGCATGGGGTCAAGAATGCTGTGCATACCGAGGCGGTCGGCGGGAGTGCTGGACGCGCCGCTTGCGGCTTCATAGCCACCGATCAGCCAGGCGACTACCAGGCCACCGGTTTCCCTGGCAAATGGTATGCCTTCATTGCCACGACCTACGATGGAGGGCAGACATGGGCAACCGTCAACGCTACGCCAAACGATCCAGTTCAAAGTAACACCGGCGTTTGGCAGCAGGGTGGCAGTCATCAAGACCGCAATCTGCTGGATTTCAACGAAATCACCGTGGACGACAGAGGCAGGGTTCTCTACGGCTATAGCGATGGATGTGTGACCGAAGGCTGCATCGCAGGCACAGCGGCCAATGATTTTGTCGCCTTTATGCGAGTGGCGCGGCAATCCGGTGGCAAGCCTTTGTTCGCCAATTTTGACCCAGTAGAACCGGAAGCGCCGAAACCTCCCTGCTTGTCCGGGACGCGCGATCCTGCCGGTTCTCATCTAAGTTGGAAAGCTCCCGACAACGGCGGCTCGGATATCGCCAATTATCAGGTCTTGCGCGGAACATCACCGGGTGTCGAGCTGCCACTAGCACAGACTAACAGAACCAGCTTCAATGACACGACCGCCGATCCTGCTGTGACCCACTACTATTATGTGGTCAAGGCGATCAATGCGGTTGGCGTCGGACCCCAAAGCAACGAAGTAGATTTGACTGTGGTGGCTCCACCACCGCCAGAAAACGTCTGTGCACTGCCGGGTCTCACCAAATTGACCGACGCATCGGGCGACAACCATGCCGTTCTCGGAATTGTGGGCCCGGCACCGGCTGGAACTGACCTGCGCTCGTTCCAGATCTCGCAGCCTTATGCTGCGGACAATGTCATCCGGTTGGCGTTCACGATCAATACCGATCCCGGCCAATCGCCACAGCCGATCGGCTCGTCCTGGTATGTCGCGATGAAAATACCTGACCCCGCTCCGGCACAAACGTTTCACTACCGCGCTGTGCACATGACTTGGAACGGTACTACACCAGTCTTCGAGTCCTACACCCCAGCGCCGAACGGCAGCGGCGGGATCGACGGCCGCTTTGTGACTGCCGGAACCCAGAGGCCCGCCGAACCCACCAGCGGTTACGCGCCGCCTTACAACAAAGTGGTAATTGTGGTGAAGGCGAGTGATCTTGGGTTGAACCCTGGTAATACCGTTAGCGGTTTCGTTTCCGGCGTGTCCCAGACTGGAGGCGGCCTCATCACCGAGCTTTACGATCAGATGCCAGACAGTCTGGCTTTCACTGGCAGTTACACAGTGAACGACAATCAGGTCTGCAGACCAAACAACCCACCAATCGCAGTGCTCACTGCATCGCCAACCTCGGGCAGACCTCCATTAACGGTTAACTTCGATGGCTCTGGATCATATGATCCGGACACCGCGCCTCCGCCGGACACCATTGCCTCGTACACGTTTACTTTTGGTGATGGCTCCCCAGCGGTCACGCAATCCACGCCGACCATTTCGCACCGTTACCAACACGCAGGTACTTACGCCGCGCACCTCACTGTGACCGATTCGCGTGGGCTGCAAAGCGCGAACACGGCGACTGTTGTGATCAGGCTTCCACAAAGATAAATCTCGCAAATCAGGAGACGATTCTGGCTAGGTCGCCATTCTTGGATGATTTCTTATCAATGTGCCGGCATCTTGCGTTGCTGTTGCTGTGTTCTCTGCTCGTAGATTTGCCCGGATGTAACAAACGCGAAACATCGTCGCACGCGCCACGCGATGTTTGCGGGTTAATTACCCTCGACGAGATCCAGACGACCCAGGGATCGCCGATGAGGGAAACCAAGAATAGCGCGCGCTCCGACGGCGGTTTTCGCATGTCGCAATGTTTCTACACCGCAACGGAGTTTAGCAAATCGGTGAACCTGGCCGTTGTAGAATGCGATCCAGATCACCCGGGCAAACGGAGTCCGAAAGATTTTTGGAAAGAGAAGTTTGATCCGTACCAAAACGAAGAACCCAAGACGAAGAGCGGCGACGAGAAGGAGCAAGGCTCCGCGCCGAAAAAGATCGAGGGCCTGGGAGACGATGCTTATTGGGTCGGCAATCGGTTCGCGGGCATGCTTTATGTGCTAAAGGGAGATGCCTTCATCTCGATCGGCGTCGGTGGAACGGATGACCAGCAGACCAAACTGAAGAAGTCGAAAGCGCTCGCCCAAAAAGCGCTTCAACGCCTGTAGCGCCTTCAGAAAAAACCGGGCTCGATGAGGCGACCGCGATCGCTCATTTTCCCGAATCTTAGAGTAGAATTTACAAAGGTTCTGCCTATGAAAAAGATTTCTTCTCCTTCAATGACCGCGCGCGCCGCTATCGGCGCGCTTTTTTTTGTTACGGGCATTTTTCTGGTTGTATTCGGGCTGTTTCCAGCGCGCTTGCACTCGGCTATGCCTGGTTCCGGCACACTTAACCCCGGCGGCCCAGCCGTGAATTGGGTCGGCACAGCCGTGGGAGGCGGTTCGCTCGACGAGAGCACGTGTGTCGAAGGCGTAAACTGCGATACGTTTTTGGTGACCTTATCGGGTACGCCAACTAACTGGGCTGGTCTCAAGGCGCGCATTGTCATTAGCTGCGCCGATCCGTCCGGCCTCAGCGACTACGACCTCTATGTTCACAAAGGCGATAACACCGGCCCAGTGGTCGGAGAATCCGCGCACGGCGGAACACCGCCCGAAGTCGTTGATCTTGATCCGAGCGACCCAACTATCGGTACCGGGCAGTTTTCTGTGCACGTTGTTTATTTCAGCGCCTTTGCGGGCTTCCAGTATTCCGGCAGCGCGAGCCCGGTGTCAGTATCAGCGGGATCCACCCTGGCTCCGTCGGCGCCGCTCGATCGGGGTCCGAAGATTGGGTTTCAGAATTTCGAGGGGCCTGGGACGTTGGTGCAGGTTACCGACAGCAGTCAGGGCCCAACGGTGCACACGGTCGAATACATGGGCCACGATGCGGGCGAACCCTCAATCGGAGTCAACTGGAATTCACCAAACTCAGCGAGCGGCGTAACCAATTTCCAATCGGACCTTCAAACGCTCTTCATCAAGTTCGACGATAGCTGCCCCGCAAACGGCCAAAGTGCGACGTGGTACAACAGTCCTGCGCCGACATCGCAGTTCGTTGATTCCGATCCCATCGGCTTCACGGATCGTCAAACTGGCCGCGTCTTTGCAGGAGAACTCACGCTTACGTCGCCGACGTGCAAAGTTTCATTCACAGACACCGACGGCCTCGATCAATTAGGTCAGCCCAGCTATGCTGGCTGGTCGCCAAGTTCTGGACCACTCGGGTCCGGCATTGATCACGAAACGATTGGCGGCGGACCGTATCATGCGCCTGCTCCCCCTCACGGCCCGTATCCGAATGCTGTTTACTATTGCTCGCAAGATCTGGTCACTGCGTTTTGTTTGCGCAGCGATGACGGTGGCGCCACCTATGGCCCGCCAGTGCCGACCTACACGTCGCAGTGCGGCGGATTGCATGGCCACGTAAAAGTCGCACCTGACGGAACAGTCTATCTTCCCAATAACAGCTGCGGTGGTACAGGCGCCGTCGTTGTTTCAGAAGATAATGGCCTAACGTGGAGCGTACGCGCCGTGCAAAACGCAAGCGCGCAGACACGCGCTAATTCAAATCTTCAAGATCCAGCTGTTGGAATCGACAATAACGGTCGCGTTTATTTTGCAATGTCCAGCAGCACTGTGGCTGGCAGCGCTATTGGCGGTTCCAATGCAGTTGTGGCCACATCCACCGACCGTGGCCAGACATGGCAGAACATCTATGACGTCGGCGCAGTTTACGGCCTGAAGAACATTGCTTTTCCCGCGGCAGTAGCAGCCGATGCCGGTCGCGCCGCGGTTGCCTTCTACGGTTCAACGACGTCAGGCGACGGCTCAGCGAACAGCTTCAGTGGTGTCTGGCATCTTTACGTTGCCAGCACATTCGACGGAGGACTCCATTGGACAACGAACGACGTGACGCCCAAGGACCCAATGCAACGCGGTTGCATATGGAGCCACGGTGGCGCGGACATTTGCCGCAATCTGCTCGACTTCTTTGACATGACCGTTGACAAGCAGGGGCGGGTGCAAGTCGGTTACGTTGATGGGTGCACCGACGGCGCGTGTGCTCAGGCAGCTATCACGGCAAAGGGCAACGCTTACACGGCCAGGGGTGTGATCGCACGACAATCGAGCGGACGCCGGCTCATTGCTAACTTCGATCCGCTACATGCGAGATCGGCGCCGGGCATGCCATCGGTGACGGTGCGGCGAGTCAACGGTGTGGTGCATCTCGCCTGGTCCGAGGCCGACACAGGTAACGCCAACATTAGCAGCTATCGAATCATGAGGGGCACTGCCAGCGGCGCTGAGACTCTGTTGACGAGCGTTTCGGGAAATCAGACGACCTATAACGATATTACTGCCACGGATCCAAACGTGACCTACTACTACAAGGTGCTGGCAGTAAACAGCGTCGGCACTTCATGCGGAAACAACGAAATCGCCGCACCCTACCTTGGTGATACCTGCACTGGCCTAATCGTTCAAAAGACACCACCGGGTCATCCGGAACAGCCACTCCAAGGGCTAGCGCCTGCATCGCTTGCTATTGATTGGGTTGCTGTAGCTGAGCCTCCGGGAACAAACAACCTCATGTTCAAAATCAGAGTCACCAACCTGGCAAGCGTGCCGCCCAACAGCAGGTGGAGAATGGTCTGGAACTCGTACGCTGCCCAATCGTACGATCCGGCAGCCGAGCAGTTCTACGTCGGCATGAGGACGGACCAAAACGGAACGCCTAGCTTTGGTTATGGGACCATTGCTACCGCCGTTGTCGGGCTAGTCATTGGTGTGCCGACAGAAACTTCCATCGGCCCGTTGCCCGGAAGCAGCTTTAACGCGGATGGAAGCATCACGCTCATCGTACCAAAATCCGCAGTTGGCAGCCCGGCTCCGGGCGATCTACTTGGAGCTGTTAACGGAAGAACGTTTACCGGCGATACGCCAGAAACTCGAAACCTGGAGCGTTCAACTCTGTTGGTCGATCACACCTTTGTTAAAGGCCAGCGGGACAACGGACACCCGGCTGCGACGTACACAGTTGTGGGTAACGTAAGCTGCGGGCCCTAAGATTCGACGGACGACGCCTAGCAGACGCGGTCAAATCGAGAACGCATCGGCGACGAGGCGGGCTTGCTCACGTTTGTGGCGCGCCAGCGCGCCCACCGCCGGGCTGGCGCTGGCTTCTCGACCAGCGTACGCGATTTCGGTGCAGAAAGTGGTGCGCAATCGCGGTTCGATGAAGGTCCATGCGCCCATGTTTTGCGGTTCTTCCTGACACCAGACGAACTTCGCACTCTTTGGAAATGGCTTGAGCATTTCGCGCAGTCTTTTTTCCGCGAGTGGATAAAGCTGCTCGATGCGAATAATCGCTGCGTCGTCAATTTTGCGCTCGGTGCGATAATTAAGCAGGTCGTAATACACTTTGCCCGAACAAAAGATGATCCGTTTCACTTTGTCAGGGGCACCGGCTTCGGGCGAGCCGAGAATTTCTTCGAACCGGCCGTGGATGAATTCTTCGGCAGGCGAAGAAGCAAATTTCGCGCGCAACAGACTTTTCGGTGTGGCGATGATCAGCGGCTTAATGAACTCGCGTTTCATCTGGCGCCGCAGCACGTGAAAATACTGTGCGGCCGTCGTGAGATTGCAGACTTGAATGTTATCCTCGGCGCATGCTTGCAAAAAGCGCTCCAGCCGCGCGCTGGAATGTTCCGGTCCTTGGCCTTCGTAGCCGTGCGGCAGTAGAAGCACTATTCCGCTGGGCCTTTGCCACTTCGATTCGGCTGAAACGATGAATTGATCTATGATGGTCTGCGCACCATTGGCGAAATCGCCGAACTGCGCTTCCCACAGGCAGAGCATTTTTGGATAGTCGAGCGAGTAGCCGTAATCGAATCCGAGCACAGCAGCTTCCGAGAGCGGGCTGTTGTAAATGCAGATGCGCGCCTGTTTTTCGGCCAGGTGCATGAGCGGCACGTAGGGCTTGCCGGTCTTTGCATCGTAAAGTACCGAGTGCCGAGTGCTGAACGTGCCGCGCGAGCTGTCCTGGCCAGATAAGCGGACTGGAATTCCATCGAGAAGCAGCGATCCGAAAGCGAGCGTTTCGGCATAATGCCATTCATACGGACCGCCCTCTCCGAATACTTTGCGTTGATGATCCAGCACAATGCGTTTGATCTTCGGCTGAATTTCAAACCCCTCCGGAACGCGGGTGAGACCGTCGACTATGATCTTGAGCGTTTTCTCGCTGATCGCGGTCGGCTCCGACGTGCTTGTGTATTCGGGTTGAAAAATTGCTGTCGATTCCCGGAACTTCGCCTTCTGGCTAGCCTTTCTTTTTTCAATGGCGGCGATTTCGTCCCGCGTCATTTCCAGCCGGAGAGCAAACTCGGTTTCGAGCGAGGCGGCGTCGTCTTCGCTGAGTGTGCCCGCTTCGAGCAGCTCGCGTTTGTAAAGTTGCGTGACCGATGGGCGTTTCTCGATCTTCGCGTAGAGATCGGGCTGGGTAAACGAGGGTTCGTCGCCTTCATTATGGCCATAGCGGCGATAGCAATACATGTCGATCACCACGTCACGCCCGAATTGCTGACGAAAATCGAATGCCATGTCGCTCAAAAATTTAATGGCCAACGGATCGTCGCCGTTCACATGAAAAATCGGTGCCTCAATCATCTTGCCGATATCGGTGGCGTATTGAGATGACCGCGCATCTTTCGGCAGGGTGGTAAAGCCGATTTGATTATTCACCACGATGTGAACCGTACCGCCGGTGCTGTAGCCGTGTAGTTGCGACAAGTTTAGCGTCTCAGCCACGATCCCCTGCGCAATGAAAGCCGCGTCGCCGTGCACCAGCAGCGGCAAAACTTTTCGCCGATGCTCGGTGTCGCCGCGGATTCGTTGCCGCGCGCGCGCTTGTCCTTCGACTACGGGATCGACAGCTTCCAAATGACTCGGATTCGACGAGAGACGAATCTCAACCTCAGCTCCTGAACCGAGCCTGCGCACTGAGTGGTAGCCGAGATGGTATTTCACGTCGCCATCGCCGGCCACCAATTCAGGAATGTAATTCTCGCTGAATTCGGTAAAGATGACCTTGAGGGATTTGCGCAAAAAATTCGCCAGCACATTGAGCCTGCCGCGATGCGCCATGCCCATGCAGATTTCCTCGACGCCACCATCGGGGCATCTGTGCAGAATCGTATCAAGAATCACCATCACCGATTCCGCGCCCTGAAGTGAAAACCGTTTTTGCCCCACGTAGCGTGTATGCAGGAAAATCTCGAACGATTCGGCTTCGAGGAGCGAGCGCAACAAGGCCACCTGAACCTCGCGCGGCGTCGAATGTTTGTGCGGCCGCGTCTCCAACCGCCGCCGCACCCATTCGCGGATCCGCGGGTCCTGGATGTGCATGAATTCCGAGCCGATGGAATCCGCATAAATCCTCTCGAGCCCGGCGATCATTTCGCGCAAGGTCATTTGCCGATTGTCGAGGAAGAATTTCGACGAAACGCGGAGGTCGAGATCCGACTCTCTAAATCCAAACTCGCTTAAGCTGAGCAACGGATTTTTCGGCCGCGTCTCCGCGAGCGGATCGACACGCGCAATGGTGTGACCGAGCATGCAATACGCGTACACAAGACCATCAATGCGGGTCTGTAACGCTGCCTCGCGAGCCTCGGCTTCCGCGACCGCCGCACCGTCGCGCTGGGGAAGATTGCCAAGCTCGAATCCTTCGAAAAAAGCGGACCATCCGGAATCGACCGACTCACGATTTTGCTGCCAACGCCGGTAATTCTCCTCAATCAGGTCGAGATTTGCGCGAGCATCAATTGACGTACGCATAGCAGATTTAATCTCGGACGATTACGTAACGCGGCAAGTTATCGTAATCCTAGGTTTCATTTGTCATTCTGGGCGAAGCGAAGAATCTCTGATCATTTCTTCTTCATGGCTAAAACAGTAGCCAGAGATGTTTCCAGTCTTGGCAGGAACTACTGCTTGGCGAGCGCTTCGCTGAACATGACAGGATGTGAGAGGCTAAAGCAGCCGGTTGACAGTCTGAAGGGGGCTTCGTTACTTGCTGCCAAATGAGAGCGGCAGCGGCAACTCCGGGTAGCGCAATCGGCGTGCTCGCTACGTTCTTAATGCTTACGCCGTCGGCATCTTGTTTTGCACAAGCCGATCCGGCGTCGGAACCGGCGGTTTTGGCTGTAGGTAAGGTGTTGCCGGCAGTGGTGAACATCAATACTGAACGGGTCGTTCGGCGCACCGTGCGCGACCCCTTCGAAGATTTTTACGCGCAATTTTTCGGCTACAACCGCGCCCGGCCGCGCCAGGTTCGCCAAACTTTGCAGAGTCTTGGTTCCGGTTTCATTATTGATCCGGCTGGTTACATCGTAACCAATAAGCACGTAGTCGAGCGCGCGGCGGACTTGAAAATTCACGTGACGACAAATGACGGTAAAACTTATAACGCTCGCTACATTGCCGGCGATGACAAGACCGACCTGGCGTTCATTAAAATCGAGGCGCGCTCCGCCCTGCCTTTCATCAACCTCGACGATATCTCCCCCAATTTACTTGGGGAGACAGTGATTGTAGTGGGTAACGCTGTCGGTTACGGCAGCTCTATCAGCCGTGGTGTTCTTAGCGCGGCGAAGCGCAATATCACAGTGGACGATACGGAATACAAAGACCTCGTGCAGACCGATGCGGCAATCAATCCAGGTAATAGTGGTGGGCCAGTGATCGATCTCTCCGGCCGATTGGTAGGCGTCGCGTCGGCAAAGATGGCATTCACACCACAGGGGGTTCCCACGCAGGGACTCGGGTTCGCCATTCCGGCGGAAGTGGTGCGTGATAGTGTCAATCGATTTAAGAAAACGGCGCAGATCCAGCCTGCGACGAAAAGTCCGGTCATTACCAGCGAAACATTCGGGTCGAGAGCGGAAAAGCTCTTTGGAATGCAGTTACAAGATTTGAACCAGGAGTTGAGTGATGCGCTTGGCTATGCGCGAGGGCGCGGGGTTCTAATTAGCGCAGTCGAACCGGACAGTCCGGCGGATGATGCAGGTATTGAGCGAGGGCTGGTGGTTTACCGCATCGGAAAGACTCAAGCGAGTTCTGTTAAGCAGATTGAGGAGCTGCTTCGAAACGTAGAGAGCGGGGCGAATGTAGAATTCATTGTGGGCGTAATTCGTACTGACGGGGAAAGCCGGGAGCTCGCCAGCGCAACTCTGACTGCACGATAAAAAATTGGCAACGCAATCGCCGCTCGATTGTCTCACGGAATATCACACGATGATCAAGGTTGAAAATCTGACCAAACGCTACGCTGGCCAGCCTGCAGTCCAGGATTTGAATTTCGAAGTTAGCCAGGGCGAGATCATGGGATTTCTGGGGCCAAACGGCGCCGGCAAAACCACGACCATGAGAATATTGGCAGGCTTCATGCCGCCTACGTCAGGGCGCGCTACGGTGGCGGGGTTCGATGTTTTTGAACAATCGCTACAGGCACGGACGCACCTTGGCTACATGCCGGAAAATGTGCCGCTCTACAGCGACATGCGCGTAACAGAATATCTCAACTATCGCGCGGCCCTAAAGGGAGTTCAACACCGGCGGGTTGCGGAGCGCGTGGGCGATGTCGAAGAGCTCTGCGGTCTCAAGGAGGTCGAAAAGAAGGTGATCGGCACCCTCTCTAAAGGTTATCGACAACGCGTTGGTTTGGCGGACGCGCTGTTGGCCGAACCTGATCTTCTCATTCTCGATGAGCCAACGATTGGTCTCGACCCGAATCAAATTCGCCAGGTGCGCGAGCTAATCAAGAACCTTGGCAGAGATCACACAATTTTGCTTTCGACGCACATTTTGCCGGAGGTGGAAATGACATGCAGTCGAGTGATCATCATTCACAAGGGGCGAATCGAGGCGTGCGATACGCCGGATAATTTGCTCGGAAGAATCAGGCAAGCTGGCGGAGTAGTGCTTGAAGCAAAAGTCGGAAACGACAATGGTGCAGAAGAGTTGAAGAAGATTTCGGGCGTGCGCGATGTAGTCGCTGACGGCGAGGATGATTGGAAGAGATTCTCGCTCCGAGTGGAATCAGGTGTGGATGTACGCGAAGAAGTGTTTCGCCTGGCTACCGATCGTCATTGGGTCGTGCGCGAACTAACTCAGCGTCGAGCAACTCTCGAGGATGTATTCGTAGAGCTTACCCATCCGGACCTGGTTTGAGCGTTATGGCAGTCGGAAGATCGATTCATGCTTAAGTTTTACACTCTGCTTTCGCGCGAAGTGCGCAGCTATTTTCACTCTCCGATCGCGTACATCGTGCTGATCTTTTTCCTCATCATCAGCGGGATCGATTTTTACTTTCAGGTCGCCTTCATGAACCAGCGCCCGGTGCAATACACGGTGCAGGAAGCATTTTTCAATTCAGTCTTCTTCTGGTTCGCCTTTGTTCTGATCTTTCCACTTATTACGATGCGCTTGTTCGCTGAGGAATTTAAACTCGGCACGATTGAGCCGCTAACTACTGTCCCTGTGCGCGACTGGCAGGTAGTGCTCTCAAAGTTCTTTGGTGCGCTGGTCTTTTACTTGATTCTTTGGGTTCCGACGCTGCTTTACTTCTGGATTTTTCTTAAACTAACAAACCAGCCTGCTGCGCATTCCTGGGGAGCGTACTTGGGTTCCTATCTGATGCTTTTGTTGCTCGGAATGTTTTATCTCTCGATCGGTTGTTTTACGTCCGTTCTGACCAGAAACCAAATCATCGCGGCCGTCATTTCTTTCTGCGCAATCACGTTGTTATTTTTTCTCGGTCTCGTTCAGTTCATCCTTTTGGATGTCAATTCCACAACACGCGATTTGCTGGGTTATTTCTCCGCGATCGAACACATGGGAACATTCTCCCGGGGCGTGATCGATACGCGGCCAATTGTTCTCTACCTGAGCATGACCATTGTGATGCTGATGCTCACTTATCAGGCATTCCAATCCCGCAAGTGGAGGCTGTGACAAATGGCTGATAAGTCAAAGCGTTCCCGAAGACCGGGAGGAATTCGTCGATTTCGAATCGGCTTCAATGTTCTCGCACAGATTCTCCTGGTCTTGTTTCTCATTGCGATGGTGAATTCCCTTGCCTTCAAACACTACAGGCGTTGGGATTTTTCTCGCGACCAAAAATACGCGCTCTCAGATAAAACAAAGCGTTTCCTCAACACGTTAAAAGGCCGGATGCGCATCACGGTCTTCTTTGCGCCGACCACGCCGATTACTGCGGACGTGCAGAATTTGCTGACGGAATATCAATACGCTGGCAAAGGAAAAATCGACATCGAGCATATCGATCCCGAGCGGAATCTTTCCCGCGCCAAAGAGTTGTTCGACAAATACAAGGTCGTTACGGACGAGAGCCTGCTGGTCCTCGATTATGATGGTCGCAACAAAACGGTTAAGGCCTCCGAGATGGCGGATTTTGATCAGAGTGGGATGGCTTTCGGCGAAGGCCCTCGCGTGGCCGCGTTCAAAGGCGAGCAAGCCATCACCAGCGCGATGATCGACCTTGTGGAAGGAAAAAAGAAAATCCTTGGCTACGTCACTGGTCACAAGGAACCGGCGCTAACAGAAGGCACCAGCCCGATTACCGTGTTGAAGACGTTTATCGAGAACGAGAACATTAAGTTTCAGGAGCTGAACTTACTCGATCTGGATGCTATTCCGCCCGACGTGAAAGCGGTGATGATTATCGGGGCTCAGTACGATTTCTCCGGTCGCGAAATGAAACTGTTGCGCGATTTCTGGGACAAACAGGGCCGGATAGTGCTTCTAGTGGATCCTTCGGCGCAAACGCCAAAGCTTCGCGCCTTTGTCAACGAACTCGGCATCAAAGTGAATGACGACCGACTAATGGTTTTTGTGCGCACAGGGATCGAGGAGCTGGCGCTGACAAGAGATGTGCAAGCGCACTTCCTGGGAGATAGCCCGATCACAAAACGGCTGGCCGATGTGCGGGCGCTCTTTTTCGGCGGCACATCTTCACTTACGCTTGAGCCGGAACGAGTTCGTGCTGCCAGTATTCGGCTGGAGCCGCTGATCCAGGCAGAAAAAGGTTATTTTGCGGAAAAGGACTACAACAGTGATGACCAGGTAAAACTGCAAACTGACGCGAAGCAAAGCAGTAATGTGTCGCTAACAATCGGCGCAGCGGTCGAAAAAGGGGGAAGTGCAGATCAGCGGGTCCAGCTGAATTCCTCGCGTCTGGTAGTAGTTAGCAACTCCACTTTCGTTCAGGACAACGCGATCACTCAAGATCAGCAGGGGCTCGATTTTATCTCTGGCAGTGTGAACTGGCTGCTCAGTCGCGAACAACTAATCGGTATCGCGCCAAAGATCCCGAAGCCTCTTACCTTCAGCCTCAGCGAAGAGGCGTTGCGCCGGCTGCGCTGGATTATTCTCGTGTTCATACCGCTGGTACCCGCCGCGATCGGGACCATGGTGTGGTGGCAACGGCGAGTCTAGTATGAGCTGGAGGAATACCCTCATCCTGGCAGTCATCGCGCTCGCCGGCTTCGCTTATTTTAGATTCTTTGAAATGAAGCGGCCGAGTACGGAGGATGCCAGCCGACAGGCCCAGAACATGGTCAACTTCGACGGAAGCAAGATCGACGGCATTGTAATTCAGAATGGCGATCAACAGATCGAAATACGGCGCCGCGATAATAAGTGGCGACTGGAAACGCCGATCAAAGATCAAGCAGATGCCGCTATGGTCGAGAATTTGCTGTCGGATTTGGAAAGCTGGCAGAAAGAAGGAACCATCGCTGCGAAAGAGATCGACGCAGATAAGAGCAAACTGGCTGAGTACGGCCTGAATAATCCTAAGCTAAAGCTCAAATTGCTCGGCCGGGATAGGCCGCCAGAAATCTTGTTTGGCAAAGACGCTGCCCTGGAAGGAAGAATGTATGTGCGGTTCCAAAACTCCAAGCAGACTTTTCTCGCAAGGCAGTCGGTCAAGAAAGACATCGACAAGAAGCCGGAAGAGTTTCGCGATAGAAAATTGACAGACCTGACTACCGCGCAGGTGCGCCGCATGACATTGAAAACGCCCGCTGGTGAGATGGAGTTGGAGAAAAAAAGTGACCACTGGGACATCCTTAAGCCGCTCCGCGCTCGGGCCGATGATCAGAAGGTCGGCGACTTGATTTCGCAAATCACGACGGCGCGCATTCAACAATTTGTCGCTGATGATCGTGGTGACCTGCGCCCTTATGGATTAGCGGAGCCGCGCGGATCCATCACGTTGTATGACTTGGAACCGAAAAAAGGCCAGAAAGTTGAGCTCGGCGAGTCAATCAAGGTCTTTGGACAGGAAGCTAAAGGTCAGACGTTGCAGATCGGCAGCGTGCCAGAGAAGGAGAAAGATCAAATTTATGCGCGGTTCACTCCGCGCGGAGCTGTTTACACCCTGCCGAAAAAGATCGAAGAGATACTTAACACGAAGCCGGCCGATTTGCGCGACTACCATTTGGTTCGAATCGATACAAACATTCTTGATCGCATCACCATCGACGCTCCGGGCAAAGGCAAAGCCGTTCTCGCCCGCAAAGATGGAAACTGGACGATCGCCACACGAAATAATGCGCCTGCAGATTCAGGTGCGGTTCGGCGCTTGATTGACACGCTGCAAAATGAGCGGATAACAAGATTCGTGGAAGACGTCGCTTCCAATCTGTCGCAATACGGCTTGGATAAGCCGCAGATTCAATTGATGTTTAGCTCCTTTGCGTCGGAAAACACTGCCGAAACTAAAGCGGGCGACCAGCCGTTTGCCGGAATCGCGTTTGGAAGAGCAGAAGGCGGTAATGTTTACGCGCGGTTAGCCGATGAGCCATTCGTCGTGGCAGTGCGCCGTAGTTTGTTGGACCAAATTTCACCCGATCCGCTGCAGTGGCAGGAGTTATCGATTTTTAAGTTTAAGCCGGAGCAAATTCATCGCTTAAGCGTCACGACTGACAAGGAGGTGTCACTCGAGCGCGACCAGGCAAACCAGTGGCATTGGCTGCAAGGAACCGGCCAGATCAACCAAACCAACGTGCAGTCGGTACTCAATACATTGTCGGGCTTGCACGCGGTACGCTGGCTTGGGTCAGGCGCAGCTCAGCAAGGCTTTGAAAAACCACAGGTTGTCCTTGCCTTCACGACTTCAGCCGATAACAAAGCTTCGCACAAGTTGACCATCGGTGCTCAGAACAGTGATGGCACGTCGTTCGCCCGCGTGGACGGGCGCGAGGGCACGTTCGCAATCAGCAATTCGGACTCGAATACTTTAAGATTGCCGCTGGCCAGCCAAGTCATAGCCCCACCGTATATCTCACCTACAGCGACTTCGTCTCCCGCTCCCAAGCAGTAGAGGGGCTCCATATGTGGTAATCCTAAATAGATTCGCGTTGCTGAAAACGGCTAGGCGAGCTTTCGGCCATTACTGTTTCGTTGCGGTGTAAATTGTGACGATTCCGCCGGTCAGCGGACGAAAGGTCGGGCGCGTGAAACCGTTCCGCGCGATTAACTGAGACATCGCATCGCCACTTGGAAATTCCTCGATCGAATCGCCAAGATAATCATAAGCGGTTTTCTTCCCTGTTAGAAAAGAACCAAGTAAGGGCAAGCAACGATGCAAATAAAAGCGATAGACTGCCCGTAAAATGGGCGTTGCAGGCAATGAAAACTCGAGCAGGAGCAAGCGGCCATTCGTTTTGAGCACGCGCGACATCTCAGCAAGCCCCGCCGCCCAGTCTTCGAAATTACGCAGTCCGAACGCGATCGTGACACAATCGAATGAATTATCGCCAAATGACAGATTCATTGCGTTGGCAAGTGCGACTTGGCGGACGCCTTTTCGCCGGGCAAGTTCCAGCATTTCCGGAAGAAAATCGACTCCTACGATATCGGCGTTCGGCAGTTCTTTCTGAATGGCGAGCGCCAAATCTCCTGTACCAGTGGCAAGATCCGCAATCCTCTGTGGGCGCCAATCCCTGACGATTGCAGCCGCGCGGCGTCGCCAATAGATATCCAGCCCACAGCTGAGCACGTGATTTGCAGTATCATAGCGTGTCGCGATAGACCCGAACATTTTTTGGACCCGGGCGGATTGGTTAATCATTTGCGCCTTTAATAAACAACGGCCTCCATTTTTACGACAAATGAATTTTACTGGTTATGAGTAGGTATAACTACACACCAACATTCGCCAAGCCACAGCTTAGCTATTGTGAAATTTGGTATTGCAAGCTTCACCAAGTGAAGCTATCTAACAACCCATGGATACATCTGTTAAAGCTCTACAAGAAGCGATTTCAATTCGCCGACAAATTGAAAACCTGGAACAACGCCTTTCCTCATTGCTACGAGGAGGTGCGCCTACGACAACAACGCGCCCGGCTCGCGGCCGTTACTTTTCGCCCGGCACTCGAGCGAAGCTCGCGGCTGCCGCGAGAGCACGTTGGGCAAGGCTAAGAGGCGCACGGGCAGCGACGCCCGCCAGAAAAAAAGGCCAGCTCACGCCTGCCGGTCGAAGAAAGCTCTCCCAGTTAATGAAGGCTCGCTGGGCAGCAAGAAGGAAGGCGGGAGGAACAAAGACCGCTAAGGCGAGAAGAAAAGGTACCCTTACGCCTGCCGGCCGAAGAAAGCTCTCCGAACTAATGAAAGCTCGGTGGGCTGCCAGAAGGAAGGCGGGATCCAAGTAATCCGCCCGAAGGATTCGCTTTACTGCTCGCGAGAGGACTCGAACCTCCACGGGTTTCCCCATACGGTCCTGAGCCGTACGCGTCTGCCAATTCCGCCACGCGAGCAAAGGCAGGGCGTACAATGCGTGTGCAGCGGATGACCTGCAAGGTCAAATCAAGCAGGTTAGAATGGGAGAACAGCGAGCGGCGCTGGTTGAATCAGCCTAAACGCCTCTTTCGCGCGCGAACCTCCAACTGGTGCGCCTTGCGGACCTGACCGATGGAACGCAGAAGATCGGCATAATTCGAAACAACAATGTCATAATCCTTGGAGGGTTGTTCCTGCACTTCCTCCCAGGTTTTGAGCGAAGATTGGTAAAGCTCTGCCGCTTTTGCGTAATCACCCCGCGAATGATAGACTACTGCAAGGTTGCATTTGGATTGCGCTATGTCTGCAAGGGGAGGGGGATCCAATTTCTCCCGAATGGCCAGAGCGCGAACATGTAGCTTCTCAGCTTCAGTGTAACGGCGTTCGTTAGTATAGAACACTGCCAGGTTGTTGAGTACCGACGCTACATCGGGGTGGTCCGGCCCCAGTTGCTTCTCATAAATTTCCAAAGCGCGCACGTAGCATGGTTCCGCCGCTTTTTGCCGGCCCGACTTGCGCAAAATCAGCGCGATGTTGTTTAACATCGTACCGATATCGGCATAAGGAATATCGTCGATCTGCGTTCCGGCAGCTATTGCTTTCTGGTAAAAATTAATAGCTTCCTCAGATTGGCCGAGGCTATCGCATAAGGCTGCCAACCGGCGTGCCGAACGATAAATGGCGCGGTGATCGGGTGGTTTCCCTTTTTCAAGAATCGTATGTGCCTTGAGCAGGTTTGCCTCGGCGGCGGTGTAATCTCCTTTTTCTTCGAGTAGCTCGCCTAGCTTCTCGAAACTGATGGCCAGCGGCGTCTCGCTGCGTTTGAAGGCGCGCTTGGCGATTTCAAGTGCAGTTTCGGCAACTCGAATCGCTTCAGGCAAACGATTTGTCGCATGCAGAGTATCAAGTTTGTCATTGAGGATACTCCAGAGCCTTTCTTCACCTTTCATCACTCATCACCAGCCCTCGCTCAGTTGAGTAACCAGTCGGCTGGCGAGATCCTCAGTGGCCAGGGGCAACGCTTGACGCTCATCCGTGGTTACGTCGCTACTGACAAAGAAGCTTGTGGTTCCGTATGCCTCACTCGGCCCAGCCAGGTGTTCACCATTTCTTCCAGTCAGCGAGTACCGTACGATTAAGCCCAGGTTAAATTCGGTTGTGGCCAATACATTTCCACGCACCGAGCGCGCCGGGGTGCGGGTGATCCGAGATATCTCCCCGCTCAAAGTCGCATCCGCTTTGTCCTCGCTGGTGATCTGATAAGTCCCGTCCTGTTGCAGCTGTTTGATCACAGTATCGGTGACCAAAACTTCGATCCGCGGGAGAAGAGTCTTGTTCCTAAACGTCGGGACTGCGATGCGATGAACGTCACGCAAATAGTACGGCTTGACTGGTCCGACGTGATAGCCAAGGCAACCACTCAAAGCCAGGCAGAATAGTGTCGCAAGTGAGGCTTTCAAGGCGCCGGTGAGGCGGACTCGTCGGTAGACGCCGATCCACCCGGGGCTGGAGACGCGTTAGAGCTGCTAGCATCGGGCAGAGGCAGCGGCGGTTCAGGCTCAGGCGCTGTCGTGGTGTCCGGGGCAAGGGAAGCTGGTGGTGGAAGCGAGGAATCAGTCGCCGACGCAGGCAACGGCGCTTCGTTATTTGGCGCACCTGGTTTTGCAGACCCAGTTCCAGCACTCTGCGCCCCATGCGCTTCGCTCTTTTTCTTGCTAGCTTGTTGTGCCACGGGCAAAGCCGGCTGAAGCGCAGCATCTCCGTATTTTGCGCGCAACTGATCGATCCGCTTCTTGGCCTGATTGCTTTCCTCCGATCCTGGCTGCTGACGAATGACCTCGTTGTAGTAGATCACGGCCGCGCGATAATATTTTTGTTTATCGTAAAATTTCGCGACCTTGTACGAGTTAGCCGTTTGCTTGTGTTCGAGAATATCGAGGTTAGCGCGCGCCTGAGCTGATTTCTCGCTTTTCGGATAATGGAAAAGAAAATCTTGGAAAGCAGTTTTAGCATTGGTTGCGGCAGCGGCGTCTTTTGTTCCAGTTTGAGCTGCGGTGAACCAGATGTAGCCGATTTGATATTGGGCATCCACGGCCACGGGCTCGTTCGGGAACTTGTCCACTACAGCTTGGTAAGCCTGTAGTGCCGCGTCATTGGCGCCCTGTTTTTCGCGGGCAAGGCCAATATCAAATTGCGCACGCGCCGTGTATTTTCCGTACGGCGCGGTGCGAACAACGTTAGCGAAAATAGTCACCGCGCGATCCAACGATGATGCAATCGACATGCCGAGAACCTTCAACTTCTTGCCATTCAGATAAAGTTCGCCGATGCGAAACTGCGCCTCGATCGCGTCCTCGAAATAGGGACTGGTTGGATATTTTTCTACCAGCTCGCGAAACGAATCCGCCGCTGGTGTGTAGTCGTGGAGCTGTTCCTGCAACTGAGCGCCGCGATAGAGTGCACTGGGAGCCAGTGAGTCTTTAGGATGGTGTTTAATCAGGCTTTTGTAGGCTCTGATCGCGCGTTTAGGGTTCCCTTCTTTTTCGGCAGTTTGTCCAATTTGGTACAGATGAGCAGCATCCCCGCTTAGTTCTTCTTCGCCGGGCGCTACGTACTGCGTTTTTTTGTTCGCTTTGAAAACAACAGAGGCGGTGCCCGGTTCAGGCAAAAAAAGCGCTGCGGCAGCCAAAACTAAAAAGGCGCGAATAACGAATTGCATTCGGGTCGTGGCAGGGTAGTTAACTTATTTGACCAGTCAAGTTTCACCAGCCCCCCGGAAGAGGCGGCGCGCGTACCAAAGGCCGTGGCATTTGCTACGGGTGAAAATTTTCGGAGATGGGAAAACTTACTAGTGTTTATCTCAGTTGAACTTAACTGATCAGCAAAAAATTCGAATCGGGTCGTGCGCATGGAGCTTCCAAGACTGGCGCGGTGCGTTTTATCTGCCGGATCTACCGGAGTCTCGCTGGCTGGAGTTTTACGCCAACTATTTTCCGGCGGTTGAAGTTGACTCTACATTTCATGCTGCTCCGGCGGAAGATATTGTTCGTCGTTGGGTCGAAATGACTCCTGCCTCTTTTCGCTTCACCTGCAAGCTTCCCCGGCAGATCACGCACGTTTGCCGGCTTCGTGACTGCACGGCCGAGTTCACGTCGTTTCTTCGAGCGATAGAGCCGCTGGCGCCAAAGCTCCAGGTCATCCTCATCCAGCTACCGCCTTCTTTAGCGCCAAGAGACGGCAAGCTCGCGCTGCGAAAACTTCTTCCACAACTATCGCGAGATTTCCGTTTCGCGATTGAGTTTCGGCATTCCGGCTGGCATCGGCCGCAGTTTATTCGGCTGCTGGAAAGATATCGGGTTTGCTGGGTCTGGGCCGATACCACGCGGCTTGACGAACGAAATCTTGCCCCGTTTGAATTTTTGCCGTGCACGACAGATTTTCTGTATCTGCGTTTGCTGGGCGATTACGCAACGAAATATGACGTCGACGGCGGCCATATCCATCGCTACGAAAAATTGCTCTGGAAACGTGAAGCCGCCTTGGAAAGCTGGTCACTTAAGATCGAGCGCCATCTTGCGGAGGTGCGCAGTGTCTGGGCATTTGCGAGCAACCATTTCGAAGGATTCGCACCGGAAACCTGCCAACGTCTTGCCCAACGTTTAGGCTTCATGTTGCCGCTGCCTACGGAAACTGAACAGGCGCTCTCGGCAGAAAGGCCGCAGCTCGATCTTCAACTATAATGGCAACTGTGTCCGTTTGTGCTTTTCGAAAACGCAAACCTGCTGAATTCCGAAGCTAACTATTCTTTGCGCCAGAGCCGGAAACTTGTCACCAAGTTGCGCGTGGGAGTGCGCATCCGAGGCAGTAGTGAAAGGAACCCCTTTCTCGATTGCGAGTTTGGCGATCCGGTCACCCGGGTACGCTTCATTCACCGGCTTGCGCCAGCCGGCCGTGGAAAGTTCGATCGCGAGATCGTGGTCACGAACAAAATCGAGTGTCTCGTTCGCCAGGCTCGCAATATCTGCACTCGGCCTGTGACCATGGATCTTGACGAGATCAAGGTGAGCAAGACAATCGATCAGTCCCGTCGCCGCAATTTCGCGGACCCGTCCAAAGTAATTTGCATAGATCGCATCGATATTCCGGCCTTCGAATTGCGCGGCGCCATCCGGTACGCTGTCGAACATCTGGTCATCGCGATCGAGGAAGTGAATTGATCCCAGAACAAAATCCAGCTTGTCCCAATGCTTCTCAATCCAGTTTCGGCCAGTCGCCGAGTGAATGGGGTCGTTATCAAGCTCGATGCCCGCCCGGATTTGCAAATCCGGATTTCTGTCGCGGAGCCGCTCGATTTCGTCGAAGTCGATGCCTGCGTGATAACGGTCGTGATCGGTAAAGGCAATGTCGAGTAAACCTAATCTGCGCGCGGAATCCGCCCAGGGTTGAAGCAATGCCTGGGTGTACCTTTGTACTCGATGTCCCTGTGGGTGGGTGTGGTAGTCGGAGAAGAGTTGATAGTTTTTGGTTGATGTTTGATCGGCACGCACCTTCCGCTCTATCAACTATCAGCTATCGACTATCAAATTGCCGGCTCACGGTACCGCCAGGAATTTTTGCCGGATGCGCATCTCCGGGTACTGCGGAAAGAAAACCTCCGCGATAAAGACCTTGTTCGGCGTAAGCTCGCGAGTCGAGATGGTTTCACTATATTCGATTCGCTCTTGCGGGTTAATGACAATCGTGACGGGTTTTTCCGTGATAGCGTGATTGTCGGACCATTTGGCAAGGACGTCTCCGCCGGAATCCATCAGGTAAATTTCAATCCGCTGATTGGTCGGAAAGTCGAGCGCCGCGGGACGCTTCGACAGATTTGCCAGTGTCACTTTTACTCCGAGTTGACGAACCTCAGAAAGCTTTACTGTCTGCGGCATGATTTGGAGATCCAAAGCAAGCCCACGCAGCTTTGGATCTTTGTATTGCGGAACGACCTCGGGAGAAAACGGATGGAGAATTCGGCTCAGCCAACCGCGTTTCCGCGGCGGTGTAGAGGTCGGCGCGATGTCCTGGGCGAAAATGCCGTCGGCCATCAGAAGCATTAGAAGGAGCAAGATAAAGCGACGTTTCATCAACGGCCTAAAACAGCGCCGAAAGCTTTCGGGGTTGCAAAATTCCTGTCAAACCCTTTATCAATCGGCATGAAAACTCTCTGTGTATTCGCGGTTTGCCTAGTTTTCGCGCTTGCCGACGGGGTGGCCAAACAACGACATGTCACGTTTCGTGTGCACGCACAAGCGAATCCCCGCGACACAGAGGTATTTTCAACATCGGTTCGCGCCCGATTTTCCGGTAAAGATATTTCCATCGAAAAGGTGCCCTGGGTTTCGGAGCGAGATGTCACAGCGTTTTTTCCCTATCCGGCCCAGGACGGAACCTATGGCGCGCTGATTCAACTCGACGAGCATGGTCGCGTCGTGCTCGATAGTTTAAGCGTGCAGCGTCGGGGCGGTTTCCTTTTTGTCCTCATTAATGGCCGGCTCGTCACTGAACTTGAAATCGACAAACGCGTCTCGGACGGCAAAATCTATGTTCCTTCGGGGCTGACCGCAGCCGACATTGATTTGATGAAAAAAGACTGGCGGTTGATCGGCCAAAAGAAGAAATGACGAATGCCCAATGACCTCAATGTCGAAGGAATGACGAATGTCCCAATGAGGAACTGCCGCGCCAGACACATTTCGTCATTTGTCATTAGTTTGTCATTCCGTCATTCGTCATTCGTTATTGCCATACGTTGTTTTGCAATCGTGACCACAATGTTCGGAGCTTGCACTCTTTCACTCAATGCCTCGGCGCGCGATACTGTTGATCTTGTTCTACCGACGGACAACGACGCCCTGTTCTCCGGTGACGGCGCCGCGTTTTATCAGTACGTCGAACGCGATTATAAAGGTGCAAAATCGACGCCCTGGGAAGGCGGGCGATACGGCTTTGTGCGGGATCCCGTGGACACGGCAGGCGGCACCGTTTACACCCGCTTTCACGAAGGAATCGATATTCGCCCCCTGCACCGCGATACAAACGGTGACCCCCTCGACGAAGTGCGCGCGATTGCCGATGGCAAGGTCGTGCACGTGAATCCAATCCCCGGCTACTCCAACTATGGAAAATACATCGTGATCGAGCACCGGTGGGACGGCTCGAATTACTACAGTCTCTACGGACATCTAAGTTCGATCGCTGTCCACCCTGGCGATCTAGTCAAACGCGGCCAGCCCGTCGCCACCATGGGTTATACGGGAGTTGGAATAAACCAGGAGCGCGCGCATCTCCATTTGGAATTGGACTTGATGTTCAGCCGCCAATTTGAATCGTGGTACAACACATTTTTCAGAAACGATCCCAATCACAATGGCATCTACAACGGCATGAACCTCGCCGGTATCGATGTTGCGCGGCTTTATGTGGCGCTCCGCAAAAATCCGGCGCTCACGATCCCAGAGTTTCTCAGTGAAGAGGAAACATTTTACAAAGTTATCTTGCCGAAATCGCGGCACTTCGATTTGCCACGGCTTTATCCGTGGATGATTGGTGGAAAACGAAATGAGAAATCATCGTGGGAGGTCTCTTTCGCGAGTTCCGGTGTACCACTGAAGGTTGAACCGAGCGACAGACGTGTGATGCAGCCCGAGCTAAGCTACGTTAAGAAGAGCTCGATCGATTACTCCCATCTGACTCGCGACATCGTTTCCGGCCGCGAAGGGAACGCGCATCTCACAAACTATGGCAGCCAACTGATGCGGCTTCTGATTTATCCCCGTTAATATTTCCGCCGTTTCCTTAGCACGATGTCGGCGTCTCCTGCGCTAGCGCGACACCGTGCGGGATCGCTCCGTGCACGAAGCCAAGACACTCCACAGCACCGCTTGGTTTCCCGGGAAGCGCGATCACCAGAGCATGACCGACAATCGCCGCCAGATTACGCGACAGGATTGAATTGGGCGTGATTTTCATCGATTCGGCGCGCATTACTTCGCCAAAGCCTGGTAGCTCGACGCGCATGATCCCTCGGATCGCTTCCGGCGTGACATCGCGCGGTCCGATGCCCGTACCGCCAGTCGTCAGAATCAAACCGCAGCCTTGCTGAGAAAATGAGCGAATTGTTTCTTGAATACGTGTTGCGTTGTCCGGCACAATCGCTTCCGCGAGGACCTGCCACCCTGCTTTTTGCGCCACTTCTTTCAACGCGGGTCCGCCAAGATCCTTGTAATCACCAGCGCTCGCGCGGTCCGAGATGGTAATAACGCCGACGTTTATCTGATTGGAGTGCTGGAGTGCTCGAGTGTTAGAGCGCTGTTTGTTTTTCATTACTCCATCACTTCACCACTCCATTACTCCACTGTTTTCTGTACCGGAGCAGGCAGTTTCGTCTTTTGAATCAAGTGCACGTCGCTGATGACCATGCGCTTATCCACGGCTTTACACATGTCGTAAATCGTGAGCAACGAGACGGTGACACCAATAAGCGTTTCCATTTCCACACCCGTCTGCGCAATCGTCTGCGCAGTGCACTTCACGTCTGCGCCGTCCTTCGAAATAGCAATATCGATTCTAACCTCTGCCAGCGGCAAAGTGTGGCACAACGGAATGAGGTGCGCTGTTTGCTTCGCGGCCTGGATCCCGGCAAGCCGAGCAGTCGCGAAGACGTTCCCCTTTGCGATTTGATCTTTTGCGATCAAATCGAGGGTCTTGCGTTGGAGCCGAATCGTGCCAATGGCAATAGCTCTCCGCTTGGTTGTCGGTTTGGCCGAGACATCCACCATCTGCGCGCGACCATCGCGAGAAATGTGCGTGAACCGTTTCATTTTTGTTTATTGCGCAAATTGCCTATTCAACGCTTTGGCCACACAAGCCGGTACAAAACTCGAGATATCGCCGCCCAGGCGGGCAATTTCTTTTACGATTCGAGAACTCAGATATGTGTATTCCTCCTTCGGCATTAAGAAAATCGTTTCCACCGCGGCATCCAGTTTCCGGTTCATCAACGCCATTTGAAATTCGAACTCAAAATCCGAGACCGCGCGTAGACCGCGGATTACGGCGCCTGCGTTTTGTGCCTTCGCGAAGTCGACCAGTAAACCCTCGAACTCAGCGATTCGTACATTGGCGATTCTGCCGGCGGTCTCTCGCAGCAAATCGAGCCGTTCTTCTAAGGAGAAAAGCGGTTGCTTCTCATCATTGTGCGCGACAGCGACAATGACTTCATCGAAAAGTTTTCGGGCACGCTCAATCACATCCAGGTGACCGTTCGTCACAGGGTCAAAGCTGCCTGGATAGATCGCGCGTCGCATAGGCGAAAATTCGCAGAGAAATTCTAAAATGAAAAGCGGATTGGTGAGCCGTGCCCCGGCCGCGCGATCTCTATGTTGCCGAATTTTCCTGGAGCGCGACAGTTCACTTCAATCCATGGCTGAGCCATCGCCATATAAAATCATTGCCGTGGCGACGACATTTTCGCCACGATTCAGGGATGTTCTTGCCGAGGCGAAGCGGATCAGGGAACGTTTTCCAGCGGATCTTCATCTGATCTACGTGGGCGAAAGAAATGAAGAAACGGCAAACAAGTTCCGCAATGTGCTCACCGAGCTACATCTCCCGCCTGATTCAATGGTTCATTATGAACAGGGAGACCCTGCCGACGCTATTTTGCGCACGCTCGCTCGTGAGCAGATCGACGTGATCGTCGCCGGTGCATTGGAGAAGGAGGTGGTGTTGCATCCATTTCTCGGCAATGTCGCGCGCCGCCTTGTGCGAGAAGCGGCATGTTCTGTTGTGCTCTTTACCAAACCGGCGGCGAAACCCAAGCCGCTGCGCCGGATCGTTTTCGTTGCCGATTATTCCAACCATGGATTGGACGCTTTGAAGCGAACGCTTCCGCTCGCCGCGGCCGAAGACTGCGAACGGCTTTACGTGATTCGCATCATCACTGCGTTTGATGAGGCGCGCGCGTCGATCAGCGCAGGCGCCGGCACAGCCGAAAAGCGCAGCGTGCATGATGAGGAGGAAGAGACTTTGGAACGCTTCGTTTTATCCGCCGGTACGACCGAAGTCCCGGTCGAAGTCCGCTGCGTCAGGGGCAATACGGGGTTAGTCGCCTCGGATTTCGTCCAATCGGTGGAGGCCGATTTGCTTGTAGTGCCGTTGCAGAAAAACGGTGAAGCCAATCGACCGTTTCCGAGCAACATCGCTTGGATTACCGATGTAATCCCGTGCAATCTCTGGGTGATTCGATAGCGGAAGCTCCCAGGAACGACGGCTTGGGCAGCCGTCGATTGCAATGTTGACCGCTGCGAAGCCGTCACTCCTCAAAGATTGCAACCTCGGATTTGTCTGGATGTTGGAGCTTGGATTTTGGAATTTCTGTGTGACTACATGAACGATGCCCCTGAGTTTCAGCCGTACGGTTTGCCGCATCTCACGGTAATTTTACTCACAATCGTGCTGCCGTTTGTGCTTGCTGGGATCGTGCGACGCACAAAATCGCAGCCCCTGGAGAAGATGATTATCGGCGTGCTCTCCGTGGTGCTGATATTGAACTACATCGTTTACCTGGTTTTCATCCGCAGCCGCGGCGTCGTGGATTGGCGGCAAATGTTGCCGATGCAAATGTGCGATTGGGGCATGGCGGTTGTGATCGTGGCAATGTGGACGGGTAGCCAGCGGTGGTTCGAGGTCGCATACTTCTGGGGAATTGGTGGCACCTTGCAGGCCGTGCTCACGCCGAATCTGCGCTTTGGGTTCCCCGATTGGCGGTTTATCAGTTTTTTCACCTCGCATTGCGGCATCATCGTGGGCGTTGTTTTCCTGATGTTGACCCGTGGATACCGACCATATCCGATATCGATTGTGCGGGTATGGTTATGGTCGGAGTTTTATTTTGTGGTCACGTTCGTTGTGGACGGGCTGACTGGTTTCAATTACGGATTTCTGCTGCACAAGCCAGAGGCGTTTTCGATTTTAAGTTTTCTCTCCGATTCGCGCCCGTTGTACCTTTTACAAATGCATGGAGTGGCGCTGCTCTTTTTTCTCGTACTATACGCACCGTTTGCCATTTTCGATTTTGCGAGGAGAAAATTGCGATGGAACACAGCAAAGCGGGGGCCAACCCTTTAAATTTGGTACGTTCCGGCTTTCCTTAGACCCTTATTGTGAAACCAAAGCCATTGCGCGTGGGTAAAGTCATGATCGGCAGCAGACGTCCGGCGTTTGTTCTCGGACCATGTGTCATTGAGTCGGAGAAGTTTGTCTGGCGGATGGCAAAGAAGATCGCTGAAATCTGTTCTGTTGAGGATGTTGATTTTATTTTCAAGGCTTCGTACGACAAGGCGAACCGGACTTCAGTACGTTCGTTTCGCGGGATGGGCGTAGAAGAAGGCTGCCAGATTCTTGCTGCGATTGGATACGACTTAAAAATACCAGTGACGACAGACGTTCATTCGCCTGCTGAAGCGAAGATTGCCGGCAAAAAAATCGATATGCTACAAATCCCAGCGTTTCTCTGCCGCCAAACCGATCTGCTGCGCGCCGCTGCGGAAACGGGGCGCGCAATAAATGTGAAAAAAGGCCAGTTCCTGGCCCCGTGGGATGTGCGAAATATTGCCGAAAAACTGATCGCCTTTGGTAACGCACAATTTTGTTTCACTGAGCGCGGCACCACGTTTGGCTATAATAATCTTGTCGCTGACATGCGCTCGCTCTATTGGATGCGCGAAGCCGGATATCGCGTGATCTTCGATGCGACACACTCTGTGCAGCGGCCAGGCGGAGCAGGGGACTCAACCTCAGGTGACGGCGTTCTCGCGCCGGCATTAGCCAGGGCAGCAATGGCAACAGGTTGCGACGGAATTTTTATGGAGGTGCATGAAAATCCGGCGCGGGCTTTGTCCGACGGGCCGAATCAGATTCCGCTGAAGGCTTTGCCCAAGCACTTGCGCATGTTAAAGGCTATTCATGCTGCCGTTTCGTAGCAGCCACTCCATACATTGGGGCTGGCTCGTTTGGCTATTGTCAGTCGCGCTGTGCGTTTTGATATCGGCGCCTTACGTAGCCGGACAGTCAAAAGGTCACAAGAAAAAAGGTCGCGGCGGCGCCGCGACCCCGACCGCATCACCCGGCGAACAAAGCCTTACAAACATCCCATTACCTATTGGCCATGAAGCCAAAGGCCTTGTGTTTCCAGATTTCGATGCCGACGGCCATTTGCGTGGACGATTCGAAGCAGGAACCGCACACCGGATTGATCAGGAGCACA
>Ga0209377_1000285_pt1 | contig 32461 bp, 31 predicted proteins | sample GraSoiAngelo_141_FD_185898 | JGI IMG/M metagenome (GOLD analysis project Ga0209377, IMG submission 185898) | Grasslands soil microbial communities from the Angelo Coastal Reserve, California, USA - 14_0929_12_40cm (SPAdes) (version 2) | ecosystem: Environmental > Terrestrial > Soil > Grasslands ...
GGGGAGCGGGGGGAAGCCGGGTAATGGCGTTGAGCTGCTCGAATTCCGCGAACGTGAGCGCGCGGGCGTCCGGCGACGCGAACAGCAGCCGGCCGTCGCGGCTCGTCACCAGGAGGAAGTCCGGCACGACCTCGAGCACGGCCGCCACTTCGGGCGTCAGCACGGGGCGGCCGGCGGTGTCCTTTTCCACGAGGACGCCACGCGCGCGATAGCTCTCGGCGAGAATGCCCGCGGTGAGGTCGGCCTCGGATTGGATGCGGCGATCGAGATCCTGATACGTGGCGCTGCGTCGAGTTAAGTAGACGACGACCGCGAAGACCGCGATGCTGACGATCAGGGCGGTGGCGTACCAGACCGTCAACCGCCCGCGGATACTCTCCATGTCACGCGCGCACCACGTAGCCCACGCCGCGCACCGTGTGGATCAGCTTGGGTTCTCGCCCTTGATCGATTTTTTTGCGCAGTCGTGTGATCACCACATCCACGATGTTCGTGCCGGGATCGAAATGGTAGTCCCAGGCGTACTCGGTGATCAGGGTCCGGGACATGACGCGGCCCTGATGCCGCATGAGGTACTCGAGGACGGCGTATTCCTTGGGTGTCAGCTCGATGCGCTTGCCGTCCCGCGTCACCTCGCGGCTGCCCGTGTCGAGCAGCAGGCCGTGCACCTTGAGCGTCGGCGGCGCGATGGCCTTGGGTCGCCGGCCCAGCGCTTCCACCCGCGCCAGCAGCTCCTCGAACGCGAAGGGCTTCGTGACGTAGTCGTCGGCCCCCATCCGCAGCGCCTGGACCTTGAAATCGACTGAGTCCTGCGCGGTGAGCACCAGCACCGGAAGTCCCACGCCCCGGTCGCGCAGCGTACGCAGGACATCGATGCCCGAGAGCTTCGGCAGCCGCAGATCGAGCACCATGATGTCGTAATTGCCGCCGCGGCCGCTGGCGCGGCGCAATCCTTCGTCGCCATCTCCGACGAGGTCGACGTGGTAGCCGGCTTCGTCGAGCCCGCGCCGCACGTATTCGCCTACCGTCTTGTCGTCTTCGATGACGAGGATTTTCATCCGACCGGGAAGAAGACCTTGAAGTTGGTCCCCACGCCGAGCTGCGATTCGACCTCGATGCGGCCGCGGTGCTCCTCGACGATACCGTACGCCACCGAGAGGCCGAGCCCGGTGCCGCGCCCCTGCTGTTTGGTGGTGAAAAACGGCTCGAAGATCTTGGGCAGATCTTCCTGCCTGATTCCCGTGCCGGTGTCGATGAACTCCACCAGAATCTCGTCGGCCCGCTGCGGATTGCGGTGGGTGCGCACCGTGAGCACGCCGCGCGAATTCATCGCGTCCATGGCGTTGAGCATCAGCGCCATGAAGCACTGTACCAGCCGCTCGCTGTCGGCCGGGAACTGCGGCAGGCCATCCCCCAGCTGGCGGTCGATCGTGAGCCACTTGAAGCGATCGTGGTGCTTGAGGAGGAAGAGGGTCTGCTCGATGACCGCGTTGATGTCCACGCGCGCCTTCGGGCTCGACTGCTTGGGCCGCGAGAAATCGAGCAGGCCATCCACGATGCGGCGGCAGCGTTGCACCTCGGTGTCCACGATGTGCAGGTACTCCTGCTGCGCCTGCCGCTCCTTCTCGGGCAGATCGTCGATGCGGAGCGCCAGCGCTTCGCTGCAGGCGAGAATCGTCGCGAGCGGGTTGTTGATCTCGTGCATCACACCGGCCGCCAGCTGTCCGACTGCCGCGAGCTTCTCACTCTGCGCGAGACGGTGCTGCGCCTGCCGCCATCCCGTCACGTCCTCGCCGATCGTGATGACGTGTGAGATGTCGTCGTCGTCGGAGCGCATCGGAATCTTGGTGATGCGGTAGTGGCGCGGCTCACCGGTCGCCAGGGAGTCCATCTCCATCTGCTGGATCTCGCCGGTCGTGAAGACGCGGTCGAACTCGAGCTTGAGCAGATCGCGTGGCTGGCGGTCGAGTACCTCGAAGACTTCGCGGCCCAGCGCATCCTCGCGCGACACGCCCTGCGTGCCGGCCTCACGCTTGCGATTCCAGGCGCGGATCCGGTAGGCCCGATCGATCACGTACAGCCCTACCGGCAGCGAATCGATGATGCGCGCCACGAAGTTGCGCTGCGCCTCGAGCTCGCGCGTACGGAGGGCGACTTCGGACACGAGGTCCTGGGACAGGTCGTGGGCGGCGAGGAGGGGAGCGAGCATCTGCGCGACCACGACAAGCACGTCGTGCGCGATCCGTTCGTGCCGCCCCTGGGGGATGATGACTTCGAAGCAACCGAACGCGGCTTCGTCGTGCACCAGCGGCAGCCGGAGTAGCGTCGCTCCGGCGACCGATTCGCGGTGCGGGCCCGTGGCTACCCAGGCAGAGACAGCGTTGGCGTAGCCGGGGACCTGCTTCTCGTCGTCGGGAGTGGTGATGGGGATGTAGCGGGAACCATCGCCGGTCCGCAGCCATAAGCGACAACGACGCAGTGACAGGCCGCGGCGTAATACGGCGACGACTTCGGCAAGCCTTTCATCGGCGGGCCGGCCTGAAGACAGCACTTTGGCGACTTCCGCCAGCACCTCGAGACCGGGATTGTCCGAGGTCAGCGTCGGCGCGACCATAAGGTCGCTAACCTAGGGATGACGCTCCTTGCGCGCCAGCGGCGCCTCACCGCGGAAGGCCAGCAAGCCCCGCACGGCGGGTTTGCTGCCTGCAAAGAATGCGGTGGGGCCAAGCACAATCGCGGCGTTTCCGATTCGCAGACCGGGGAGCAGGGCAATGGCGCCCCAGCGCGGGCCCTGCCAGAACGGCGATCCGCCCGCGAAATACGCGCTCGCCTCGAGCGTCATATCCAGGCCGATCGCGGTGCCGTGCTCATCCTCACCCAGCTGGGCGATGCGCTTCATATGCGTGCGCGCGGCGAGTGTCGGAGCGAACACGATACCTTTCGTACCGCCCACCACCGCCGTCTCGTCGATGAAAGTTCCCACCCGGCCGGAAACAGAAAACGCCGCCAACCCGTGAGACATCCTGCGGACGTAGCCAATCTCAGCCGCTTCGATCTGCCAGTATGATCCGAGCGTTGCGAAATACCCGAAGCCGATAGCATGGTGGGACGGCACTTTGGTTGTACTACTGTCGCCCGTAGTGCCTTGCGCGGCGAGCATCGTAGACAAACCCGCCAGCGCTATCAACATTGGTAGTACCATGGACCGACGCACGTTCGTTCTCCTGACTGGCGCAGCAACGACCGCCCTGTGGCGTCCGCACCGTCGAGTGGGGCGCGGCTCACCAATCGCGGGCACGTTAAGGTTCGATCTCGACAACCAGCGTCGCATCGCCCTTTGGTACAACGCTCCCGACCGGTCCATTCCGTTGCTGCGGAATGCAGCACTGGGCGTGTGGATCGGCGATACGCTCGTCACCCTGGCTGACCTGGAAGACGTCAGCGTGGGGAACCGCCGCCCGCCTGGCGGCGAGTCGCTGGTGATCCGGGGACGAACTCGCGGCTCCTGGATCGAGGCGGAATTCGTGGCCTGGGACGCGAACACTGCTGCGGATGCCGGCGCGCATGGCGCCATCACCGTCACGGTGTATCCGGATCGCGTGCTTGCCACGATCCGCGGTATCAGGTTCTTCGCAACTTCTGAGCCAGAGATACTCCCGGCGGAGGCGGGCACGCCGTCGCCGTTACTCGCGCTCGTCAATGGCTATCAGTCATGGAACTCTTGTCGAGTCACGCCCTTACCGGCTGACGCCACGAGTCACGGCGCCATCGGTCTGAGTCGCTCTGGACATGGGCTGGCAGTCGTGTGGGATTCCGGTGAGCCCGGCGATGCAAAAGTGCACCTCACCGCCGCCGGAGCCATCGAGGCGGTCAGTGAGTGGACCCCCGCCCGGCCGGTGCGGTCGGAAGGCGACAGCGCCACGGTACGCATCGCCTACGTCGCCGCGGGCGACGGCCTCGACGCGCTCAGCTCAGCCGCGACGCCCCTCTCGGAGGTGGACCGGGAGCGCGTCGCCGGGCTCACGGTGCCGACCGGATGGTGCTCGTGGTACGAGCTGGGCAGCGACGTCAGCGAGGCGGACATGCTGGCGAACATCGACTTTTGCACCGCCCACTTCGACCGCCGCTTTCTCCGCTACATCCAGCTCGATGACGGCTATCAGCGAGCTGCGGGCGACTGGGAAACCAATGACAAGTTTCCGCACGGCCATCGTTGGCTGACCGATCGTATTCATGCGGCGGGATTCCAGGCCGGGCTCTGGGTTGCCCCCTTCGCCGTCGCGGAGCGCGCACCGGTCGCAGCGAACGGCGCCTGGCTAATCAAAAACACCGAAAACTCGCCGGTCCTCGTCGACACGCGGGCGCCTTGGGGCGGGCGGATTTTCGCGCTCGACGGCGCGCATCCCGATGTCCAACAATGGCTGTATGATCTCGCGCGCCGCGTCGCGCGAGAGTGGGGCTACGACTACCTCAAAGTCGATTTTCTGGAGTGGGCCACCGCGGGGGGGGAGGCGCTTCACTACGGCGGCCTCACGAAGGCCGAGGCGTACCGCCGCGGGCTGTCGGCATTGCGCGGCGGATTGGGTGCCGAGGGGTTCCTCCTGGGCTGCGGCGCACCGCTGCAACATGCCGCCGGGCTGGTCGACGGCATGCGGATTGGAGAAGATGTCGACGCCAGCTGGGCCGGCATTCAGGCACCGGCCCGCGCGGCGGCGCTGCGTAGCTTCTATCATCGCTCGATCTGGCTGAACGATCCGGACTGCCTCGTCGTCCGCCCGCCCCTGACGCTGGATGAAGCGCGCGTCTGGGCATCCGTGGTCGCAGCGTCCGGCGGAATGACAATCCTGTCCGATAATCTCCCGAAACTGCCCGCCGAACGACTGCCCGTGCTGCAGAAAACGCTCCCGGTGGCGCGGACGACACGCCCCGCCCGGGTAGTCGGTACGCAAGTGGACGAGCATGAGATCGCACCCGCGCTGGTGGCCGGCGATACGGTAGTCCCGCTGCGAGGTCCCTGGCGTTTCCGGACCGGCGACGACCAGCGCTATGCGGCACGCGAGTTCGATGACGAGACGTGGGAGACAATTCCCGTTCCATCGACGTGGGAGCAGGCCGGGCACGCGGATTACGACGGTTCCGCGTGGTATCGGACCCGGTTCTCGCTGCCACCGACGGCGGCCGGATCTGTTCGGCTGGAATTGGGCAGGGTTGACGACAACGACGAGACGTTCGTGAACGGTACCAGGGTGGGCGGCGCCAGCGGCTGGCGCGCGTTCCGGCGGTACGACGTGCCAGCTGGCGGACTCAACTGGGGTGGCGAAAACGTCCTTGCGGTTCACGTGACCGACACCGGTGGTGCCGGCGGCCTCTACAGTGTCACGCGCGACCGCCCGGCCGGGACGTGGATCGTCGAAGGTGCGCCGCGCTGGTGGACCGTCGTGCTGGTGAACTGGGAGGATGAGCCACGCAAGGTCGCTCAAAGCCTTGCGGCGCTCGGAGTCACAGGCGGAGCGGCTGGTTCGAAATTCAGCGTATACGACGTTTGGGCGGAGCAGCCGCTGCCCGACGTGCAGCAGACACTCAATGCGATACTTCCCCCGCACACCACGCTGACTGTCGCGTTACGGCCAACGGCCACTCGGCCGCAGCTGGTCGGCACAACCCGGCACGTGATTCAAGGCGCCGTCGATCTTGGAGAAGAGCGCTGGGATGCGGCGGCCCGGACGCTGCACGGGAAGGCGGTGAACCTCGACGGCCGGCCTTACGCCGTCACGATCGCTGTGCCGCGCGCACTACGCCCCAGAGTTTGCAAGGCGGATGTCGCCTGCAGTGTGAAGCGGCTCGAGAGCGGGCATGCGGTGATTTCATGGCCGGAAGGAACGTCAAGCGATCTTGAGTGGAGTCTCAGCTTCGGAGCTCGGCCCCGGTAATTCGCAGACCCTGCATCACGTAACGTTGTGCCAGGAGACCTGCCAGCAACACCGGCAGCGTGATCAGCACTGCCGCCGCCATCAGATATGGCCAGTTGGCGAGATAGGTCGTGTGGAAATGCGCCAGCGCGACCTCTGCCACTTCCATTTGCGCGGATCGCGTGACCACGAGGGGCCACAGCAAACTGCGCCACTGATCGATGAACGCGAGCAGGGCAACCGTTGCGACCGCCGGTTTCGCGAGTGGGAGCATGACTCGCCAGAAGAGGGTCCACTCTCCTGCACCGTCCAGGCGGGCCGCCTCCTCGACCTCGCGCGGCAGCGTCTGGAATGCCTGGCGCATCAGGAAGATGCCCGCGACCGATACGAGCTCCGTCGAGACGAGTCCGCGGTAGGTGTCGACCCAGCCGAGGCCCCTCAGCAGGAAGAATCGCGGGAGCACGAGGAGAATCGCAGGGATCACCAGAGTGGCGACGAGGATCGAAAACGCCCCATCGCGACCGTGGAATCGCAGTCGCGCGAAGGCATAACCCGCGGCTGCGCTAGTCAGCACTTGCCCGATCATGACACAGCCCGCGAGCACAGCCGTGTTCAGGAGAACGCGCTCGTATGGCAATCCCTCGAGCGCGGCAAGGTAGTTCGCGGCGGTCGGCGCATGCGGCACGAGCGGCGGCGGCCAGCGAAGCAGCTCCGTTTCGCTCATGAGCGAAACTGAGATCATATAGAGGAAGGGCGCGAGCATCACCGCCGCGAGCAGCGTGAGCACAACAGCGGCCGGCCAGTGCTTACGCATGCCGCAACACCCTGGCAAGCAGCTTCAGCTGCGGCCATCTGAAGAGCAGGACTAGCACCAGCACGGCGAACGCGAACGCGCTCGCTACGCCGAATGCTCCGCCGGGAGATCCCCACGCCAATTGATAGATGCGGTGCACCAGGACCTCGGTCGAATGCGCGGGGAGCGGTCCTCCCTGGGTAAGCACCAGCACAAACGTGAAGATTTGGAAGGCGCTAATGAAACCTGTGAGTAACACGAACCCCGTGTACGGCCGCAGCAGCGGCAACGTGATGCGCCAGAAGCGGAGCCAGGCGCCGGCTCCATCGACTCGCGCCGCGTCACTGTACGACTGAGGAATGCGTTGCAGCCCGGCGAGCAAGACCATCATCTGCCCGCCGACGTGCGCCCAAATCGACATCAGCATCAGCGCGGCGAGCGCCGTCGCGGAGTTGCTCAGCCAGTCGGACCTGCCGAGGCCAAGGGACCCCGTTTGATAGATCAGTTGCCAAATGAGCGCGATCGCGACGACAGAGCAGACGTACGGCGACAGGAACGCCGCACCGAGCAATCGTCCGCTCCAGCGCTCGCGATGGGCATGCACCAGGAGCGCGGCGAACAGCGCGAGGACCACCGAGACAGGTACGTACAGCGCGTAGATCAGGGTGTTTCGCAGCGTGAGCTGTGTAAGCGGATCGTCCACGACTGCTCTGAAATTCGCGAGTGATAGACCTCCCGCCTGACTGTCATGCACAGCCAGGTAGACGGCGAAGAGCGCTGGACCAAGCGTGAAGACCAACAGATGCAAAGCAACCGGCGTAAGAAATCCCCATGCGATCGCGGTCTCGCGCCGCCGCCGCACGGGAGTGCGCTCGGCCCAGCGCAACAGCAGAATCGCGATGGGACCGAGCAGCGCGCTCGGCAGCAGCAGCACGATCCAGCGCGACGCCCGGAGCTCCGCCGGCACGGAGCGCAGCTCGACCCATCGTCCGGAACCAATCAGCATGGCAACCACGGCGCGGCGCTCGCCGTCGATTTGCACCCGGCGTGGCGCGGACTCGGCGGGCTCTCCAAGGAGCAGCTCCCCTTCGCCATTCCGCACCAGCGCGGCGAGATCGCTCACGTTCACGCGCACACCCGGCGGCGGTATTCGCGCGGCGGCCTCCACGACCAGGCGGCGTGTGTCCAGCAGCCAGCGATCGGTGCTGTTGCGCGCCGCGGTCCGCACATCCACGAAGGCGGCAGCGGCGAGCAGCAGTGCGGCACCGACATAGCCGCCGCGTCGGAGGGGTTGGCCGCGGAATGCGATCGCGGCGGCAACGCCCACCGCAAACAGAGCCGCCGGGAAGACGAAACCAATCCCTCCCGGCACCGGGCCGGTCGGCATAGGCAGCGGCCGCAGGGCGACCGCCCCAACGATCTCCCGCCCCTCCCGGTCTCGCAGCGGTACAAGCGCAACTCCATTGCGCCACCGGCTGGCTGCGCTATCGAGCTCGTGAAGGTCATCCGGCGTGAGCGGCGCGGCGGTCGCATCGACGAGCGGCGCCGTCCCGTAATAGACCTCCACGTCCGACGTCCAGCCTGGCAGCGACTTCAATGCCCTCGCCTGAGTCATTAGCGCGGGCAAGTGATAGCTGCGGGCACCGGCGGAGAACGGCGCCGGTAGCGGAGGGGGAGGGGGAGGGGGAGGCGGTGGTATGGGTGCGCGCCGTGCCCGGCGCCGCACGCGAGGCGGCGGGGGCGGCGGAGGCGGTGGCGGTGTGACGGCCGAGACGTAGGACGCGGTCGTGCGCGCCATCCGCAGTGCGAATTCCTTCTGATACCGGCTCTGCGCCCAGCTCACCACCACCAGTGTTGTCGCTGCCGCTACCACTCCGGCCGCCACCGCGGCAACGCCCCAGGGTTTCGTGTTCACACGAGCGGCGCTCCTGCGGCGTCGAAGAGATACAGACGCCGGCGATCGACTTTCACTCCCACGCGCGTGCCCACGGGCACATCCGCAAATCCTTGCAGCCGCGCGACCAGCGGCTGACCGCCGGCGTTCAGATGAACGAGCGTCTCGCTCCCAAGCGGCTCGACGACCAGCACGTCCACATTGCCGACGCCGTGATCGACGGCGCAGAGACCCACGAACTCGGGCCGGACGCCGAGCTGCAGCTCGCCTTCGTAGGTGGAGAGCTCAACAGGAATGACGAGACTGCCGGCTTCAATGACTCGTCCCTTCTCCGCGGCTCGGCCCCGTCCCCGCAGGACATTCATGCCCGGAGTACCGACAAAGCGGGCGACGTGCACGTCGGCGGGACGCTGGTACACCTCTTCGGGCGTGCCGACCTGCCGGAGGCGCCCCTCATGCAGGATGGCGATGCGCTGGCCGATCGTCATCGCTTCGGTTTGATCGTGCGTCACGTAGATCATCGTGGCGCCGAGCGCGCGGTGGAGGGCGAGCAGCTCCGCGCGCAACTCGATGCGCAGCGGGCCGTCGAGACGCGAGAGCGGCTCGTCGAGCAGAAACGCTTGCGGGCCCCGGACGATGGCGCGGCCCAGGGCCACGCGCTGCCGCTCACCCTCCGACAGCTGCTGCGGCATGCGATCGAGTACGTCCTTCAGGCCGAGCCGCGTCGCGGCCTCGAGCACGCGGCGGGTGACCTGCGCATCGCCGACGTGCCGCACTGTGAGCGGAAACGCGATGTTGTCGCGGACACTGAGGTGGGGATACAGCGCGTGGCTCTGAAACACCATCGCGACGTCGCGCTCGGCGGGAGACTCCTGTGTGACGACGCGCTCGCCGATGACGACGTCACCCGACGTCGGCTCCTCGAGCCCCGCGATGCAGCGCAGCACGGTGGTCTTGCCGGAGCCCGAAGCTCCGAGCAGCACCAGCAGCTCACCGTCCCGCACCTCGAGATCCAGGTGGTGCAGCGCCTGAACGCCGCCTGCGAAGACCTTGCTCAGGCGGCGGAGTGTAACCGACGCCATCGGTTATGCCGTCAAGCCGATAGGAACGCTCGCGCGATCCCGTACACGATCGCCCACACGACAAAACCGGTGACGATCACGCCGGGAATTTTCTCGATGGGCTTCGTGGTGCCGCCCGTTGTGGCCGTGAGCGCGTTGATTTCGAGCAATGCTGCGACAATGAGCACGCCCGTCCAGTATGCGGCGTGATTGCCCCCGCCGGGCAGTGTGTAGTGCGTCGCGGCGCCCATGAAGTACAACATGGGAATCGAGAACACCACGTTGGTGCGGGACGCGAGGAACGCCCGGCGCGCGGCGACCGGAGCGACGGCGTTGGCCTGTCCTCCCGACGCGACCGCCTTTGCCGAGGCGATGACGATCTGCTGCTTGGGCCAGATGACGAGCACGACATTGAAGAACATGAGGGTGCCGAACAGTGCGCCCGTGAGGATCGTGATGGCCCAGGGGGTCGACCATGCGGCGGCGCCGAGCGGGGATTCGCCGAGGCGTTTCCCCAAGATCAGGATACCCGTGAGAAACGTGACGCCCGCGCCGGCGCGAAACCAGCGGAGCGCGCGCGGCAGCAGCTTCTGTGTGGCGGTGCTTTTTGCGGCAGGGTCCGCTTCCGCCATGAACGGCCCCTGCACGAAGTTGAAGTAATACAGAAGGCCGATCCACGTGATGCCGCCCAGATAATGAAACCAGCGCAGCAGAAATTCGGCCACGAGCGCCTCCGGAAGTGGGAAGGAAGGGCACGTCCGCGCAGCAAAATACGAGGGGAACCGTCCCGCGCAATGCGGGGTTTGAGAGGCACCTCTTCAGAAGGAATGCGTCGCATGGCACAGGTAAAAGAGCACCCTGCTGCAGGCACGAGCGGGGAGATCCGCCACGTACTACCCGAACTGCCCTACGATTTCGCAGCGCTCGAGCCGTACATCGACACGCAGACGATGCAGATCCACCACGGCAAGCATCATCAAGCCTACGTCACAAATCTCAACAATGCCCTCAGCAAACATCCCGAGCTGCTCACCAGGAGTCTGGAAGAATTGTTGCGGGGTATCAACGCGGTTCCCGATGATATCCGCACGACGGTGCGCAACAACGGCGGTGGCCATCACAACCACTCGCTGTTCTGGACCATCATGGCGCCCGCCGGCAACGGCGGCGGCGGCGAGCCGAGCGGCAAGCTCGCCGATGCGATCAAACGCACGTTCGGTGAGTTCGCGAAATTCAAGGAGCAGTTGAGCACCGCGGCAACGTCACAGTTCGGCAGCGGCTGGGCGTGGCTCACCGTGGCGAACGGCAAACTCGAAGTCGCCGGGCGGCCCAATCAGGACAGCGCGCTGATGGACGAGAAGATTCCCATTCTGGGCGTCGACGTGTGGGAGCACGCCTATTATCTGAAGTATCAGAACCGCCGCCCCGAATACGTGACGGCCTGGTGGAATGTCGTGAACTGGCAGGAAGTCGCGCGGCGCTACGAAGCGGCGTTATGACGGCGCGCAGATCCGGTTGACGGTAAGGAGCAGCACCTCGAGGTCAATGGGCTTCGACAGCACCTCTTGGACTTCGAGGTGCGCTCCCGACCACTCGCGCGTCGCCGCGGAGAGCAGCACAACCGGCACCGCCTGCACCTTCGGCATGCGCCGCTGCACCCCAAGAAACTGTTTGCCGTCCATGACGGGCATCTTGTAGTCGAGCAAGATCAAATCCGGCGGCTCGATCTTTTCCAGAACATGGAGCGCGTGTTGACCCTCCCGCGCCGTGTGCACGATAAAGCCTTCCTCTTCGAGGAAGTCGCGCAACATCATGCGGGTATCCGCGTCGTCGTCTACGAGCAAAATCGAGCGTGCCATATCGCTAAAGACTAACAAGCAAGCCTAATGCCACGTCAATCCGGTGCCGTACGTCCGTCCGATGTAACTCCTCCGAATTAGACCCAGATCATATTTGTCGTGATAGGCGGCCCGATGTGCCAGTGACTCGATTCCTTGCGGGGTTTTTGGCTGGGTTGCGGCGGTCGTGTCTTGGGACTGCAGGAGCGCTGGAACGAGGAGCGGCGCGACGGCCGGGCCCCTTCAGGAAGACGTGGTCTTACGGCGGCAGGCGTCAATCGTCGAGTGGAGCCGCAAGAATCTTGGCGTTTCCGTCCTCATCGTACGACACCGTGACCCGCCAGGGCCTGCAACACACCTGGCAATCCTCCACGTAGTCCTGATACGTTCCGCCGCCCGCATCGATGCCGATCTCGTTCGGCTCGCCGCAGTACGGACACATGACGATACCCTCGGTGTCGGCGGTGCCGTCGCCGAGCGGGAAATCCTCGTCGAGATTTTCGTCGGCGAAGTCCACCATCTAACCCCACCCCATCCGCTGGCGTAATGACGTCACGTGTGCCGTGTGGTGCCGGCCGTGCCAGGCGTACAGCGCGAGCAGCCTGTCTAACGACAGCGTACCCATCTCGGGATGCTTGATGGTGCGCGCGAAGTCCGCGGGCTGCATCCCGCGCAGCAGGTTCACCCAGCGAACGTGCAGCGCGGTCAGGAGATCGAGCGACGAGGCGATGGGCGCGCTGGTCTCCGGTGTCTTGGCCCAATCCTTCTCCTCGTAGGTTTTGATCGCCGGAGTATTCTCGGTGAGCCCCCACTTGAAGCGCAGGTACGCGTTCATGTGGCTGTCGGGCAGATGATGGGCGACTTGCCGGACGGTCCATCCGCCCGTGCGATACGGCGTGTCGAGCTGAGCATCGTCGAGACCGACGACCGCGCGGCGGAAGCTCGCCGGCGCGGTGGCGATCTGCTCGATCGCCGCGGCGCGCTCGGCAGTCGCAAACTGCTGGATCGGGGTGAACCTTCCTATCGGATAACGCTCGTCGCTCATTGATTGACTCGCCAATTGGTCGACAACTCCGTCGTACCCCATTTGATACGAAGTACACCACTCAAGTTTGCATGGCCGGTCGCCGGCTGCGGCGCATCGGGCACGAGATAAACCGACAGCGAACCCTCCGGCTCCGCCATGGTGCGGCTGGCGAGCGTGACGCGACCAATATCCTTCGTGGCGTCGTGGTCGGTGCCCCACTGCCCCGTTCCCCGATTGACGATGAGTGCATATCCCGACCGCGTGTACAGGATGAACAAGGAATAATCGCCGCGCGGCAGTTTCAGATCGCCGAGCGTGAGGTCGACGTCAGAATGCAACGTCGTCGCTGAGTTCGCGCCAAAGCGCCACACCGTGTCCTGGGGAATGAGCCCACCCTCGACTTTGCGGCCGCGCGCGTGCGGCTGCCCGTACGAAATGGCAATGCGCGAAGGCCCCGACAGGCTCGCATCCTCCTCGTACCACGAGTCGCCGATCCGGCGCGCGTTGAGATGGACCTCGACGGATGCCTGGCTGCTCGCCGCGATGCGCAACGGTGTCGGCGGCGGCGGCGGCGGCGGTGCCGGGGGGTTTTGGGCTGTGGCGAAAGCGGGTGCAAGGAGCAAACAGAGCGTGAGTGCGCTCAGTGAGTTTTGCATTGGGGCCCTATCCTCGAGTGGTCGGGCGCGAAGATAGAGGCGCGACACTCAGGCGTCCAGACACTTGCAGTGTGTGCGGAGGGGATCGATGGAGCGGATGGGATTCGAACCCACGACCCCCTGGTTGCAAACCAGGTGCTCTCCCAACTGAGCTACCGCCCCCGGACACGAAAATAGGGACGGCGAGCGCAGGCGGGTAGTAAGCCTATCGAGACTCCCCGCCGCCCTTCATTTGTCAGTCGCGAAATGTTTTGACACACCCCTGTTGTACCCGAGCAACACGTCCGAACGGATGATTGGAACGAATCGGCCGCTCCGGCATATCGCAAGCGCAGGGCAATGCAATCGCGGAGGCCGAATGCAGTTTCCTGATGTTGTTCCGAGAGCGAATGTGACGTTGATGCGCCGCGGTACCGCGGTGCTCGGCGAGCGAGAAGCGCGCCTACTCGAAGCCGTGGAGCGCGAGCGATCGATCAAGGACGCGGCGACCACAGCGGGGATCAGCTATCGCACCGCTTGGAGTGCGATTCAACAAATGGAGCAGGCACTGGGCAGGCCGGTCGTGGTGTCGCGGGCCGGTGGGCCGGGCGGCGGCGCCACTACGCTGACCGATGAATGCCGGGGACTCCTGACGCTGTATCAGAACCTGCGGCGGGAGTTGGACGATTGTCTGGTGCGCGTCAAGGACGCGCCGGAGCTGCGCGAGGCGGCCGGCTAACGCGTGATGGCGAGCGCGTACCCGCCAGGGAGCGCGCGCAGCTGATAATTCGACTGCGCGACCCCTTGGATGGAGCCGCTGTACTGACCGAACTCACTCACATTGGGGACCCCGATGGTGAGCATCACGGCGCCCTGCGTGAGCTGACCCACGACCGCGAATCGCGTCGTGCTCCCCGCGAAAGGCGCGTGAAACACTCGCATCCCGATGCCGGCCGTCGCGCTGGTCAGCACCGCACCGGTGGGACCCGTGATGGTGAAGACGATTGCGGAATCCGCACCGGAGTTCAGCGTTGTCAGCCGCACCTTGAGCTGGCCCGGACCGCTCGAAGTCGAATCACCGCAGCTCAGCCCGATCATCGTCGCCACCACCAGCAGACCAGCGCTCAGAAGCCCCTTCATGGCCGGCCTCCTTGCTTCTGGAATGCGTCCATCATCGCGGCACTCAGCGGCGCGCCCGTCGCTTTGACCCACGCGAGGAAGTCGCCGATATCAAACACAGAATTGTTGTTTCCCAGGAAATCGAGATAGCGTAGCTGATCGGCATTGAGCGGCGCTCCCGGACCGAGGAGCTGCGTCAGCACGTCGGCCGTAGCCAACGTCGGCGCGCTCACGGACATCGTGAACACCTTGCTCTGCGTCTGCGCACCGGAAGTCACGGTCGCCGTGTACGTGAAATTGCCCGACTGGTGCGGATAGCCGGTAATGGCACCGCTGGGACCATCGAGCGTGAGTCCCTGCGGCAGAGCCCCTGCGGTGATGCTCCAGCTATTGACCCCGGTGCCGCCCGCCGTCTTCAACGAATCCAGGTACAACGCGCCCATCACGCCCTGGGGACGCGCGGCCGGCGAAGAAATCAGGAGCGTCCCGAAGCTCGCGGTGACGGTATACGGACGGCCCATCGGCAACATCAGCACCGAATTGGTCGTCACCGTATCACCCGACCAACCACCGAATGTCACCCCCGAGTTGGGTGTCGCGGTGAGCGTCACCGCGCGACCCTCGGGAATGAACGTGCCGGAGAGATCGATGGCGGTGTCGGCCTGAATGGTACCGCCCGAGGTCGCGGTCGCGATCAGCTTGAAATCACGCGCCACGGTGGCGGTGAGTGTCCCGCCCGCCACGCTGCCAGTGTAGGGATGCGAGATAGGGCCGCCATCCGACCAGGACTGGAAATGGAACCGTGTCCGGCCGCTCGCAGAGAGCTGCCCGTCCTGGAAGCTGACGAGGTAGCCCTCACCATCATTCAGAAGTTCGCGATAGACGTTGTACGAAGCGCCCAAGAATTGAATGACGGCGGTCGTGTCGGTCGCGCGCACCACCGTCAGTGAGCCGACCCGAATGCGAAACGACAACGTGTTGTCGACCACGAGCTGCTGCACAGAGTCGATCCCGAATCCTCCGAACGACCCGTCGTAATTCTTTACTTCTCCCGGCAAGGTTCGGAACACGAACGCGGGGTTCGCGGTCGTACCGGGATACAGATCTCCCGCATCGCCGCGGTCCGAGCAGTTAAGGGCAATGGACATCGATGGACAGTTCACGCCGGAAGGAGCTGCATCGAGATTGCGGAAGTTGTCGGCCTGCACCACGGCCAGACCGTGAATCGGCCCCGCATTCACCGCGTTGCCGCCGGCTCCCTGCGCCAGCTGCGCGGAATCCACGTGCCAGATGAGCAGACCACCGCCGCAGTTGGGGGGATTGCCGGCCTGGCGACAGTGAATGCGAATCAACGCGCTGTCGGACTGCTGGCGCTGGCGGTTCTCGAGCAGGAAGTACTCACCTCTCGGGTTCGCCCCCGACACGCCCACGTAAAACGCGGTATCCGATACGGGCGCCGCGTTGAACGTATGGGTACCGGTCGTGGTGATCGGCGCGAGCGTCACCCAGCCGAGCTCGTTCAGTGACCACGCTTCCATGCGCGCGGGACTGAGCGCGGAGGTGAAGCTGCCCGAGCTCATCAGTCCCCACTGGCCGATGCCTTCGGTCTGCCCGCCCGTGTCATAGAGATCCGGCAATCCAAACCCGTGCCCTGTCTCGTGCGCGACGGTGCCGATCGGCATGATTTGCGTGGGTGTGCAGGAGGACGCGCCGCCCACGGCGGGCTGCAGGATGTAGTCACTTATCTTGACCTTCTGGCCGGTATGGAACGGATCGTCGTCCTGCGACACATAGGTCGTCGTCAGGAAAAAGCGGTGCGCCCACAGGTGGTTTTCGGGTGCGCTTGGCGGGCCGCACTCGGCTCCCGCGGCCTGGTGCAGGAACAACACCAGCGGCACGAAACCGGATGTGTCGGCGTACTGCGCGAAGTTGATCTGCCCATCCAGCTTGATCAACGCCTCCCGCAAGGCCGACTGCATGCGCGTAATGGCGAGATTGCTGAACAGCCCGCTGCAGTTCGTCGAATTGAACGGATTGTTCTGCTGGCACGTCGTGCTGGTTCCGCCGACATACCACACCTCATTACTGTCGAGCGGCGCGGGTCCGTACGTAGCGCCCTGAATGTCGAACACGCCGTTCGACATCTCCCTGTAGAACGAGCGATAGGTGTACGGCCTGCCCGCGGCGGCTCCCGCCGGCGTTAGGCCAAAGAGCACATCGTTGTAGTCCGCCACCTGGAAGGGTGGCGCGGGAGAGTCTTTGTAGTTGAACAGGATGGCGGGGACTTCAAGCACGCCGGTGACGGCGGTCGCCGACGGCGACGGCACGCCACCGCTCGGCGCCAGACGGGACTGATTGAGTGTCGAGAACTGGCCTGCCGACATCAGGCGCGCGCGCATCGCGCGCACGGCGCGCGCACGCGAGCGCAGAACACCGTCCTTGCGGAAATCGAAGCCCGGGATTTCCCAGTGGGGGTTCAGCTTGCCTTGCGCTGCGGCGCGACCGACGACGATTGTGGACAACACGGCAAAAACGCCCACTAACCGGACAAAACCTGGCACCACTATGACCCTCCCCGAAGAAACGGCTAGCCCCGCGAGAACGCCCGAATCTAGGCTATCGGTACTGTACCTAAAAGGCTGTGTTGAGTCTCACAACGAGCCTTGCCAATTCGGGATCGCAAGGCTAAGCTGTACCACCGCTTACCACATAGAACCGAGGCTTCGTGCGCACAGAGACCCTGCAGAACATCGCGCTGTTCGACAAGTGTAAGAATTTCACCCGGGCGCGCGAAGTCCAGGCTGCTGGGCTCTACCCGTACTTCAAGCCGATCTCCCGCTCCGAAGACACGGTCGTCGTGATCGAGGGCCAGGAGCGGGTCATGATGGGGTCGAACAACTACCTCGGCCTCACCCATCACCCTGAGGTCCTCGCCGCCGCCCGGGCCGCCCTGGAACGCTACGGCTCCGGGTGCACCGGCAGCCGCTTCCTGAACGGCACCCTCGATCTCCACGAGCAGCTCGAAACCGAGCTCGCGGAGTTTTTCGGCAAGGAATCCTGCCTCGTCTTCTCGACCGGTTACCAGGCCAACCTGGGCGTCATCTCCGGCCTGGTAGGACGCGCGGACCTGGTCTTCCTCGACAAGCTGGACCACGCCTCCATCGTTGACGGCGCCAAGATGTCGCACGGCGAAACGCAACGGTTCAACCACGGCGACCTGGCGAGCCTCGAGCGCAAGCTGCAGAAGGTGCCCGAAGGCACGGGCACGATGATCATCGTGGATGGCGTCTACTCGATGGAAGGCGACATCGCCGACGTCCCTGGCCTGCTCAAGCTCTCACAGAAGTACGGCGCGGCGCTGGCGATCGATGACGCCCACTCGGTCGGCGTCCTCGGTCCCAAGGGCGACGGCACTGCCGCCCACTACGACCTCGTCGACGAAGTCGACCTGATCGTCGGGACGTTCTCGAAGTCCCTCGCGTCGATCGGGGGGTTCGCCGCTGGATCGGAGACCGTGATTCACTATCTCCGCCACCACTCGCGGCCCTTGATCTTCACGGCGGCCCTGCCGCCCTCAAATACCGCCGGCGTGCTCGCCGCCCTGCACGTCATGCAGCGCGAACCGGAACGGCGCGAGCAGTTGTGGCGCAACACTCGGCGGCTGCAGGAAGGCATGCGGTCGCTGGGCTTCGATATCGGCCCGACCGAGACCCCCATCATTCCGGTCCTGATCGGCCCGCTCGAGAAGACGTTCCTCTTCTGGCGCAAGCTGTTCGATGCCGGCGTGTTCACGAACCCGGTGGTGCCACCCGCGGTGCCGCCGTCACAGTGCCGCCTGCGCACCAGCCTGATGGCGACCCACACGGCCGACCAGATCGACCTCGCCCTCGAGGTCTTCGGGCGCCTCGGGAAAGAGCTGGGGGTCATCTGACCGCAGTGGAGATCGTGCCCGTCTCCGACGGGCGCGGTCTCGATCGTTTCATCGCCTTCCCGTACGACCACTACCGTGATGATCCGTTGTGGGTGCCGCAGCTGCGCCGAGACATGCGCACGCTTCTCACCCCTGGGAAGAATCCGTTCTTCGAGCACGCCGAAGCGCAGTACTGGACGGCCAGACGGGCGGACGGGCGGACGGTGGGTCGCATCGGCGCAATCAAGAACGACATGCATAACAAGGAGCACAACGATCGCGTCGGGTTCTACGGCTTCTTCGAATCGATCGATGATCAGGCCGTCGCCAACGCGTTGTTCGATACCGCCGCGACGTGGCTGCGGACCAAGGGCTTCGACACGATGCGCGGGCCGATGAGCCCGTCGGTCAACGACGAGTGCGGCCTCTTGATTGTTAACAACGGCACGCCGCCCTCGCTGATGATGCCCTACAACTTCCCGTACTATCAGGCACTCCACGAGCGCTATGGCTTCGCGAAAGCCAAGGACCTCCTGGCGTTTGACGGCGGGGGCACACAAACGGCGCCGGAGCGCTTCGTCCGGCTGGCGCAACGCGCCGGCGAACGTCGCGGCATCAAGCTCCGCACCCTCGACATGAAACGGTTCGACGCAGAAGTCGAGCTCATCAAGGCGCTGTACAACAGCGCCTGGGAAAAGAATTGGGGGTTCGTGCCGTTGACGGAGGCGGAGATCGATCACCTGGCGAAGCAGCTCAAGCCGATTGTGGTGCCGGACCTGGTGATCTACGCCGAGCTGGAAGGAAGGATCGTGGGATTCGGGGTGGGACTGCCCGATTTCAATCTCGCCCTGCTGCATAACCGCTCGGGGCGGATGTTCCCCGGCATTCTCAAGGTGTTGTGGCATGCGCGGAAGATCCATCGCGCCCGCATTCTGTTGTTGGGCGTGATCCCGGAATTCCGCGGCCGCGGAGTCGACGCGCTCCTGTATCAGAAGGTGTGGGAGAATTCCGTCAAACACGGGATGCCGAGCGGCGAAGCCGGATGGATCCTCGAGGACAATGCGTTGATGAACAAGGCCGCCACCCAGCTGGGGTTCCGCGTTTCCAAGACCTTCCGCATCTACGACAAGTCGCTGTGAAAGCCTTCGTGACCGGCGGCACCGGCTTCGTGGGTGCCCATCTGGTCAAGGCGTTGCGCGCGCGCGGAGACTCGGTCACCGCGCTCGTGCGCCGGCCCGCGCTCGCCGAGACGCTCGGCTGGGGCAAGGACGTTCGGCAGGTGAAAGGCGATCTGGGTGACGCGGCCGTCCTGCGCGAGGGGTGCGCGGGCGTGGACGTGGTGTACCACGTCGCCGGGAAGGTCGCCGCGCGGAACGCCGATGAATACATGGCCACGAACCGCGACGGGACGGCGAACGTACTCGAGGCGGCTCGAGACGGCGGCGCGCGCCGGACTGTGGTCGTCTCCTCGCTCGCGGTCGCCGGCCCAACGGAGCCCGGCCATCCGGTCGATGAATCAAGACGGCCCGCCCCGGTCACCAACTACGGGCGCTCGAAGCTGGCAGCGGAGGTGCTCGTTCAAGCCATGCCAGTCCCCTGGACGATCGTCCGGCCGCCGCTGGTGTACGGCGAATGGGACCGAGCCACACTCAAGATCTTCCAGCTAGCCAAACGCGGCTTTGTGCCGCTATTCGGTGACGGATCCCAGGAATTATCGGTCATTCATGCCGAGGATCTCGCGCGGGCGCTCATCGTGGCGGCCACTACGCCCGCGGCGGCCGGTCATGTTTATTTCGCCACGCACCCGACGCCCATCACCAGCCGTGCGCTCGCGCTGGCAGCAGGTCGCGCGCTCGGAAAGACGCCACGGATCATCGGCGTCCCGCCGCTGGTGGCGCGCGGGGTGTTGCTGGCGATCGGGGGCCTTGCGCGGATCAGCGGGCGCCCCACCTTGTTGTCGCCCGACAAGGGCAATGAATACCTTGCCCCCGCGTGGACGTGCCGGAGCGAGGCCCTGACGCGGGATACCGGCTGGCGCGCCGAAATCGAGCTGGAGGACGGGCTGCGCCGCGCCGCGAATTGGTATCGGGAGGTGGGATGGCTGTAAACGGCCGGAATTGGGGCGGCGGCGAGACGCTGTGGCGCGACTTCACAGCCATCGATCTCGCCACCGGGGCGTACGTCGTGATCGCGACGGGCGCCCTGCTCTATTCCTCCTTTCGTGGCGGCGGCGTCCCAGCCTGGCCGTGGTTGCTCGCCGCACACGCGTTGATCGGCGCGCTCGTCCTGCTCGCGCCGCGGGCGCGCATAGCCGGCCGGGTGGGCCGCTTTCTGGGCGACTGGTATCCGATGGTGCTGCTGCCGGCGCTATACGGCGAAATCGGCATCCTCACGCTGAGCGCCGGCTTTCAGAACGATCTCATGATCCAGCGCCTCGAGACCTGGGTGTTCGGCTCGCAGATCTCCTATCGGTGGATCCGGGAATCACCGAGTGTCGTGCTCTCATGGGGGCTGCACGCGTGCTACCTCGCGTATTACCCAATCCTCTACGCATCGCCACTCGCGCTGTGGATGAGCGGCCGGCGCGACGCGTCGCGGCACACGATCTTCGCCGTGATGGCAACGTTCTATCTATGCTACATCGTGTTCATCTTCTTCCCCGTCGCCGGCCCACGGTACGCATTCGATAGCGCCCACAATGCGGCCACCGAGGTGTGGCCTGCCCGCTTCGCCGCCTGGCTGCTCGACCGCGGCGATTCCTGGGGCGCCGCATTCCCGTCCTCGCACGTCGCCGCATCGGTGGTGGCGACCGGCATGGCGCTCCGCTACTGGCGGCCCGCCGGACTCGCGCTGCTGCCGTTCACGGCCGGCCTCATCCTCGCCGTTGTCTACGGACAATTCCACTATGCCGCTGATGCGCTGGCAGGACTGATGGTGGCGGCGGTAATGATCGGCCTAATGCAAACCGCCGAGGCGAGCGAGCCCCGGCGGGTGACGATCCGCGGTTACAGAGTGGAGTCCAGCCGCAGCGTTTAGTGCATGTGCATGTGACTCATCGGCATCGCCGTGGTCACCGGTTTTCCGACGCGCATGAAGTGCCGCAGGTCGTGCTGATAGAGTGAGTCATCCGGGTTCGTCGCCGGCCACACTGCGTTGCGGTCGGGGATGAACAGCCCGCCGACGACCCCCATGCCACCGGCCGAAATCGTCTGCTGGGTCGGATTGTCATAAATCACGCGGACACGGTAACGATGCTCGGGCGTGATCCGCAGTCCGATTCCCGTGAGCCCCCAAAACTTCGTGGGGGGAACGGCTCCGGACTCACCCGCCGCTGTCCGTGCGGGCTCGCCGTGCCAGAGCAGTTTCTCCGTGGTCGCGTCCCACAGCTCGATCGCCCGGCCGTAGTCGTGCATGTGCGCACCGATCACCACCAGCTTGCCGGCGACCGCAGGGCTTCCGTCATAGGACCGCTCACTGTGGCCGGGCGGCAGATCGAACGTCTTGTCGCCCACCGGGAAACCGACATCGAGCTGCCAGGGAAGCACTGAGAAGAAGGGCCACGGTCGTCCCTCGGGCACGTAGCTCAACACGACGCGAACGCGGACGCCGTGATAACTCACGCCAGACGGATTATGCAGCATGGCGTTCGCCAAAACCTGGTCGCCCGCCTGAACCTGCGCACCAAACAGGATCCAGGGGAACCGCACTTCCCCGGTCTCTCTTCCCGACGCCAACACGCGCCGGCCAATCGGCAGGAACAGCTCGCGCTGGGTCGGGCTCATCACGTTCATGTGGTGGAGAAACTCATTGGGCAGCCGCCGACCGTGCTCGTCCACCACCTCGGCGTGGAACGCGTAGAGCGAGCCGTTCACGGGAAACTCCGCCAGCGCTGCCGGCGGTTCGACGACTGTTCCCGCGGGCAGATCGGCTGCGGGCAATTCGAGGACGAGCTCGTCGCGCTTCGGGTCGGCGGTGATGGTGGCTTGGGGCGCCTCGCTGACGGCGCGTGGCAACTTGAGGTGCGGCGACGGCACGGCGCTCCATGCGACGAAGGCCGGAGCGACCAGACGCAGTGCCGCGAGTGCGATGAACATTCGTCCAGGCATCTGGCGTCCCCCTTGGGCAACCCGTGGATCGTCGGCATCAGATGTACTCCAGAACTCGATGCCCTGCAATACTGCAACAGGAAACGGGATTAACGCGTCTCTGCCGGCGGCTCCCGTTCCCAACACAGACCGAGCGGCTTGCACAACACGAAGGCCCCGATGATCGCGGCCGCCAGCACCAGCACGATCACTGCGGGCCAGATCGGGTCCTGCGGCCGGGGCACCCAGAGCGCCCGCTGAAAGGCGGACGCGTCAGGCCAGCGGCGCTCGGCGACCGGGCTCAACGCTTTGCGCAATACGCGCCGCAGCCGTCGCGGGATCCGGGACCAATCGGCCGCGCCGGGCGCCATGTTCGGCTCCCAGGGCCGTCCGCTGATCGTTTCGTACAGGACCATCGCAACCGCGTACACGTCATCGGCCGGCGTATCGGGCGCAACTGGATCGACGGCCCCCAGCACCGGGCGATCCCCGTCGAGAACAATGGCCCCCACACTGATCGACCCATGCGCCGTGCCCCGCGCGTGCGCGGCTTCGATGGCCGAGAGCAGCAGACGACAGATCAGAATCGCGTCGTGGACGGGGAGTGGGCCTGACCCCAGGCGCTCGGCAAGACTTTCGCGGGTGCCGCGGGTGCCGGTCGTCATCGACGCGAATCTAACAGCAGAAAGCGGCTCTGGAGTCCTCCAGAGCCGCCTCCGTTGACGACAACGACTACTCGACCTTGATCGCGATCTTCATTCCGAGCGTCAAGTGGGGCGTGCAATAGCCCTTATACGTCCCCTTCGGCGCGTTGGCGAACGACACGTCGTAGGTCTCGTTGGGCTGCGTGAGGAAGGCGCCCGAGAGATTGTCGACGGTGTTCTTCATGCCTGCGTTGAGCGCGGCGGCGGCGCCGGCCGGAACCGAATCCTGCCAGAAAGTGATGTTGTGCGGCCCGCCCGAGACATTGATAAAGCGCACGGTGGTACCCGGGGCGATCGTGAGGGAGGCGGGTTCGTAGCCCGCCTTCGTGCTACCGTTGCCGGTCATCTTGACCTCGACGACGGGACCGGTGCTCGCCGCCGCGGGAGCCGCTGGAGGCGCCGCCTGCATCTGGTTCTGTGTCTGGTCACCCTTCTTACCACAGGCGAGTGCGCCGAGGGCGACGACGGTCGTGAGCAAAGCAACGCGCATTGCGGGACTCCTCCGAAACGGGGTGCTTGAGGTTGGGAGTTGAGACCAGCGGGCTCGTGTCACTGTCGGTTGGTGTCGCTTGTGAACTGTTTCACAATATGCGGTCAATATAGACGGGTCACCTCAAAACGGGAGTCCTCCAGAAGGCGTTGCGTTTAAGCCTCTTTCCTCAATATTGGGGCGCCTTTCCGCCTTCTCGACCCCAACGTCTCGGAGGAGTCACCGTGCACCGAACGTTCGCCCCGCTCGCACTCCTAACTGTTCTCGCCACGACGGCTCAGGCGCAGAAGTCCTGGCAGACCGAGTTCGGCATTCAGGGTGGGTTCACGCGGCTCGTGGCGGCCGGCAGTGGCCTCGACCCGACCGACGCTATCAGCCTTCCCGGTTTCAATCTCGGGAACGCGCTGCCCGCCACGGCCGGCGTGTATGCGATCATCCCCTGGACGCAGAAGCTCGCGGTGGAAACGGACTTCGCGGCCTCGCAATTCTCGTCGGGATTGACGGTGACGTTCTTGAGTCTGGGCGTGCGTGGTGATTACGCGTTGACCAAGAACCTCTACGCTGCGGCGGGTGGCGTGCTGGCGTATAACAATGGCCTTGCCAACGAAACCCAGCTCGGCATCCAGGGTGCAGTCGGCTATCGGTTTCGGTTGACCGGCGCATTGAGCGGCCGCTTCGAGGGCCGTACGTCGTTCTTCGGCAGGACCAGCAACGCCGGTCCCGTCGATGCATACGCATTCCTGTTTGGCGTTTCGACAGTGACCAGCCGCGGTCGGGGGGGGGCCACGCGCAGCTCGGTCCCCGCGGCGCACCGCGCGTGGCGGACGCAGTTAGGCATTGCCGGCGGTTACGCGGACGCGCACCTCATCGGTGTCGGCTCAGTGACCTCGCTTGCGTTCCCGGGCTATGGCGGCGCGTTAGGAAACGTGTTTGGGAGCCTCGTGTCCGAATTTCGAGCGGTAGCACTGCCACCCACGGTGTTCGCCATTCTCCCCATCGGGGACAAGGTCGCGATCGAGCCCGCCCTCGACATCCACCGCTTCCAATCAAGCGGGCAAACGGACTTTTCCGGCAACCTGTCCGTGCGACTCGACTACGCGGTCCATGGAGGCTGGTACGGCGCGCTGGGCGGCAATCTCCATTACATCAAGACCACGGGCGTCAATGCGGCGACGCGTCCTGGCCTGAATCTGGGCTGGGGCTACCGGTTCCCGATCGTTGCCAGCGTCGGCGGCCGAGTGGAAGCGAACTACACGATGTTCAAGAAAAATGCCGATCTGGCCCTGCCTGCCACCAACATCTTCGGTCTCATGTTTGGTTTTGCGATGCCCATTAAGTAGGGACTCCGACAAACCCGACAACGCGCGGCCCCCGAAACAGGGGGCCGTTGCGTTTTTAGGCGGAGGCGACGACACTAGCTGCCATGCCGGACACTTCCCTGCCCCAGATTCCACCGCAGGAGTTGGCCGAGCGGCTCGATCGCGGGGAGTCCGTCCAGGTGCTGGATGTGCGGGCGCCCGACAAAGTGGCGCGCGGTCACGTCGACTTTGGGCCCGAGCTCGAGTTTCACGCGCTGCCCCATTCTCAGATCTTGAGACTCCCGGACGTGAAGGATCTCCAGCTCGATGCGGCGCGCCCGGTGGCCGTGATCTGCGGCCACGGGAACTCCAGCAAACAAACGACCGCCTTTCTGCGCGAGCGCGGCTACCAGGCCTACTCGGTGATCGGCGGTATGGCCGGCTGGGAGACGGTCTATGTCGCCCGGCGACTCTCACCGACGCCGTCCGTCTCGCATGTCGTCCAGCTCGATCGCGTGGGCAAAGGTGCGCTGAGTTATGTCCTCGTCAGCGACGGCGACGCCGTGATCGTCGATCCCGGGCGTCACGTGGATCGATACGAGCGATTGCTGACGGACCTCGGCGCCACAGCGGCTGCCGTGATCGATACGCACATCCACGCCGATTACTTGAGTGGCGCCCGCGCAGCCGCCGCGCGCTGGCACGTGCCATATTTCCTCCATCCCGACGACGGGGTTTCGCCGTACGACAATCGCCCCGGCACCCTCAGCTACCAGCCGCTCACCGATGGTGACACCGTAGTGTTCGGTCGCGCGACGCTGCGGGCCGTCCACGTCCCAGGCCACACGCTCGGTAGCATTGCACTCGTCGCGGACGAGGGACTCGCATTGACAGGGGATTTTCTATTCATCCAGTCGATCGGCCGGCCCGATCTCGCGGGCAAGTCCGCGGCGTGGGCCCAGCTCCTGTGGCAGAGTCTCGAGCGCGTACGCCAGTCCTGGCCGGGCGACCTGCTGATCCTGCCGGCCCACTATGCCACAGAGAATGAGCGGCGTGCCGATCGCGCCGTTGCCGCACGCTTCGATGTGATCGCGGCCACCAATGCGGCTGCCGCGATTCAGGACGAGCGGACGTTCCTGAAGTGGATCGAAGACCACGCCAGCGTGTTTCCCGATGCCTACCGCATGATCAAAGAGACCAACCTCGGACTGATGGACATTTCTGAGGCTGATGCAGAGGTGCTGGAGTCCGGACCAAATCAGTGTGCGGTTAGATAAGCTTCAAGACACCAGAACAGCTGCGCAGTTGCACAGACGGCGAAGTGGCTGCCAGCTCGCAGCTTAGAGCTGATCTGTGCAAATCCTACCGCTCGTACCGTCTCTCATGGCGACCCTAAAAAGGCATCGCCATGCGATTCGCTCTCGTCGGAGCCACGGTTCTCTGCGCCCTTACGTCCACCCTCGCCGCTCAGGGGTGGATCGATCCCGTTCGGCCGGTTCCACCCAACGTCATGGGGCGGATCGAGCGCCTGCGCAGCGCCGTGCAGGTCAGCGTCACCGGGCGCATCGCGCGGGTCACCGTCGAAGAATGGTTCCGCAACAACGGTCCCGTCATGGACGAGGGGATGTACCACTTCCCGCTGCCGGGCGAAGCGGTGTTTTCGAGCTATTCGCTCTGGCAGGGCGATCAGGAGTTGCGCGGCGAAGCGATGGACGCCACGCAGGCCCGCTCCATTTACGAAGCGATTGTCCGGCAAAAGCGTGACCCGGCACTGATCGAGCTCGCCGGGCAAGGGCTCATCCGCGCACGGGTGTTCCCCATCAACCCGGGCGAAACGCGCAAGATCACACTCAAGTACACACAGATCCTGGACCGCGCCGGCGATGCCTGGCGGTTCCGTTATCTCGGCGACCGCAATCGCCAGACGGCCCCCCGCAGCTTCCGGCTTCAGGTCGATAGCGCGTCGCGCTTCGGCGATCCCTACTCGCCGACACATCAGGTGCAGGTGATCCGGCGCGACAATCAGCTCGAGGTCACGCTCGGCGATAACGCCCCCCCCAGTGCCAGCAGTGGCGATTTCGAGCTGCTGTTGCCGCTCGCGCGCGGCATGATCGGGATGTCGCTCGTCCCGCATCACCCCGTCGGCGAGGATGGATACTTCATGCTGCTACTCGCCCCCGGTCCCGCGGCCGATGCCGCCGCCCTGCGACGGGACGTCGTGGCGGTGATCGACGTGTCCGGCTCGATGTCCGGCGACAAGATCGAACAGGCCAAGAGCGCGCTGATTCAGCTGCTCGGCTCCCTGCGCGAGGCCGATCGCTTCCGCCTGGTGGCGTTCTCCGGTGGAGTCCGCCGCTATGCGCAGGACTGGACGGCTGCGACGGCCGACGGGCGTCGCGACGCCACGACCTGGATCCGCAGCTTACAGGCAGAGGGCGGCACGAACATCTCTGGCGCACTGGCCGAGGCCTTCACCGCGTCGCCGGCCGAGCAGTCACTCGGCGTGGTGGTGTTCCTCACGGACGGCCAGGCCAGTACGGGTGAGACAGATCCCGAGCGGATCGCAGAGCGCGCCGAGCAAGGGAGAGGTCGGTTCCGGGTGTTCTCGTTCGGGATCGGCGATGATGTGAACACGTATCTGCTCGATCGCCTGACGGAGCGGGCACGGGGCACGACGGAGTACATCCGTCCCGGCGAGAACATCGAGCGGGCGGTTGGCGCGCTGGCCGCGAAGATCGCGAGCCCGGTGCTGACCGACGTGGCTCTTACGGCGGGATCCGGTGTCGAACTGTACGACCTGCAGCCGGGCAGTCTGCCGGATCTGTTTGCTGGAGATGAGATGGTTGTGTTCGGCCGCTACCGCGGCGCAGGAAGCGGGGAGCAGTCCGTCACCGTCCGCGGCCGGCGCAATGGACGTCAGGAGGAGTTCACGACGATGCTTGCGGATCGCGACAACGACCAGGCGCGCTACATCGAGCAGCTCTGGGCATCGCGGAAAGCGGGCGCGCTGTCGCGGGAGATCCGTCTTCGTGGACAGACGCGGGAAACGATGGATGCGCTCAAGCAGCTCGCGCTCCGGTATGGGATTCTCACCGAGTACACCTCGTACCTCGTACAGGAGCCGACGATCGCCCTGCGGAGCCAGGCCGAGGGTCGCCTCATGCAGGCGCCGGCGCCGGCACCTGCGGAACAGGCAGGCTCGAACTCTATCAGCCGTGCAGCGCGGGAACGGTCCATGGCCGACGCGGTCCAACTCGAGGCCGTTGTCGTGACGGCAGCGGGAGAAAAGTCGCAGCTCGATGCAGTGCTGCGTGCACGTTCTGGAATCAATCCCACCCAGCGCATCGGCGGCCGGTTGTTCATCATGCGGGACAGCACCTGGACCGACTTGAGCCACGGGGATTCACTGCGCGTCGTCGCGGTGATGCCTTACAGCGACGCCTACTTCGCGCTGCTGCAGGCGCTGCCCGATCTCGTGGAAGCGGCGGCGCTCGAACCAGCGGTGTTGGTGGCCGGTCGGCATGCCAGTATCAAGATTGGAACGGGTGGTAAGACGACCTGGAAGCCGGGTGAATTGGAGCGACTCGTGAGGGACTTTCGTGGATAATCGAATGCGGAATGTGAAATGCGGAATGCGGAATTGGCTGCCGCGGTTCTCGATACGCTCAATGCACGTTCCGCATTCCACATTCCGTGTTCCGCATTAGTCCTATGCCCGACGATATCGCGGAAGTATATCGCAACACCTATCCGGCGCTCGTGCGCTTCCTGTACCGCAAGGTCTGGGACGCCGAGCGCGCGGCGGACTTGGCGCAGGAGGCGTTCGCACGAGCCGTGGTACACAAGCCGGAGAACACGCGGGGTTGGCTGTTCGTCGTGGCCGCCAACATGGCGCGCGACGAGGCGCGCCGCGCCGCGCGAGAAAAGCGGCATCTGACGCTGCTGAAGAACGAGCCCGATGCCGTACACAGCGAGCCGGACGAGGCGATCGATGCCGATCGGCAGCGATCGGCGGTGCGGGCGGCGCTGGAGCAGCTGACGCCGCGCGATCGCGAAGCGCTGCTGCTGTGGGACGCCGGGATGTCGTACGACGAGATTGCCACGCAAACAGGGTTAGCGCGCGGCGCGATTGGAACGACACTGGCGCGGGCGCGCCGGAGATTGGTAGAAGCCTATGACGCAGGAATCGAAGGAGGACAGCATGCCGCACGTGGATGAGGGGACGCTGCACGCGTACCTCGACGGCGAGCTGCCATTTGCCGAGCGGAAGACGCTGGACGTGCACTTGGCCGAATGCGCAAGCTGTCGCACGATGCTCGAGGAGGAGCGCGCGTTGCTGGACCGGGCAAGCGCACTCCTGGGAGCTGCCCGGCCCACTGAACGACCCGCGCCGCCATTCGAGCAACTGAGCGTGCCACGGCCGCCAAGGCGGTCGCCATGGCGTGTCCGCACGCCAGTGGCGTGGGCAGCATCGATCGCGCTCGCACTGGGGATCGGTTACTACCTGCGCCAGCCGAGCACAGGACCCGTGGCGTCAGCGCCGGAGCAACACGACGTCGCACTCGTCCAGCAGGCGAATGAGCGAGATAAGTTTGCGGAGCGGTTCACGCAGCCAGCCGAGCGTGCCGACGAGAATAAGCCCGCGCCCGGGACTCCACGGTCGCACGCGGCGGCTCGCGCTCCATCCCCCGTGCCGGCGCCTGCGCCGTCGACCGTGGCGGCCGTTGCCGTCCCCATCCCTCAGGCTCCGCCGCTTGCCGTCGCGCGTGACATCGCGGAAGGCGTGGTAAAGACCGCCCCCGTGGCGAAGACTGATTCCGTAGCGGCTAGCGCGTTGATCGTGGATGGGGGGATCGTCCGCCAGCAAAGCGCGGCATCGCAGTCGCGCAACGCGGCCCCGGCCCCGGCACCGGCGCTGGAGTACATGTCCACCGATTCTCTCGCCCGGGGCGCGGCCGGCGTGAGCCAAGCGACTTCGCGGCAATCGGTGGAGCTGCGCGGTCGGGCAACCACGACGAGCTGGCCCATCATCAGCCGCGGCACCGCGCGGTCGCTGCTGGGCACGGACCCGGTGGGTCTGCCAGGCTTGGCACGCCAGATCCGCCGCAGCCCCGCGGCCGATGGGACCGTGGTCGTCGAACAGCGGATCGATTCGGCGACGACGATTCAGATCTTCCAGCGGCAGAGCGGCACGGCGGCGCTGGATTCGTCAGCGAAAGCCGAGATCGCTCCAGCCGATCGCCTGGCTCGTTATCTGGGAAGACTCCGGGTGGAGATTTCGGGACCGCTGTCCACCGATTCGCTCAACAAGCTGCTCGATCAGGTGCAGCCGCTGCCTTGACTAAGGCTTACCCCGTCTCCACGCGATCAGCTCGGCGACGACACTGACAGCAATCTCCTCCGGGGTCACCGCGCCGATCGCGAGACCGACCGGCACGCGCACGCGTTCCAGACTCGCCGGTGGGACACCCGCGGCCGTCAGCCCTTTCGTCACGACGGCCTTCTTTCGCTTACTCCCCAAGAGGCCGACATATCCCGCCGGCGACGTCGCCACGCGCTCGAGGATGACGGCGTCGTTCCGATGCCCGCGCGTCGCAATCACCACCGCATCTGCTGCGGTGAGCGGATAGCGCGATAGCGCAGTATCGATGTCGCCGCTCAGGACCGCCGTTCCCTCCGAGAAGCGAGCCGGGTCGGCGTACTCGCTGCGGTCGTCGATCACGATCACGCGAAAGCCCGCGGCCTCGGCCGCTCGCGCGATCGCGGTGCCAACATGCCCTGCCCCGAACACGAATACCCGCGGTGCAGGCATCAGGCGCTCTTCCATGAAGCGACCGTCGCGTGTGAGCGTCGCCGCCGCGCCCCCCCCCGACGCCCCCCGCCCGAGCGCGACCGGCTCAAACGTCTTCACCGGGCCATCGCCCCACTCGGTTGCGGTGCGGACAAGTCCTGACTCAGCCGTGGCAACGATTTCGAGGACGCGCACGTACGCCTCGTCTGCCATCAGGGGCTCGACAAAAATGTCGACCGTTCCGCCACAGGAGAGTCCGAGATCGCCCGCGAGGTCGGCGTTCAAGTGGTGCGTCAGCAGCGCCGGTCGGTGCTCAGCTTGGGCGCGCAGCCCCGCCTCGATGACATCCGCTTCTACGCAGCCACCGCCGACAGAGCCGATCAATCGCCCTTCGGCCCCGACGAGCATCTTGGTGCCTGCGGGGACAGGCGTGGATCCGCGCACGCGCGCCACTGTAGCGAGCGCACCCGAGCGCGACTGGCGGATCAAATTGGCGGCGGCTTGCCAGACGTTCATTGGTAAAAAAACTAAGCTCCCGGGACGGAATCTGCCCGGGAGCGTTGGAATACGTCGATGAGGCACCTTGCTACGGATTCACGTGAATTACACCGCTCATACCTAACGCAGCGTGGATCGTGCAATGATAGGTGTAATTGCCCGCCTGGAGTGTCGCGTGGTAGGCGGTATCGCCCGCGGCTCTATTGCCGGAACCCGTCGGCAGTGTCCCCGGTCCCGTCAGCCACGTGACGTTATGCGTGATCGCGCCTGCCGCCCACTGAAACGTGATCGTCCCTGCCGAAACGGTGTCGGGCGTCGGCGTGAACGTATTATTCGAAACGGTGATCGTCGTCGAATGTCCGCCTGGCGGGGGAGGCGGAGGCGGCGGCGGTGGCGAACTTCCATACCCGGTGCTGCTGTTGCTACACGCTGCTGCTACTGCAGCACACGTAACCGCTAGCAAACGAAGGATCCGCATAGAGGCCTCCCCCCTTATTGCACGACGATCGTGCCATTCATGCCCGCGTGAACGGTACAATGGTAGGTGTACGTGCCGAGCTGCAGGGTCGCCTGATAGGTGCCTGAAGTTTGGGTTGAGGACTTTGTGGGGAGCGTTCCGGGGCCGGTCTGCCAGGTCACGTTATGGCCGTTGGACGGGGTCTCCCACGTGAACGTCACCTGTCCTACGGGCACCGTGTCCGGTGTGGGGCTGAACGAATTGTTGCGCACACTGATATTCGTCGTGTGCCCGCCCCCGCTGGGCCCCGTCGAGCTGCTGCTGCAGGCTGCAATTACGCCGATGCCAACCGCCACCGCGACCGCCAGACGCGCGAGCTGCATTACCCCTCCGGGTTCGAGTAAAAGGCCAAGCGCTACTCGTACACCGGGGGAAGCGAACAGATCTTCATGAAGTTGAAACGTGAGACGGCGTTAGTGGTGCTCGCGCTCCAACGCATCGGCAGCGAGTCGCGGAGAGACGATCGGATAGCGTCCCGCAAACCACGCCCAAGAAAGGAAGAACAACCCGCCAAAGAAGAGCGTGATTCCCAGCTCCGGCATACCGATGGCCGGACCGCCGGCGTGATTGATCGACGGGACCACCTCGAGATAGCGCTCCAGCCAGATGCCCGCGAGGCTCACAATCGCGAAGCCCACCATTGTGGGCGGGAACTTCTTCGGCTTCTCGCCGAGCAAGCCGATGAAGGGGATCAGAAACACGAGCAGGAAGACCAGGATGCCGACCGGGCGCCAGGCGCCCGAAAGCCGGTAGAAGATGAAGTACGTCTCCTCGGGGAGGTTGCCGTACCAGATTACGAGGTACTGGGACCACATCAAGTATGCCCAAAACACCGTGAAGCCGAAGCACAACTTGCCGAGATCATGTTGCTGGCGCGAGGTGTAGACGTCAG
>Ga0209377_1000286_pt1 | contig 32383 bp, 20 predicted proteins | sample GraSoiAngelo_141_FD_185898 | JGI IMG/M metagenome (GOLD analysis project Ga0209377, IMG submission 185898) | Grasslands soil microbial communities from the Angelo Coastal Reserve, California, USA - 14_0929_12_40cm (SPAdes) (version 2) | ecosystem: Environmental > Terrestrial > Soil > Grasslands ...
GTGAGCGCCGTCTCGTGCTTTCCGGGACGCCTTATTCCACACTCGTGGCTGGAGTCTATTCCACCAGGCCCGGCGTTCTGGCGAGCCAGCATCGGATGGACGATCCAGCGTTGCGCAACGAGGTTCCGCTCGCTGTAGTCGGAATCGTTCCTTGCAAGGTAACAGCGGAGAACGGGCCCATCGCGGCTGGCGATCTGCTGGTGACCTCTTCCACGCTCGGACGGGCGATGAAGGGCACCGACCGCGCGCGCATGCTCGGTGCCGTGGTGGGCAAGGCGCTAGAGCCGCTGAGGGAGCGCACAGGGATTATCCAGGTGCTCGTGACACTGCAATAGAGGGGGTTCGACGAACCGGCGGCATAAGGTGCGGAGAGCAACCAAAGAGGTCCCCATGGCTAATGTTTCGGAACTCGTGCAGCAAGCTAGTGTTCGCGCTTCAAGCCTCCAGGACCTAGCCGAACCACCGCGTGCGGAGTTGGTTCGCCACTGGTGCTCCGTGCTGTTGCTGCTGCTGGCGGCGGCATGCAGCGACCCGAGTGCGCCGAGGACCGGCGTCGCTGCCACGGGCACTTTGGCTGTCAGGGTCGTCAGGAACGTTGACTTCGACCCGAACGGGTACAGCTTGGGTGTGGACGGTGCAGCGCCGAAGTTCGTCCCAGCCGTCTTTCCCGGGTACGAGCAGACGGTGATGGTCTCAGGGCTGAGCCCCGGCGTCCACAGCCTGAGCGTAAGCGGAGTGGCAGGGAATTGCGTGGCCAACCCGCAGAGTCCGATAGCCTTCGCGGTGTCCGCAGGCACCAGCACGCAGGTGGAGGTAGCGGTCGTCTGCCTGACCCACGGGTGACCGGCTGGATCGCGTTCCCGAACGGGATGTTGTGCCGGGTCTTGACGCCCTCATGTTGAATATGGTGGGTCTTGAAGACCCACTATGAGGGTTGTGTGAACAGCCTGCCTAGTCGCGAGCAACGAGGGCGACAGTGCAATCGAGAGGCAGCGCAGGGGCCGTAAAAGCCCGGATCGGCTTGGCCCCACGCCCCTGTTGCTTCGCTCCGGCGTCCCTTGCCCGCGCTCTCGGTCGGGTCCATCGTTATCGGGCCCCGCAACCTGGAGAGCGCGCCGTTGGGGACGACCCTTCAGTGGGCTCGCTTAACCGCCAGCGTGGACGCGCCGCTCCGGCGCGGCGCTTGGTATCAGGTCGCCTCCCTCACGCGACTTGAGGCGGTCGTCACCGTCGAGGGTAGGCCCGTGAACGTGCCGCTTCCGTTCGTCGAGATCCGCAACACGCCGCCCCGAGCGTGGACGGTGCTCCGAAATCCGACGGTCGCGCCACGCACACCGGAGGTTTTTCGCCGCGGCTACCTCGTTTGCCCGGCCTGCCGGAACCGCCTGCCATTACCGGCTACCCAGGTGGCGTGGCAGTTATGCCCGCGCTGCAGCCGGACCTTTCCCATCGCGTGGGAGGAGCACTACCTGGAGAAGGAGAAGGTCTAAGTAGGAACGATTGGCAAAGGTGCGGGTCTTGAAACAACATGATGAGGATGTTGTGTCCCCCCGCCGCCGCGACCTCCAGCGCCCGCTTGGCGTGCGCCTGCCCTTTCACGTCCGCGAAGTCCACGTCGTCCCGGGCGCGATCGGCGAACAACGCGGTCAGATCGACGTGGGCCTCGGCCAGCTCACCCCTGGCGTCCAAGTAGTCCGCGATCTCGGCCAGGGTTCCCGCGCCGAGCACCCGGATCCCCGCCACCACGCCCGCTTCGGCGATGTTCTCCCGTGGCAGCACCAGGGCGTCGAGGCCCGCCGTGCGCGCCGCGAGCGCGACAGGCAGGGCGCCCCGCACCGGCCGGATCGCGCCTTCGAGTCCGAGCTCGCCCAGCACCGCCACCCGTCCGAGCCGCTCGGCCGAGATCTGCTCTGTCGCCGCGAGCACACCGAGGGCGATCGGCAGGTCGAACGCGGACCCGTCTTTGCGAATATCGGCGGGGGCGAGGTTCACGGTAATCCGCTTCAAGGGGAACGTGTAACCGGAGTTGGCGATCGCGGCGAACACCCGCTCGCGCCCTTCTTTCACGGCGCCCTGCGGCAGGCCCACGGTCGCGAACGTGGGGAGGCCGTTCGCGATGTCGGTCTCGACGTCCACCAGATAGGCGTCGATCCCTAGCACGGCGGCCGAGCGGACGCGGGCGAGCATGCAGGACGGTACGACGGAACGAGGGAACGGGGGTAGGAAAAAACGCGCGCCAGGGAGCGAAGCATTGCGGTCGCCCTCTGGCCGCGCGGGGCGGTCGCCCCTATGATGGACTTGCCCTTACCGCGAGCCCCCTTGGCCGACCTGCTCGCTCGTCTGCAAGCCGCCCTCGCCGACCGCTACACGATCGAGCGCGAGCTCGGCCGCGGGGGGATGGCGACGGTCTACCTCGCTCAGGACCGGAAGCACCACCGCCAAGTCGCCATTAAGGTCCTGAAGCCCGAGCTGGCCGCAGCGCTCGGCCCGGAGCGGTTTCTCCGCGAGATCGACACCGCGGCTCGGCTCAACCATCCCCACATCCTGCCGCTCCACGACTCCGGGGAGGCGGAGGGATTCCTCTTCTACGTCATGCCCTACGTCGAGGGCGAATCGCTGCGAGACCGGCTCTCTCGTGAGAAACAGCTGCCGCTTGGGAACGCCTTGCAAATCGCCCGGGAGGTGGCGGACGCCCTGAGCTACGCCCACAGCCATGATGTCGTGCATCGCGACATCAAGCCGGAGAACATCCTCCTCGAAGCCGGCCATGCCGTGGTGAGTGATTTCGGGATCGCGCGGGCGATCACGGCGGCCGCGGGCGGGAACCTGACCGAGACGGGGATCGCGCTCGGGACGCCGGGCTACATGAGCCCCGAGCAGGGCGCGGCGAGTGCCCGGGTGGACGAGCGGAGCGACATCTACAGTCTCGGGTGCGTGCTGTACGAGATGTTGGCGGGCGAGCCGCCCTATACGGGGCCGAGTGCGGAGAGCATCGTGCGCCAGCATCTCGCCGCGGCGCCGCCGCGGGTCAGCGCGATGCGCGCGGCGGTCCCGCCTGCGATTGAGCAGGCGATCGTGCGGGCGCTCGCCAAGACACCCGCCGACCGCTTCGCCACCGCCGCCGAGTTCGTGGAGGCCCTCGCAGCGCCGTCGCAGCGCGTGCGCGCTACGGGACGCCGAACGTCCCGCCTCGCAGCCGGGGCCGGGCTCGCGGCGACCCTGCTTGCGGCGGCCGGGCTCTTCGTACTGTCCCGGCCGCACGGCACTCCGGCCTTGGCGGGCCGTAGCGGCCAATCGATTGCCGTGCTGCCGTTCGTGAACGTGAGTGGCGCCCCACAGGAGGAATACCTGAGCGACGGCATCAGCGAAGAGCTCATCAACGCGCTCTCGAAGCTGCCCCAGCTCCAGGTCGTGGCCCGGCCGTCGTCGTTCGCATTCAAGGGGAAGAACGAGGACATGCGGCAGATCGGTCAGGCGTTGCAGGTGGCGACCGTGCTCGGCGGGAGCGTGCGCCGGGCCGCCAACCGCCTACGCGTGACGGCGCAGCTAACCGACGCCCGGAACGGATACAACCTCTGGTCGGAGACCTACGACCGCGAGATGGGAGACGTCTTCGCCGTGGAGGACGAGATCTCCCACGCGATCATGCGGGCCCTACAGGTGCACCTGGTGAGCGGAGACAGCCTGACGCTCTTGCGCCGCCCCACCCACGACGTCGAGGCGTACGAGCTGTATCTCAAGGGACGCTACTTCTTCAACAAGGGCGGGTTCGGACCCGTCCAGCAAGCGCTGGCGTACTTCCAACAGGCCCTGGCGCATGATTCGAATTATGCGCTCGCGTACGCCGCCATCGCCGACGCGTACCAGAGGCTCACGGCTTCGACGTATCTTCGCCCCCGCGAAAGCATGCCGAAGGCGAGAGCCGCCGTGCTCAAGGCGCTCGCGCTCGAGCCCACCCTCGCCGACGCCCATGCATCGCTCGGCGATCAGTTGTGCGTCTACGACTGGGACGCGTCGGCGGCGGAGCGCGAATTTCGGCGGGCCATTGAGTTGAATCCTAGCGTTGCCAATGCCCACTATTTCTACTCGCACTGCCTGGCGGCGCACGGACGATTGGACGAGGCGCTCGCCGAGGCCAGGCGCGCCCATGAGCTCGATCCGCTGAATCCGGACGTCGCCACAGGGTTCCCCTGGGCCCTGTATGTGGCCCGCCGATACGATGAAGCGATCGCCGTGCAGCGGAAGTCGCTCGACCTCGAGCCTGGCTCCGCCCACGCGCACATGCTCCTCGCCCTACCGCTCGCCGGGAAGGGGAGCTACGCCGAGGCGCTGGCGGAGGCTCGAAAGATGGCGGCTCTGGCTGGCGACGCGCCCAACTTCGCGGGGATCTTAGGGTACGTAGCCGGGCGCGCCGGCGAGCGCGCCGAGGCGCAGCACATCCTCACGGCGCTCGAGCGCCGCCCGCCCGGCGACAGAGCTTTCGCCATCGCACTTGTCCACCTGGGCCTGGGGAACAACGAGCAAGCGCTGCGCTGGCTGCAGGCGGCCTACGAGGAGCGCGCCGAATGGCTCGTGATCGTGGCGCCCTCAGCCATCTTCGACCCCCTCCGCCCAGACCCGCGCTTTAGCGCGCTCATGAGGAAAGTCGGCGTCGAGTAACCGCTCAGGAGCGTAGCGGGGGAACGCACGGGGAGTGACGACGCGTGAATCCGCCGCTATCGGAACCGCCGTATGCTCGGCTTCCAGTTCCGGCGCCAGCACATGATCGCTGGGATTCATCGTAGACTTCTTCTGAGCTGAGCTGAAGCTCGTGCTCGAGCTAGATGGGGCCGGACACGGTGACGTGATGCATGCTCACACGCCGTCCCCCTCTCCACGAAGTGGAGAGGGTCAGGGGGTGAGGTGATCACCTACGACGACTTCCTCAAGGTCGACATCCGCGTCGGCCGCATCTTGCAGGTGGACGACTTCCCCAAGGCGAAGAAGCCGGCTTACAAGCTGCGCATCGACTTCGGTGAGCTGGGCGTGAAGAGCTCGAGCGCGCAGATCGTGAAACACTACGATAAGGCCGAGCTCTTAGGGAAGCTCGCGCTCGCGGTGGTGAACTTCCCGCCCCGCCAGATCGCGAACTTCCACTCGGAGGTGTTGACCCTAGGGGTGATGCTGGGCGAAGCGGACGTGATCCTGGTACACCCCGACCGCGACGTGCCGCTGGGCAGTCGGATCCTCTAGGCCTCCCGGCTCGCTACTTGGACGGTGGGTCCGCGGTACCGGGCGGCTTGCGCTCGACCACCTTCGCCATTACGGGCGCGCCCGGCGCCAGGAGCTCCAGGCCGCCCACCACCACCTGTTCTCCGGCATTCACGCCCTTGGTCACCTCGACGAACCCCGGCGTGCGGACGCCGAGCTCCACCTGGCGGCGATTGACCTTGCCGTCGACCACGACCCAGACCGCGTTCGCGCCCTCGGCCGGCACCACCGCCTCCTCGGGGATGACGATGGCTTTGGGACGCACGCCGGTGACCAGGTGCGCTTCGATGAACATCCCGGGCTGCAGCAGCCGGGCGGGATTGGGCACGCGCGCCTTCACCAGGATGGTCCGGCCCGGCAGCTGCACCACCGGGTCCACGAAATCCACCTCTCCCGTGAAGTCGCGACCCGCGATGGCGGCGACCCGGAACGACACTCGCTGTCCGGGCTTCAGGTCCCGCGCGAACCGCTCCGGTAGCTGGAACGCGGCGCGCTGCGGGTTCACGGTGTGGAGCGACGCCAGCTTGGTGCTGGTGGTGACGTAGTCGCCCACGCTCACGTAGCGCTGCCCCACGACGCCGGCGAACGGCGCACGCACCGTCGTGCGGTCCAGGCGGATGCGCTGCAGGTCGTACTGTGCCTGCGCGCTCCGGGCTTCGGCCTCGGCCTTCTCGAGATCGGCGGCGGAGGAGGCGTTCTGCTGCGCCAGCTCCTTGGCCCGGGCCAGGGCCTGCTGCGCGAGGTCGCGTTGCGCCTCGAGCTGGGCCACCTGCGCCTTGAGCTGGGCGTCGTCCACTTTGAAAAGCGGCGTCCCCTGCTCGACCTCCTGGCCCTCGCGCACGAGGAATTCGACGATGCGCCCGTCCACCTCGGGACGCAGGTCGATCGACTGCACCGCCTCGATTTGCCCAGTCGCGGCGATCTCGTCCCGCACCGTGTCGCTGCGGGCGACCGCGACCTCGACCGGCATGCCCATGGGGGCGCCGCCACCGAACCCCGCCGCGCCGCTCGCCTTGCCCTTCTTGCAGCCGCCGATGGCGACCACCGCGCCCGCGACCATTGCGCACCACGCACCACGCGTCATGTTCGTCACACTCATTTCTGTTCCGGTTCGGGAAAGAGGCGCCGACCTAGGATAGTCTCGAGCCCCGCCAGCACGAGTCGCGTCGCGTAACGCGCCTGAACCAGGGTGGCCGACGCGTCATCGAGATCGGACTGTGCCTTGAGCAGGTCGAGGATCGCGGTAGCGCCCGTCCGGTAGCGGGCTTGCTGCACGCGGTAGTTCTCGCGCGCGACCTGCACCTGCTCGCCCGCAAAATCGGCCGTAGCACGGGCCGTCGTGAAACCGTCATAGGCTGCGACCACGTCGCGCCGCACCGAACGCTCGGCGGAATCGCGCGCTGCCCGGAAAATGTCCCGGTTGACGCGCGCCTGACTGATCAAGTTCTGCCGCTGGAAGTTGTCCCATATCGGGAGCGTCGCCGTCAACGTGAGCTGCGTGAACTTGGCGCTCGTCGGGTAGAAGCGATTGTCGTACGCGATCCCGACCCCCGTCAGACTGAGGCGTGGCAGGAGCGTGCCCAGCCGGCTTCGGAAGATTGCCGCGGCCTGGCTTTCGTTGGCCCGCGCCACTCGGTAGGCCGGCCCCTGGTTCGCTGCCTCGTCCACCGCGGCCTCGAGCGTCACGGGCAGAGCGCTAGGCAGGACGCTGTCGAGCGGAACCGCGTCCATCGGGCCCGCCGCGCCGACCCGGCTCCCGAGCGTGAGCCGCGCGACCCGCACCACGGCTTGCTCTTGCACCAGACCCACGCGCGCCCGACTGAGCTCGAGCCGCAGCTGCAGCGAATCGGTCTGTACCGCGGCCCCGGACGTCACCCGCGCTCGCGCGACCGCGAGCTGCTGCTCAGCGCGCTGGACCCGTTCTCGCGCGACGCGCAGCAGTTCCGTGCCCGCGAGCACGGCGTAGTACGCTGCCTCGGTGAGGAGAGCGGAGGCGAACCGCGCCTGGAGCTCCCCGGCGTGCGCCCCGTCCAGCGCCGCCGCCGAGCGCGTAAGCTCGGCAACTTTCTGTCCCCCGGTGAAGAGGTCGTAGCGCAAAGCCACCTGAGCCGAGACGGCGTACGACTCGGGCTTGAGCGTTCCGAAGTTGAAGAACTGTGGGATGTTCTTCGTGGCGTCCGTCTCGACCGCTACCGCGGGGAGCAGGAACACCGCGAACGCGCTGCGTCGCGACCACCGGGCGTTGTCCACCTGGCCGAGCGCCGCGACGTAGTTCGGGTCGAGTCCCGTGGCCCGTCGCAGCGCTTCGGGGAGCGTGACGGTCGGGAGCGAGTCGGGCGCCGGGTCGGAGATGGCGGCGGGGAACGCGGCCGCCAGCTGTGTCGCAGCGAGCAGCGCCAGCATCAGTCGGCCTCCACCGGTCGTGCCACGCGGACGCGGCCCGGCTCCCGCGCCGTCAGGCGGTTCAGCAGCACGTACCCCACAGGCACCACGAACAAGGTGAGCACCGTGGAGAAGAAGATGCCGCCCACGATCGCGTAGCCGAGCGGCCGGCGCGAAGTGGAGCCTGCGCCGACTCCTATCATCACCGGGATCGCGCCCATGATGGTCGCCACCGACGTCATCAGGATCGGGCGCAGCCGGATACGGCCGGCCTCGATTACGGCGGCGACCGTGTCCAGCCCGCGTCCCTTCAGCTGGTTCGTGTACTCGACCAGGAGGATCGAGTTCTTGGTCACGAGGCCGATCAGCAGCACCATGCCGATCTCGCTGTACAGGTTGATCGTCCCGCCCGGGCGATGCAGCAGGGCGGCCACGAGCAGCGTCGCGAGCGCTCCGGTCACCGCGAGTGGCACGGCCAGCAACACGGTGAACGGGTGCACCAGGGACTCGAACTGCGCGGCGAGCACCATGAACACGACCAGCAGCGCTACGCCGAAGGCGAAGTAGAGCGCGCCACCGCTCTCCCGGAACTCGCGTGAGTCGCCCGCCAGCGCCGTCGTGCTGCCCGGGGGCAGCACCCGCCGGGCCAAGCGATCGAGCGAATCGAGCGCCTCACCCTGAGCGAACCCGGGGATCAGGGAAGCCGACAGCGTGAACGACGGCACCCGGTTGAAGTGGTTGATCTGCCTCGGACCCACGCCCTCCTCGACTTTCGCCAGGGCGCCCAGTTGCACCAGCTGCTGCCCTCGTCCCCGCAGGTAGATCCCCGACATGTCGCTCGGGGTGGCCCGGTCCCGGCGATCGAGCTGGACCATCACGTAATACAACTTGTCGTTCCGGGTGAACGTGCTGACCCGGCGGCCGCCGAGGAAGGTCTGGAGCGCGGCCGCGACGTCGCGCACGGGTACCCCGAGGTCCTCCGCGCGGTCCCGGTCGAAGGTGACACGCAACTCCGGCTTGTTGACACGCAAGTCGGTGTCCACGTTCGTGAGACCCTTGATGGCCCGCGCCCGCGGCACCAGCGTGTCCATGGCCTGCGCGAGCCGCGCGAAATCCGGATTCTGCACCACGAACTGCACCGGCTGGCTGAACCCGAGCGCCCCGGGGCTGTACGGGAACGCCTGGAGGCCGGCGATCCCGAAGAGCTGGGGGAACAGCATGCCAACGAGTTGTTGGACGCTATTGCGGCGTTCGCTCCAATCTTTGAGGATGACGCCGACAAACGCCCGGTTGACGCCCCCGGCGAATCCGCCGATGATCGTGAAGTACCCTTGGACACCCGGGGTCTTGCCGATGATCTGCTCGATCTGGCGCACGTACCCGTCCGTGTATTCGAGCGATGAGCCCTCGGGCCCGAATGCGACCACCAGGAAGAACCCGCGGTCGTCATCCGGAATGAGCTCCTGTTTGAGGTTCTTGTACAACACGAATGCCAGGGCCACCGTCACGACCGTCCCGGCCACCACGATGCCGCGATGCCGCAGCGCTGTCTGGAGCAGCTTCGCGTAGCGCTCGGCGATGGCATTGAAGCCCCGCTCCAACACTTGGAAGATCGCTCCATGCTCGTGCGGCACCCGCAGCACCTTGGCGCACAGCATCGGGGTCAACGTCAGCGCGACGAATCCCGAAATCACCACGGCCCCGGCGACCGCGATTCCGAACTCGCTCAACAGCCGTCCCGTCGAGCCGCGCAGGAACCCGAGCGGCGTAAACACGGCCACCAGCGCGATCGTGGTCGCAATCACGGCGAAGCCGATCTCGTTGGTGCCCTTGACCGCGGCCTGCTCCGGCGCCTCGTGCAGCTCCTCCTGGTGCCGGTACGCGTTCTCGAGCACGATGATGGCGTCGTCCACCACGATACCGATGGCGATGGTGAGCGCCAGCAATGTGAAGTTGTTGATGGAGAAGCCGAGGAAATACATGATCGCGAACACTGACACGATCGACGCCGGGATCGCGAGCCCGGGGATCACGGTCGCCCGGAGGTTCCGCAAGAACACGAAAATGATCAGCACGACGAGGATCGCCGCGATCAGGAGCGTCAGGCGCGCATCGTTGATCGAGTGCGTGACGAACACAGAACCATCGAACGCGGTTTCGAGCTTCACGCCCGGGGGCAGCGTCTGCTGGATGCCGGGGATGGCCTCGCGAATGCGTTGCGCCACGTCGATGAGGTTTGCTTTCGACTGCCGGACCACGCCGATGGCGACAGCGGGATTTCCGTTGTAGCGGAATATCGAGCGATTGTCCTCGGGCCCGAGCTCGACGTGCGACACATCCTTGAGCTTGACGACCTGCCCGCCCTGACTCGTCACTACCAGCTCCCCGAATTCCCGCGGCGTCTTCAGCTCGCCCAGGGACCGGACGGAGAACTCCCGCCGCGTCGATTCGATTCGGCCGGCGGGAATCTCCACGTTGCGCGAGGTGATCGCGCTTTCCACGTCCTGCACCGTGAGGCCACGTGCCGACAGCTGGTCGGGCTGCACCCACACCCGCATGGCGAAGCGCCGCTCGCCGTAGACCCCGGCGCTGCCGACACCCGCCAGACTCTGCAGCCGCGCCTTGACCAGCCGGTCGGCGACGTCGGAGAGCTGCATCAGGTCGTAGTTCGGGCTGCTCAGGGCCAACCAGAAGAATGGTTGCGCGTCGGCCTGCTGCTTCGCGATCACCGGCTCGAGCACGTCGACCGGCAGCCGCCCCCGCACCCGCGACACCTTGTCGCGCACGTCCTGGGCCGCGACGTCGACGGCCCGGTCGAGGTTGAACTCCAGGATGATCTGGCTGTTCTCCTCCGCAGAGGAGCTCGACAGCGTGCGCAGTCCCTGGATCGTCGACAGCTCCTCCTCGAGCACGTCGGTCACCGCGGTTTCGACCACCTGCGCGTTGGCGCCAGGCAGGGTAGTCGAGACCGAGATGATCGGGGGGTCAATGTCGGGGAGCTCGCGCACCGACAGCCGAGTGTACCCGATGACGCCGAACAGCACGAGGGCCGCGCTCATCATACTGGCGAGCACCGGCCGTCCGATGGCAACCTCGGAAAGCTTCATGCCTCAACGCCTTTCACAGGCTATTGTTCAGGAGCGCCGGCGACCAGGGCGTCCGACCGGGTATGACCCGCGGTTCTACTATGTGACGAACGAGGCTTCGGAAAAGCGACACGGCGCACGATCCTCTGCTGGCACCCTAGACACGACGAGCCCCGCGAGACCGGACGGCAGCATCGAGACGGATGGAAACGCCGCACGGTTTCACGTAAAGTCCAAAGCTAACCGGCCCGCCGGCAACTTTGCAGGACCCGTGCTTCACGTCTCATCGGCCCCGTGCGTATGAATGGAATCGAGAGAGGAGCCCAGCCACTCAACATGCGGACCGCTCGCAAGTCCTCTCCCGCGTGCCGGATCGGGACGCGGGCGTTGGCGACGCTCGCGCTGGGGTCGGGGTTGGGTGTGGTGGGCGGGGGGGGCTGCGTGTCCAATCCCCCGGGTGTGCGCGGCGTGGCCGGCACGGCGCCCGCCCCCAACGTGTTCTGGACCCCGCCGCCCCTCCCCCGCCCCACACCGGCGGAGACCACCCGCGCGACGCCGGCGCTGCCGCCAGACCTCGCGTCCAGGATCCAGGCGCTCAAGCTCGCGGACGTGGTCGATATCGCATTGCGCAACAACACCGCAACCGCCGCCGCCTGGGCGGACGCCCGCGCCGCGGCGGCGACCTACGGCGCCGCGCGGGGTCAGTACTACCCCACGGTGGAACTGGACGTGAACGCCACCGCGGTCAAGACCGCGGCGACCGCCGGGCGCATCTCCGTCCAGCAGCGGCTGTATGGTCCGACCTTCAATGCCTCGTGGCTGCTGTTCGACTTCGGTGCCCGGTCGGGATCGGTCGCCGGCGCCCGGGAAGCGCTGCTGGCCGCTGACTGGACCCACAACGCGGTGATCCAAAACGTCGTGCTGGACGCGGCGACCGCCTATTTCCAGTACCACGCGACCAAGGCGTTGCTCGGAGCGCAGCAGACCACGCTCAAGGACGCGCAGACGAACCTGGAGGCGGCGGAACAGCGCCATCGCGTCGGGCTGGCCACGATCGCCGACGTGCTCCAGGCGAAGACGGCCCGCTCCCAGGCACAGCTCGCGCTCGAGACGACCGAAGGCGCGCTCCAGACGACGCGCGGCGCGCTGGCGCTCTCGATGGGGCTCCCGGCGAACCTGCCGTACGACATCGAGCTGCCCCCGGACACGATCCCGGCGCTGGGCATCACCGACAGCCTCGACGCGCTGATCGACCGTGCGGTGCGCGAGCGGCCGGACCTCCAGGCGGCCCGCGCCACGGCCCAGGGCGCCCGAGCCCGCGTTACGGCGGCGCGGGGGCAGGCCCTGCCGTCGCTCGTGGTGAGCGGCACGACGGCCGGGACCTACTTCTTCAACAGGCCGCTCGCGACGCAGCAGGGGAACAGCTACTCGGCGACGATCGGGCTGCGGATTCCCCTCTTCTCCGGGTGGTCGCAGATTTACGACGTGCGGGCCGCAACGGCGGCCGCGCGAGCGGCGGAACAGCGCCGCAGGGGCGTGGAACAGCAGGTGATCTTCCAGGTGTTCAACTCGTTTTACGGGCTTCGAACCGCGACGCAGCGCGTGCGCACCAGCGCCGATCTACTGGCGAGCGCGACCCAGTCGGAGCAGGTAGCGCTGGGCAGGTACAAGGCCGGGGCCGGCAGCCTGCTTGATCTCCTCTCGGCGCAGGTGGCCCTAGCGGACGCCCGCGCCCAGGGCATCGAGGCGCGGTTGTCGTGGTACGTTGCCCTCGCGGGGTTGGCGCACGACGCCGGGATCCTCGGGCTGGACGGGACCAGCCCGCTCCATCTCCAAACAGACTCGACGGGAACGAACCGCTAGATGAAGGCCTCGACGGCAGCCGCGGCGCTGTGCCTCCTGGTCCCCCTCGGCTGCTCGCGCAAGGGCGCGGGCGGCCCGTCGCGGGTCCCCGTCACAGTGGCCCGGGCCGAGCAGCGGGCGGTCCCCTACGAGATCGTCGCCACCGGGACGGTGGAGCCACGCCAGGCCGTGGCCGTCCAGTCGCAGGTGACGGGCGTGGTGACGCGAGTGGCGTTCCGCGAGGGGGACGAGGTCGCGGTCGGGGACGTGCTGTTCCGCATCGACGACCGGCCGTTCCAGGCGGCACTGAACCAGGCTCAGGCCGCGCTGGCGCGCGACGCGGCGCAGGCGCAAAACGCCGCGCTCGAAGCCCAGCGCTACGCCGAGCTCGTGAAGCAGGACTACGTCACCAAGTCAGACTACGACGCGAAGCGCGCCACCGCCGAGGCGCTCACGGCGGCGCTGCGAGCGGACTCGGCCGCGGTCGCCAACGCCCAGCTGAACCTCGAATGGGCCACGATCCGGGCCCCGATCGCGGGACGCACCGGGCGCCTGCTGGTGCGCGAGGGCAACCTGGTGCGGGCCAACGCCGCCGAGCCGCTCGTCGTCATCAACCAGATCCGCCCCATCCTGGTGCGCTTCCCGGTCCCCGAGCGCTCCCTCCCTGACATTCAGCGCCACCGGAGCAACCGCTTGCCGGTGCGCGTGAGCCCGTCCAAGGAAGACACGACCGCCAGTGAAGGCCTGCTCACGTTCGTGGATAACGCCGTCGATACCACCACCGGCACCGTGCTGCTCAAGGGCGAGTTCCCCAACCGGGACAACGCCTTGTGGCCGGGCGAATTCCTCAGCGTACGACTGCAGTTGTACGTCGACTCGAGCGCGCTCGTCGTGCCGTCGCAAGCGGTGATGACGGGGCAGCAGGGGACGTACGTGTTCGTGCTCAACCAGGACGGCACAGCGCGATCGCAGCCGGTGACGGTGCAGCGCACCGCGGGGGCTTACGCGGTCATCAGCCAGGGCGTGCAGGCAGGCGACGAAGTCGTCACCGATGGCCAGGTGCGCCTCGTCTCGGGCGCGCCCGTCGAGGTGAAGGGTGTGGCGGACCCGGCGCGGGAAGTGGAGGCGGACAAATGAGCATCTCCGAGCTGTTCATCAAACGCCCCGTCATGACCACGCTCGTCATGATGGGCATCCTCGTCTTCGGGATCATGGCCTACCGACTGTTGCCGGTGAGCAACCTCCCGAACGTGGACTTCCCCACCATCCAGGTGAGCGCGGGGCTGCCCGGCGCGAGTCCGGAGACCATGGCCTCCGCCGTGGCGACGCCGCTCGAGAAGCAGTTCTCGACCATCGCCGGGGTGGACCAGATGACCTCCTCGTCGAGCCTCGGCAACACCAATATCACGCTGCAGTTCACCCTGGACCGCAGCATCGACGCCGCCGCGCAGGACGTGCAGGCGGCGATCTCCAAGACGCTGCGCCAGCTGCCCACCGGCATCGTTCCCCCGTCGTACCAGAAGGTGAACCCGGCGGACCAGCCGATCATTTACTACGCTTTGAGCTCGAAGACGCTGTCGCTGCCGGAGCTGGACGAGTACGCCGAGACGTTCATCGCTCAGCGACTCTCGATGGTGGACGGCGTGGCGCAGGTCAACGTTTTCGGCGCCGCCAAGTATGCCGTGCGCATCCAGCTCGATCCCAAGGCCTTGGCGACCCGCTCGATCGGTATCGACGAGGTGGCGGACGGCGTCGCGGCGGGCAACGTGAACCTGCCGACCGGCATCCTCTGGGGACCGCATCGCGCCTACACGGTGCAGGCGAATGGGCAGCTGCAGGATGCGGCCGCGTTCCGCCCGCTCGTGATCGCCTACCGAAACGGCGCGCCCGTGCGGCTCCAGGACCTGGGGCAGGTGCTGGACGACGTGCAGGACAACAAGAGCGCGGCCTGGTTCAACAGCAGCCGGGCGATCGTGCTCGCGATCCAGCGGCAGCCGGGCACCAACACCGTGGCGGTCGCGGGCCGCGTGCGGGCCGTGATGGAGAACCTCAAGCAGCAGCTCCCCGCGTCCGTGGACCTGCAGCTCCGCTCCGACCGCTCGGTGTCGATTCGCGCCTCGCTCGCCGACGTGCAGTTCACGCTGTTCCTGACGCTGGCGCTCGTCGTCCTGGTGATCTTCCTGTTCCTGCGCAACCTCTCGGCCACGATCATCCCCAGCCTGGCGCTGCCGTTCTCGCTGGTGGGCACGTTCGCGGTGATGTACGCGCTCGACTACAGCCTCGACAACCTCTCGATGATGGCGCTGACGTTGTCGGTCGGGTTCGTGGTGGACGACGCCATCGTGATGCTGGAGAACATCGTGCGCCACATGGAGAAGGGCTCGCCCCCCCTGCAAGCGGCGTTCGCCGGCTCGCGCGAGGTGGGGTTCACGATCCTCTCCATGACGCTGTCGCTCGCGGCGGTGTTCATCCCGGTCCTGTTCATGGGCGGGATCGTCGGGCGGCTGTTCCACGAGTTTGCCGTGACGATCGGCGCCGCCATCCTCGTCTCTGGCGTCGTCTCGCTGACCTTGACGCCGATGCTGTGCAGTCGCTTCCTCAAGCAGTCGCGCGAGGCCCAGCACGGGCGATTCTACGAGGCGTCAGAGCGCGTGTACCAGCGGGTCCTGCACTGGTACGAGGGCAGCCTCGACTGGGTGATGGAGCGACGGCCCGCAGCGCTCGTCTTCTCGGCCGCGATCCTGCTCGGCACCGCAGGCCTGTTTGTCGTGGTCCCCAAGGGGTTCCTGCCGAGCGAAGACAACTCCCAGATCTCCGGAACTACGGAGACGGTCCAGGGAACGTCGTTCGACGACCTGGTCCGCCACCAGGAGCAGGTCATGGCGGTCCTGCAGCAAGATCCCAACGTGGACGCCACCATGTCCTTCCTGGGCACTGGCCAGATTAACCAGGGGCGCGTCTTCATGCAGCTCAAGCCCCGTTCCCAGCGCAGCATGAGCGTCGACGAGCTGATCCGCTACTTCAACCGGAAGCTGGCCGGCATCCCGGGGATCCAGGTGTTCCTGCAGAACCCCCCGCCGATCCAGATCGGCGGTCGTCGCACCAAGAGCCTCTATCAGTTCACGCTCCAGAGCCCCGACCGGGTCGCGCTGTACGACAACTCCACCCGGCTCACGGCCGAGCTCCGCAAGCTCCCCGCTCTGCTCAACGTCACGAGCGACCTGCAGATCTCGAACCCGCAAGCCACGGTGACGATCAACCGGGATCGGGCCGGGGCGCTCGGCGTCACCGCCCAGCAGGTCGAGGAAGCGTTGTACGACGCGTACGGCTCGCGCCAGGTGTCGACGATTTACACCGCCACCAACCAGTACTGGGTGGTGATGGAGCTGCTGCCCCAGTACCAGCAGGATCTCTCCGCGCTGAGCCTGCTGTACATCCGCTCGCGCAACGGCCCCCTCGTGCCGCTCGCGTCGCTCGCCACCCTCGCCTCGAGCGTCGGGCCGCTCACGGTGAGTCACTCGGGGCAGTTGCCGTCGGTCACGATCTCATTCGACTTGCGGGAGGGAGTCGCCATCGGGACCGCGGTCGCCCAGGTGCAGCGGATCGCGCGGCAGACCTTGCCGTCCAGCATCACGACCAGCTTCTCGGGCACCGCCCAGGCGTTCCAGTCGAGCCAGTCGGGGCTCCTCGTCCTCCTGATGCTCGCGGTGTTCGTGATCTATATGGTGTTGGGGATCTTGTACGAGAGCTTCATCCACCCGCTCACGATCCTCTCGGCGCTGCCGTTCGCCGGGTTCGGCGCGCTCTTGACACTGCTGATCTTCCGGGTGGATCTCAGCGTCTACGCCTTCGTGGGCGTCATCATGCTGGTGGGGCTCGTGAAGAAGAACGGCATCATGATGATCGACTTCGCGCTGGAGGCGCAGCGCACGGAGGGCAAGTCGGCCCGCGAAGCGATCCTGCAGGCGTGCAGCATCCGGTTCCGGCCGATCATGATGACAACCATGGCAGCCCTGATGGGCACGCTGCCGATCGCGCTCGGCGTGGGCGTCGGCTCCGAGTCGCGGCGGCCGCTCGGCATCGCGGTGGTGGGCGGGCTGGCGTTCTCGCAGTTCATCACGCTGTACGTGACGCCGGTGATCTACACCTACCTGGACGAGCTACAGCAGGGGTTCGGGGCGATCTCGCGCCTCAAGCGGGCGCGGGCCCCGCTGCCCGCGCCGGCGCCGGCGGACTGACACCCGCACCGTAGCGCGCCGCGACGTACTCTTCGAGGAGCTGCAGGAAGTCGGCGACGATGGTGTCGCCCTTCAACGTCAGCTTGAGCCGCCCGTCTACGTACACCGGCGCCTTGGGCTCCTCGAACGTGCCCGGGAGCGAGATCCCGATGTCGGCGTGCTTCGACTCGCCCGGCCCGTTCACGACGCACCCCATGACCGCGACCCGCAACGCTTCGACGCCGGGGTAGCGCGCTCGCCACCGCGGCATCTGCTCCCTGAGGTGGGTCTGGATCTGCTCGGCCATCTCCTGAAAGAAGGTGGAGGTGGTGCGACCGCAGCCGGGGCACGCCGACACTTGGGGCGTGAAGCTGCGCAGGCCGAGCGACTGGAGGATCTGCTGCGCGACCTGCACCTCCTCGGTGCGGTCGCCGCCGGGCCGGGGCGTTAGGGAGACGCGAATCGTGTCGCCTACCCCTTCCTGCAGCAGGATGGCCAGCCCGGCCGCACTGGCGATGATTCCCTTCGCTCCCATGCCCGCCTCGGTGAGTCCGAGGTGCAGCGGGTAGTCGGAGCGCTGCGCCAGCCGGCGATATACGTCCACCAGGTCCTGCACCCCCGAGACCTTGGCCGAGAGGATGATGTGGTCGTGCGGCAGCCCGCATTCCTCGGCGAGCTCGGCCGAGCGCATCGCGCTCGCCACCATCGCTTCGATCATGACCTCGCGGGCGTCGAGCGGGTCGGGGCGGCGCGCGTTCTCGTCCATCAGCTCGGTGAGCAGCTGCTGATCGAGGCTGCCCCAGTTGACGCCGATGCGCACCGGCCGGTGGTGCGCCAGGGCGACCTCGATGATCGTGCGGAAGTTCTCGTCGCGGCGCTTGGCCCCGACGTTGCCGGGATTGATGCGATACTTGGCGAGCGCCCGGGCGCACTGCGGATACTTCGTGAGTAGCAGGTGGCCGTTGTAGTGGAAGTCGCCGATCACCGGCACCTCCACCTGCGCCACGATCTGCGGCACGGCTGCCGCCGCCGCCTCGTTGTTGACCGTGACGCGGACGAGCTCGCTCCCGGCCTGATGCAGAGCGCGCACCTGGGCCGCGGTCGCGTCCGCGTCGGCGGTATCGGTATTCGTCATCGACTGCACGACGATCGGGTGGGCGGAGCCCACTGTTACGCCGCCGACGTCGACGACGACGGTCCTACGACGGTGGTGCTCGGGCACGACTGAATATACAGAAACGTTAAGGCACAAACGTTGTGTGTATCAGTGCCCGCGTTTCGTGGTGATGATGATCACGCCGTTGGCGCCGCGCGAGCCGTACACCGCCGTCGCGCCGGCGTCCTTGAGGACGTCGATGCGCGCGATGTCCCGCGGCGCGAGACCGGCCAGCATCGCACCGGCGGACCCGAAAGCTGGGATATCGTCGATCACGAGCAACGGCTCGTCTTCGGCGACGCTTCCCCTGAGACCGTGGTGGCCACGGATCCGCAGCGTGAAGGTGCCATCACGCAGCGGCAGGACTTCCAGGCCCGGTACGCGAGCGCGTAACAGATCTTCGACCCGCGCCACGCGCGTATCCGCGTCCGTCGGCGAGACCGACGTGATCGCCGCGGTGATGTTGCTCTTCTGCTGAGTGCCGTACCCGACGGAGACTGCGTCGTCAGGGGTGGGCTTCTCGAGTTGGCGCGTTGCCGGGGTGGCGCAGCCGACCACGAGCGCGAGTGACAGTAGCTTCATGCCGTTCATCGGAGCCTTCTCAGTAGAGGGGGTCGGCCGGGCGCTAGAGACAACCTCCCCCCTGCTGTTGCGGAATCGCCATAGCTCGTGGGAGTTAGATCGAGAGGGCTAGACGAAGGGCTGCTGGTAAGCGCTGCCCCTCGCCGGTTTACGCGGCGAGGGGCAGGTTCGCATCGGCAATCAGTAGCCGGGATTCTGGGTCAGCGCCGGGTTGGCGTTGATTTGGGTCTGCGGAATCGGGAACCGCTTCTTGAAGGTCGCGAGCGCGTGCAGCTTCTCCACGTTCGGGTCGTGCGCGCGGAGGCTGTTGGCCCAGTACCCCGGCTCCTCGGAGTCGCGACGCACCAGGTCGAACCAACGTTTCCCCTCGAACGCGAGCTCCCAGGCGCGCTCCATATAGATCGCCTCGCGCACCGACAGCTTGTCGATGAGCTCACCAGCGGTGCCGTAGTCGTGCGGCTCTGCCCGGCTCTCGGCGCCCGTTCCCTTGCGCGCGCGGGCGCGGATCGTGTTCAGGTACTGCACGGCGACCGCCGAGTTGCCCAGCTCATTCTGGGCCTCCGCATACATCAGGAGCGCCTCGGCAAAGCGGTAGAGCGGAGTATCCACGTCGTTCAACATCCAATTCGTGCCATTGTCGCTCTTGTGATACTTGTAGGGCATGGGCCCATCCGCGAACGTGTCGTTGGGAGCTGCGCTCGTGGCAGGGCACACGTTGCTGACGCTGCACCCCCACCAGACGTACGCCCCCTGGGACGCAAAGCCGCGACCGGTGTCGCGCCGGTAGTCACCCGAGAGGTAGCTGTTGTAGAACCACGTCGTCGGATGGATCAGCCCCCAGCCACCGCCCTGGCCCTGGTCGAGCCCCCAGTCGCGCGGGTAATAGAACAACTGGAACAGGCTCCTGGTGTTGGTCGTCACGCCCGAGTTGGCGATCACAAGGATCATCTCCTTGTTGCCCTTGTTCTTGGGCAGGAACGTGCTGAGGTAGTCGTTGTTCAACGCCCAGACGCCCGACTGGATCACGCTGTCCGCCCAATCGGAGGCCAGCTGCCATTCGTTCTTCAGCATGAAGCTTGAGCGCCACTGGTACAGGTCGGCGAGCGCCATTTGTGCCGCCCCCCGTGTGACGCGTCCCTGGGTCGGGTCACCGTACCCGTCGCTGGACGGCCAGGTGGCTGGGAGAGCAGCCTCGGCCTCCGTCAGATCCTTGATGATCGCCTGATCGACCTGCTCGACCGGGGTTCGCGTGGGCCGTGGGTTGGCCTGGTCCGCTGGTGAGAGGAGCAGCGGGACGTCGTCGTACACCTTGACCAGCCAGAGGTACGCGTAGCCGCGCATGAACTTGGCCTCGGCCAGATTGTACGCTTTCATCTGCGCGTTGGGCGCGTCGATGCCGGGCCCACTCGCGAGCACCAGATTCGCCCGCGTGATCATGGCGTAGCTCGTCCCCCAATAGCCGCCCGTGTTACCGGTGCTCGCGTCCCAGTCCAGGAAATCCGGTCCACTGGTGCCGAGGTTCGGCTCGCGGTTGTCGGCCCGCGTCTGATCGGAGGCGAGCTCGGGCGTGGTCCACTGCGCCTGCCCTTGCAGCCCTCGCAGCGAGTTGTAGATCGCGATCGTGGCGCTGTTCAGGTCCGCCCCGGACTTGTAGAACGTGTCCGTGGTCGTGAACCCCTTGGGATCCTCGTTGAGCAGATCGGTGCAGGCGCACACGACCAGCAGCGCGGCCAGCCCGAGGGAGGAGGCGATCGATTGGGTGCGTCTCATGGTGGTCTCCTCCTCGCTCAGAAGGTCACGCTGACGCCGAAGTTCCATATCCGGGCATGCGGGTAGGCGCCGATGTCGATCCCGCCGAACCGCGGGTCGCCGCCCATACTGTTGACGTCCGGGTCGAACCCGCTGTAGTCGGTTGCGGTCACCAGGTTCTGGCCGGTGAGAAACAGCCGCGCCGCCTCGGCGCCGGGGATCAGCCGCGAGGGCAGCTCGTAGCCGAGTGTGAGCGTCTGCAGCCGCACGTACGAGCCGTCCTCCACCAGTGGGCTGTAGAGGCGCCGCGGGCGCGCGGCATTGGCGCGTGGGACGTCGGTGTCGGTGTGCGTCGGCGTCCAGCGGTCGACCACGATGGCCCGTTCGTTCGCCTGCCCGATGGCGAGGCCGCCGTAGGCATTGCCGGCGTTGATGATCTTGTTGCCGTAGTTGAAGCTGAAGAACACGTCCAGCGAGAACCGCCCGTACGTCAGCGTGTTGCTCAAGCCGCCGTAGAACTTGGGATCGCCGGACCCGAGGATGACGCGGTCCGCCGCGGTGATCGCGCTGTCTCCGTTCGTGTCGGCGATCTTGTACTCGCCCGGCGTGCAGTCCTTCGGGTTCTTGAGGTAGCACCGGTCGCCCTGCTGCCACAGCCCGTTCACTTGGTAGCCGTAGATCGAGCCGAGTGGCTCGCCCACCCGGACGATGTAGGTCTCGGCGGGGCTGAAGAAGTTGCCGGTGCGCGGCGCCAAGAGGATCTCGGTCTGGCCGCCCAGGTCGAGCACCTTGTTGCGGTTGGCGGCAACGTTCAGCGTGCTGCGCCAGGTCAGGTCCTCCCGTTGCACGTTGACGGTGCTGAGTGACAGCTCCACACCGCGGTTCTGCAGCGAGCCGATGTTGCGCAGCTGGCTCGAAAAGCCGGTGGTGGACGGGACCGGAACCGACAGCAGCAGGTCGGTCGTCTTGGCACGGTACGCGTCGAGCGACAGCGTGACCCGGTTGTTCAAGAGGCTCGCGTCGACCCCGACGTTGAGCTCGGTCTTCTCCTCCCATTTGAGGTCGGGATTGGGCATGCCACCGCCCGGAGCCAGCGCCGGGATCTCGGTCGTACCGGACGAGTACCAGGCAACGCCCAGCCGCGACAGCGACTGGTATGGCGCGACCGCCTGGTTGCCCACCTTGCCGTAGCTCACGCGCAGCTTCAGGTCGCTGAACAGCGACTGGCCTTGCATGAAGCCCTCGTTGCCGATGCGCCACGCGAAGGCGCCCGAGGGAAAGAAGGCCCACTTGTGGTTCGCGCCGAACACGCTCGAGCCGTCGCGCCGCCCCGTGAGCGTGAAGATGTACTTGTCGGCGATGATGTAATTGGCGCGGCCCAAGTACGACAGGATCGCGGACTCGATGACGCCGCTGCCCGCGGGCGAGAGTTGCGAGCCAGAGCCGAGATTGTAGACGGTGGTGACGTCGGTCGGGAAGTTCGCCGCGTTGCCCTGCACGGCCTCGCTGTCGGTGGTCTGGACCGAGAAACCGGCGAGCGCGTCCAGGCTGCCCGGACCGATGGCGCCGTGGAAGCTCACGTTGTTCTCGTTGGTGAGCACCCGACCTTGGCTCGAATAGATCCACCCGCTGCCGCCCGCCCCGCCGTCGAGGATGGTGCGGGGAGCGAAGAAGTGGATGCCGTTGAACTGGAAGCTCCCGCCGAACGTGCTCTTCACCCGCAGCGCCGGCGTGATGTCGAATTCTCCAAAGAGGCTGCCGAGCATCCGTGAGGTCGTGTTGAGGTCGGTCTCCTCGGTAGCTCGCGCGATCGGGTTCGGGACCGGCTCCGTGGACGGCGATGTCTTGATCCAGTTGCCGGCCGTGTCGCGGGGAGCCGCGAACGGGGCGAACTGCATAGCGGCCTGAATGCCATTCGCGCTGTTGCCGACCGCGGCGTTCTCCACGCCGGCGGCGTTGCGAGCGACGCGCGTCATGCTCAGGCTCGTGCCCCAGCGAAACCGCGTGCTGACGTCGCCATCGAGGTTGAGCCGGAGGCCGTAGCGGTTGAAGTCGGAGCCGAGCTCGATCCCCTCCTGCCGCGTGAAGTTGCCGCTGAGCAGGTAGCGCAGGCGTTGCTCGCCGCCCGAGAGACTGATGGTCTGGTTGGCCTGCAGCCCCGAGCGCAGCAGCATCGCCGGGTAGTCGTAGGTCGGCGCCGCGGCGATCTGGGCATCACTGTACAGCTTGGACAGGTTCGCGTTGGCTCTCGCGTCGTTCGACAAGAGCATGAACTGCTGCGCGTTCAGGACCGGGATCGTCCGCGCGATGGTCTGACTGCCGGCGCTCGATTCCAGCGTCACCCGGTTCTTGCCGGTCTGGCCCCGCCGGGTCGTGATCAACACCACGCCGTTGGCGCCGCGCGCCCCGTAGATCGCCGTCGCGGACGCGTCCTTGAGCACGTCGATCGACTGGATCTCGCCGGGGTCGACGGACATCAGCGGGTTGCTCTTCGGATCGGTCGAGTTGGAACCCTGCTCGGCTGGGAGGCCATCGATGACGTAGAGCGGCTCGCTGTTTGCGTTGATGGAGCCGTTGCCGCGGATCCGCACCCGCGCGCCGACGCCCGGCATGCCCGAGTTGTCGATCACGTGCACGCCCGCCGCCTTCCCCTGGAGGCCGCTCGAGAGCGTCACCGTCGGGGCCGCCTTGGTCGCAAACTGCTCCGCCGACACCGTCGACACGGCGCCCGTCAGATCACTCTTGCGAACGTTGGCGTAGCCGACGGCCACCACCGGGTTGAGCTCGATGGCGCTGCCGCGGAGCCCGAAGTCCGCGACGGTTTCCTGGCCATCCTGCACGACGACGCTCGTGTCCCCCGGGGCGTAGCCCAGCAGCCGGGCACGCAACCGGTAGGTCCCCGGCGGCACGCCGCTAATGACATAGCGGCCGTCGGCTTGGGTCCCGCCGCTGAACCGCGTGCCGACCACGCTGACGGTGACCGACGCGAGCGCGGCGCCACTGCCCGCGTCTCTGACCGTTCCGGTCACGGAGCCGGTGAGGCGCGCACTCCGGCTGATCCCGTCCGAGTCCGTGACGAGCAAGATCTGACCGGTGCGGTCCAGCGTCGGCGCCACCCCGGTGCCCTGCAGCAGCGTGTCCAGCGCCGCTCCCACGCTCACCGCTGCGAGCTGGAGCGAGACCCGCCGGTTGAGCGGCACGACCCGCCGCGAATAGGCGATGCGCACGCCGGTCTGCCGCGCGACGGCGTCGAGCGCGGCTTTCAGGGACACGCGATCGAGCGCCAGACTCACCGTGCGGTCCAGCGGCGAGAGCGGATCGGCCTCCTGCAGGGCGACCGGCCGCACGCTGGCTTGGGCGGCGTACAGCCGCACCGGCGTGCCCGCCACGACGAGTACGCCCGCAACCGTGATGAGAAATCGCATACCGAGCCTCCCTCCTCTACTGCCGCGAATGAACGGGAACGAGCCGGACGACGCGGTCGACCCGCGTGGATCGCACGCCCAGCACGTTCGCCAACGCTGTCACCGCCTCATCCGCCGATTCCGTCGTGAACGAGATCGTCAGCCGCTCCTGCTGCAACGACGGATCAGCGATCCGGATGTCGAGATCGTACCAACGCTCCAGCTGCGCCAGGACGCTCGAGAGCGGCGCATCGTCGAACCGGAGGGTGCCGCGCGTCCAGGCGAGGTAGTGCTTCAGCGAAACGCGGCCGGTGATCGTCACGCTGCCGCCGGAATCGATCACGCCGCGCTCACGCGGCCACAGCAGCAGCACCGAATCGGCCGCCGCGCTGCTCCGCAGCGCCACCCGGCCGGTGGCCACGACGACCTGCAGGGACTGCTCCTCACGGTAGGCACGAACGTCGAACTCGGTGCCAAGATCCTCGGTCGTACCATGGGTGGTGCGAACGAGGAAGGGACGCGCCGGATCGTGCCGTACGACGAAGTACGCTTCGCCTTCGAGCTCCACGGCGCGCACCACGACGCCATAGTCGCGCGGCACCAGGAGTCGCGTGCCGACGCTGAGCAACACGCGGGAGCCGTCGGGCAACGTGAGCGCCGCCCGGTGCCCGGGCGCCGTAGCGTACTCACGCGGCGGTGCAGACGGCGAACGGTGCGACCAGAGGGCGGCGCCGGCGACCACCAGCACGGCCGCCGCCGCGATCCGTGCGGGCCACACCGTCGCCGTCCCCCAGCGACGGGGCTGGGGCGGGGGCGGGGGCGGGGGCGGAGCCGTCGCGCGTGAGTGCAGCTGAAGCAGCGTAGGGGCCCCAGGTGGCGGGGCGGCGCGGCGTGCCCTGAGCAGTCGCCCGCGGGCGGCCCCGACGTCCCACGGCCGGGCGAGGTCACCCGTGAGCCGCCAGACGGCTCGGAGCTCATCCAACAGCTCCCCCCGGGCCGGATCGGCCGCGATCCACGCCTGGATAGCCGCGGCCTCCGCAGGGGAACAGTCGCCCTCGACGAGTCGCAGCAGGTCGGATTCCTCGATCATGACATTAGGCCCCACTCAGAGAACCCCCGAATGGGCCACGAGTATGAAGCGCCGCTGAGGCGGGGCGGCTAGGGCAGGCGGTAGGTGTGGCGGCTTGCGGGAGTGACGCTCGGGGCGAGGTGCGGCGCCAACTGTTCTTTCAGCCGCACCGTCGCCCGCCACATCTGGGACTTCACGGTCCCGAGCGACACGCCGAGGCGCAACGCGATCTCTCGGTAACCAAGCTGGTCGCGACGACGCAGCACGAAGATCTCGCGGCAGCGGTGCGGCAGGCCGGCGATGGCGCGCCGGACGGCATCGTCCAGCTCACGGCGTAGGCACAGATCCTCGGGGGTGTCCGAGAGCGGCGCCTCCTCGTGGCTGACACGATCGATCCAGGCTTGGGCCACCCGCCGGTGTCGCAGATACTTGAGCGCCCCGTTTCGTGCGGCCACGTACAAGTAGGGTCGGCTGAGGCGGACCGAGTCGCGCGAGCCTCGCGCATCCCACAGTCGCAGAAACAGGTCGTGCACGATGTCCTGCGCGGCCTCCCCTGACCCGACGAGGCGGAGCACATACTCGCACAGGTCGACGTAGTGCGTCTCGAACGCCGCCTGCCACGCGTGGTCGGCTCTCGCCACACGCGACCGGGGTGCGGGATCCGACACTGGGGGACGGAAACTGGGCTCCGACATGTGCCGTGACATGCCTCAAGTTCGAGGCCACGCTCATCATCGACAGAGGGCCAAACTCCACTCCTCTCAGTGACACAATGAATTAGCGCGTCGCGCCGGGGCGAGTGGCTTGAGCGACGTCAGGAGCGCTGTTGCGTGGACGCCACGGCGCCAACCGGGCGGGACGGACGACGGGCGGAGAAAAACGTGAAAAACGTGGAGGAAAAGCGTGAGGGACGAAGTAGCGGGAGGCGTTGAGGGGCAACGTCACCCCTCCACGCACCTCCTGCACGTCGTCCCTCTACGTTGTCCCTCTACGTCACAACCGGTTTGGTCAGCGCCCGCGTTTGGTGGTGATGATGATCACGCCGTTGGCGCCGCGCGCACCGTACACCGCGGCCGAGCTGGCATCTTTCAGGACGTCGATCCGCGCGATGTCGCGCGGCGCGAGACCGGCGAGCGTCGCGCCGATCGACCCAGCCCCCATCGGCACGTCGTCGATCACGAGCAGCGGCTCGTCCTCCGGAGCACCCGTCCGGAAACTGCTGGGGCCCCGGATCCTGAGGGTGTAGCCCGCGCCCTGGCGCAGCACTTCCAGGCCCGCCACACGCCCGATCAGCATCTCTTCCACTCGCCCGACATGCGCGTCCGTCTCGGTCGGATAGAAAGAGCTCACCGCGCCCATCGTGTTTCGCTTGAGCTGAATTCCGTAGCCCACCGAGACTTCGTCGTGGGGATGTCTCGGTGCTGGGGTGGCGGTCTCGAGTTGCGATTCGGGTCCCGCGCAGGCCGCGAGGAGCGTGATGACAACGCTGGGGAGTAGCGGTGAGCGGTTCATCCGGGCCTCCTTCTATGTGGACAGCGCGCCAACCTGAAACTCCCCCCCTTTGTCGCCGAAATGCAATAGGGCAGCGAACCGCCTTGGTTGCTTGAAGTTAGATCGAAAAAGCTAGACGAAGCTGTAACAGTGCGGTCACAAACCTGCGCTACAAGGTGATCTGCAAATTGGCTTGGTCGGAGAACCCTCCTGTGGTGACCTTGATGATGGCGAGGCCGACCGCAAGCGCGGTCGCGAGCCCGTTCCCATCCACCCGCGCGATGAGCGGCGCCAGTGAGGTCCAGGTGAACGTCTGTCCGGCCACCGCACGCTGGTTCCCGTCCAGGGCGACGGCGCTGAACTGCTTGGTGAGAATGAGACTGCTCAGACTCAGCGTCCAGGATGCGGGGCTCACCACGACCGACCGCACCACCTGAGCCACCGACAGCTGGGACGTCCCCGACACGCCAGCCGTCGTCGCAGTGATCGTGGTGAGACCGTTCGCGACCGTGGTGGCCAGGCCTGTCGCCGGGTCGATCGTGGCGACTCCGGTCGGCGCCGCCGACCAGCTGAACACCTGTCCCGCAACCGTTTTTCCATTCCGATCCTGCGCGACAGCGGTGAACTGTTGCGAGCGCCCCAGCGCGTCAAGCGTTGTGCTCACCGGGCTGACCACGACCGATGTGACGATCTGCGCGACCGACAGCGCGGCCGTCCCCGCTACCCCGCCCGTCGTCGCAGTGATCGTGGTGAGACCGTTCCCGACCGCTGTGACGACGCCGCTCGGGTCCACCGAAGCGACGAGGGGGTTATCGGATTTCCAAGTGAACGACCGGCCGGGGATGACATTGCCGCTCGCGTCTTTCGCGGTCGCGGTCAACTGCTGTGTAACCCCCAGGGCGTCCAGCGCCGCCGTGGCCGGGCTCACTACGACTGACCCTACCGTCTGCGCGATCGACAGTGTGGCGCTTCCCGTGACTCCAGCGGTGGCCGCCGTGATGAGCGCGGACCCGATCGCCAGCCCCGTCGCGAGGCCGTTCTGGTCCACGCTCGCGATGGCCGGCAGCGAGGAGCTCCAGGTGAAGACCTGCCCCGCGACCGGTTTTCCGTTCGCATCCTGCGCGACCGCGGTGAACTGCTGCTTGAGACCGAGCGCGCTCAGCGTGGCGGAGGCGGGATTCACCACGACCGCCGTGACGATCTGAGCCACCGACAGCTGGGACATCCCCGACACGCCGCCCGTCGTCGCCGCGATCGTCGCGACGCCGTTCGCGAGCGCCGTGGCGATGCCCGTCACCGGGTCGATCGTGGCCACCCCCGCGGGCGACGCCGACCATGCGAAGGTACGGCCCAAGATCACGTTGCCGCCCGCGTCCCGCGCGACGGCGCTGAAAGATTGCGTGAGGCCGAGGGCGTTGAGCGTCGCCGTCGCCGGCGAGACGACCACCGACGTGAGCACCTGCTGCACCGAGAGCGTCGCCGTACCGGACGCGCCGGCCGTCGTTGCCGTGATCGTGACGGAGCCCGGTGCGAGACCAGTCGCGAGCCCGGTGCCGTCCACGGTCGCGATCACCGGGTCGGACGAGCTCCACGCGAACGTCTGGCCGGCGACCGTGCGCCCGTTGCCATCCAGCGCGACCGCGCTGAACTGCTGCGGCAGACCCACGGCGGCGAGCGCCGCGCTCGCCGGGCTCAACACCACCGACCGGACGACCTGCGCAACCGAGCAAGTCGCGCTGCCCGAAATCCCGTTCGTCGTGGCGGTGATCGTGGCGCCGCCGTTCGCGAGCGCCGTGACGATGCCGCTCACGTCTACCGGAGCGACGAGGGGGTTGTCGGACGTCCACGTGAACGCCGGCCCGGGGATGACGTTGCCGCTCGCATCCAGCGCGCTGGCGCTGAAGCGCTGGGTGCGGCCGAGCGCGTCGAGCGTCGCCGTTACAGGGGCGACCACGACCTGCGCGACCGCTCCCGGCAGCACCGCGAGCGTCGGTAGCGGCGACGACGTGACCGGGCTGCCATTGATTGTCGCGCCGATCGTCAGCGCGCTCCCCGCCAGCAGGCCCGTGAACGGCGCCGTGTACGTGCCGTCGCCGTGGTCCGTCGTCGCACCGATCGCGCCGGTGCTGGTCCCGCCCGTTGCCGTGAATGCGACCGTGAGGCCGCCCGTGGTGAGGTTGTTCCCGAAGGCGTCCTTGGCCCGCAGTGTGAGCGTGGTGATGGCTCCCGAAAGGATACTGGTGACCGACGCCGTCACGAGCGACGCCGCGGTCGAGACGGCCCCGGCAAGGGCGGTGGCGCCAAACGTCACGGCCGGCAGCGCGCCGGCGCGTGCCTCGAAGCTCTGCGGACCCGCGATGCTGCCGAGCGTGACTCGCGTCTGTGCGTAGCCGCTTGTATCGGACATCACCACGGAATCCGCCACTCCACCCCCTGCGGCCCCCGACGCACGGAACCGCACCGGGACACCCTTTACGCCGAGCCCGTCCGCCGCCGTCAGGCGCACCCGCAACGGCTGGGTCAGCAGCGTCCCCACGATGGCACTCTGCGCCAGCCCGCTCACCAAGCTCAGCAGCGTGGGAACGGGCACGACCGTCACCGGGGTCGAGTCGCCAACGCCGGTCGGCGTCCGGGCTCGGACCCAGAGCGTCGCGCGCGCTCCCGGCGCGCGGGCCAGGCCGGTCGGAGTCATCCGCAGGGCGGTTGAGTCGCTGGCGCCCCATAGGACGTAGAAGAGCGAGACGGGCGCGCCGGCGAGGTCGCGCGCGGTCACGTGGAAGCGGAGCGAGTCCCCGAAGGTCAGCACTGTGTCGCGCGGCGCGATCGTCACGCTGGCGACGTTGCTGCCGGGCCCGGTGTAGGCAAGCAGAATCTCGTGCGGTGTCCCCGGTTGCCCGGCCCGTACCTCCACCGGCGCCGTGCCCGAGAACAAGGCAAAGCCGCCACCGCGCAGCTCCAGGTGTACCGCGAGCGTTTCGACCGGCACCCGCAGCGGCACGTTCGCGCCCAACCGGATTTGCGAGGAGTCCGGATCGAAGAACACGGTGAGCGTGCGCAGGGTATCGGCCGGCGGACGCACCACGTCGAGCCGGACCGTGTCGGCAATCAGCCCGAAGGAGGCGAGCTCGACGGCGGAGCCGAACACCGGCTGGACGGCGAGGTACGCCGGCCCGCCGCGGCGCGGTCCGGCCGGATCGTCATGGCAGGCGGCCAGCACGAGGAGGAGAGCGAGCCCAGGCGAGGGCAGAGACCGACGCATGTGTGCGAATGTGCTCCGGGCGGCCTAGCCTGCAAGAGGCGTTCCGCCAGCTAAGCTTTCGTCGAGTTCTAGAAGAACTTGTCCTGAAGCACGATCCGGGCCTGCAGCCGGGTGAGCTTGAGCGTGGTCTTCAGGCCCGTCGCTCCCGTATTCGAAATCGTGCCGCGGATGCCGATGTAAAGCGCGGAGCCCTTGAAGAGGTCTCGCACCGGGGCGGCGAGGTTTGGCGCGCTGATGGGAACGCTCGTCGTCGTCGCCGCCGGAAACGAGGCCGGGCCGACAGTGAGAGCCGGCGCGCCGCCGTACACCGCGGCCGGGCTGGGATTGCTCGCGAAAAAGATCTGGTAAGACAGGCTACCCGAGCTCGTCGGATTCGTCACGTCTAGGCTGCCGCTCAAGCTCACCGTGTCAACGATCGAGGAGCCGGCCCCGGGGAGGTTGACAGCGATGGGCGTCACCGAGTCCGTGACCGTGGTCGCCGGAAGCAACGGCGGCAGCGGGTCCGGTGGCAGCCGCAGGGTATCCCGGCCCGTTCCCTGGAGGAAGCTGTACACGTCCACGTTGAAGATGGCGCGTCCTTCCCCGCATCCCGCGGCCACCGCCGCGCTCGCGAGCGCCAGCCCGAGCCACTTGGCTTTCATCCTGCCTCCCTAGTAGATCGAGAGCGACGTCGCCATCGTGATGCCGCGCTGGTTCGACAGCGAATTCGTGTGGGTCCAGAATCCCACGTCCAAGCCCAGCCCGCCGAACCGCAGTCCACCGCCCCAACCAAGCTCCAGCCGCTTGCGTTGGTCGCGCGCCACGCCACCGCGCAGCACGATCACCCCAACGCGCTGCTCGCCTCCAACGTGCACCGTGGTCCCGCGACCGTTGTTGAGCACGTCGGCGCCGAGCGTCGTCTTGCCCACGGTGTACGCCAGGTTGACCAGGTACGAGACGGGAAGCTTGGTCTTCGTCTCGATGTGGTTCGGCAGCACAGGTGTTGAATAGCGCACAGGAGGACCGTTATGCGCAGCGGTGGAATCCCGGTAGAAGGCACTATCCCGACGCGTGTCGGGCCACGTGATGGTGGCGCCGATGTCGTTCACGCCGATGCCGAGCTCGATCGGTCCCGTCACCAGCGCGAGCCCGACATCTCCCCCGAAGCCGTGACCAACGCTGTTCCCGAACTTGGAGTAGCTGGTCAGCGCCCGGGCGTCAGGCTTGACGGGGGTCGGGCCGGTGAAAATCGAGTCGCCCGTCGTAAAGCCGCCATCACCGGTCACGTGCCCGTACGCGAGGCCCACGTAATAGTGGAGCGCGCCTCCGAGATACAGCGCGGTCGCGCTGTCGCCCACGATCCGTCCCGCGTACCCGACGGACGGCGCAAATCCAGTCTCGATCGTTCCGTCGCCGAGGATGTTGTATCGGGTGCGGGGCCGCGCGGGCTGCGAGTCGCGCAGGAACCCGAGCAGCGTGTCCCCGACCGTAAACCCGACGTCCTCGTGCAGCCAGCCCATCACCCCGATGCGCACCCCTTTGATCGCGAATCCTGCGTCGAGCGGCCGGCTCGAGCCGCCGATCCCGAACTGATCCTCCGGAACGAGCTTGGCCGTCTGGCCGAGGTTGACGCGCAGCGAGTCCTTCCCGATGCCGAACACGACGTCGTTGGTCGGGGTCGGCGCCTTCTTCACTTCCAGGAACAACGGCGGATTGAGGAAGGTGTTGAGGAGCTCGACGGGATTGAACCCCGCGGAATCGTGGTTGAATGCCGGGTCGTTCGAGATGTTCGAGAGCGGATGGTCGTGGAAGAACTGGATGAGGCCGAGCGGGATCGGGATGGTGAGCTTCGGCTGGCCGTGTTGCCCGGATCGAGCCGGGACGGCGCGGTAGGCCGCGTTGTAGCGCCGCAGGCTCGATTGGTCGAGACCGAGGCCACCCATGCCGATCCGGCGAGCGTCGGTGACCCATCCCTGCGCGTCCGCCGCCGCGGCACCGCCGACGATCAGTGCCGCCAGTCCCACGCCCACGAAGGGTGTCCGCACGGTTCTCCCCGGGAAGATTGCCGCTGACAAGGGTAATAATGTTCGCGAAATCCGCCATGAGCGGGCGTGAGCCTGGTCACCAGCCTAGGCGGTTGGGGCGGCCTGAAACGTGATTGTGACCGTGGCGCCGCGTCCCGGGACGCTTTCGAGGGCGATCGTCCCCGCCCAGCTCTCGATGAGACGCTTCGCGATCGCGAGCCCGAGCCCCGCTCCGCTCGACGTCGTGGAGAACGCCGGCTCGAACACCCGCGGCAGCGCGTCCGCGGGGATGCCGCGCCCGTCGTCCTCGACCGCCAGCCGCCGGCCGCCTTCCGACACGCGCACGGTGACGCGGCGCGCCCCGGCGTTGCGCGCGTTCTCGAGCAGGTTGACCAGCACCTCTTTCACCTCGTCCCGGCGGGCCAGCGCCGGCGTACCCGCCTCACCTGCCATCTCGAAGTGCGTGGGTGCTTCGGCACCCCCCAGCGTGTACAGGCGGACCACCTCGCGCGCGACGGCGTACAGGTCCACGGGCTCGAGCGGCAGCTGTTCCGCCTGCGGCGACGCGAACCGCGAGAACGCGCGCGCGATCGCGTCGAGCCGATCGATCTCGGCCAGGATCCGCGCCGCCGTGTCCTCCAACGTGGCGTCGAAATCGCGGGCCCGGCCCTCGGCACGAGCCCGTTGCAGGTGCTGCACGCCGAGGCGGATCGGCGTCAGCGGGTTCTTGATCTCGTGCGCCACCTGGCGCGCCATCTCGCCCCAAGCCAACACGCGCGCGGCCCGCGTGAACGCGGTGGCGTCGTCCAGCGCGACGACGCAGCCGTCAGGCGAAGGCCCGAGCGACGCAATCTGCACCCGGATCTGTCGCCCCCCCACGTCGAACTCGCGCT
>Ga0209377_1000289_pt1 | contig 32245 bp, 33 predicted proteins | sample GraSoiAngelo_141_FD_185898 | JGI IMG/M metagenome (GOLD analysis project Ga0209377, IMG submission 185898) | Grasslands soil microbial communities from the Angelo Coastal Reserve, California, USA - 14_0929_12_40cm (SPAdes) (version 2) | ecosystem: Environmental > Terrestrial > Soil > Grasslands ...
GTAACAAATCTGCCGACGGGTTGCAAGCGTTTAATTGCGTTTGCTACGAAAATACTCCTACGGCATCACGCGGATGCGGGATTTACTTAATCGGGAACAGTCTATGGACGACAGCCCGGAAGGCTATGGGTTGTTAGCCGTACATCCAGCCGTAGCCGCAAGACACGCTTTTCCGCCCAACTCGACGAGCTTGCAGGCAGGGCGGTTGACGCGTGAGCTCTCGCTCACTCGCCACTTCGGGCTTCCCGTCTATGTCGCTCGGCGCCCGCCGCCTCCATTCACTGAACCGCGCAGGGCGATTGAGAGCCTGCCCTGAGCGAAGTCGAATGGGCCAATCGCCACTACCTTGCCATCGCGGCGAGCACGAGAAAGACGCAGCCGACGCCGCCGAAAAGCAAGCTCACGATCCAGAACCGGCGTCTCTTTGTAAGAGCGGAGATCGCGGCGATGGCAATCGCGATCTGGAACATGGTTACGCCGCGCGCGAAGACTTCGTGCTTGTGAAAGTTTGATTTCGCAGCGACTTCTTTGTGCTCGGCCTCTGATTTGATTTCGGATTCTTCTTCCTGATACTTCGCAGCTTTCTCTCGATCTTGCGCCGATGGCGTTGTCGAAAGCGCGATCTTTGCATCGAGCACGGCACCCTTAATACTTTTCGCCTGATAGTAACTCCATTGATCGGACGCTTCGATTTGGTTCATCATGGCTTCGTTCGCGTGTTGCCCTGAAAGAAGTCCCGCAATCGCGGCCAGCACGGCAAGAATGGCGGTACTCAACGCCACCCATGAAATCCAGACGGCATCGCTGTGTTCCGCGCTCTCGCGCACATGCTCCTGCAAATGCTCGAGAGGCACTTCCGCTTCTTCCATCGCACAAGCTTAGAATCGACAATCGTCGATTCAAGATGGAATCGACAAGCCGCGCAGGAGCAGCTTAACTTCACAACCAACCCCGATGAAAGAGACGCCGAAAGTTATCTGCCAGATTTGCAAGAAACAGAAGTCGCCGCACGGCGGCATGATGGCAGAATTGATCCGGCCGTCGCTCGTCGAGTTCATCAAGAAACGCGTGCCCGAGTGGGACGATAAAGGCTTTATCTGTCTGGATGATCTCGGCGAATTCCGGAAAGATTACGTGAAGGAGGTGTTGCAGGATGAAATCGGGGAGCTCTCCGCGCTCGACCAGGAAGTCATCGAAAGTTTGCAGCAACACGAGATTCTTTCCAGCGACATCAGCAAACAATTCGAGACAAAACTGACGTTTGGCGAACGGCTATCGGATCGAATCGCATCATTTGGCGGAAGTTGGCGATTCATCATACTCTTCGGCGCAGTGCTGTTCGGGTGGATTATCCTAAACGCCATTTTCCTACTGAACCGCGGGTTCGATCCTTATCCGTTCATTTTGCTGAATCTTATTCTCTCGTGTCTCGCAGCCATTCAGGCGCCCATCATCATGATGAGTCAAAACCGCGCTGAAGCGCGCGATCGGTTGCGAGCGGAAAATGATTACAAGGTCAATTTAAAAGCCGAGCTCGAGATCCGGCATTTGCACGAAAAAATCGATCATCTGCTGCGCCGCCAATACAACCGCCTGTTCGAAATTCAGCAAATCCAGATCGAGTTGCTCGAAGAACTCGGCCGCAAGCGCGAAGGATAAGAACTGTTCTTTCGCGTGTATTCAAAGACAATAGTGCAAAAGGTTTATATTAAACTAGATGCCATCACTAAGTGATATTCAGACGCTCGCGGACAAGATCGTCCGCGAATTCCACCCGGAAAGAATCATCCTTTTCGGTTCGCACGCGCGCGGCGATGCCAGGGCCGATTCTGATGTCGATCTAATGGTAATCATCGCTTCGGACGAGCACCCATCCCGCACGGCTGCGGAGATCACCAACCGGGTCCATCCGCGAAATTATGCCCTCGATCTCATCGTCCGCAGTCCAGATACAGTGCGCAGGAGAATGCAAATGAACGATTGGTTTATGCGCGATGTGATGCGCGAAGGACGTGTCCTTTATGCGGGCTGACACTGCAGAATGGGTCAAGAAAGCCGGGGCAGACTTCATTTCCATGATGAGAGAAATGAATGCCGTCAACGAGCTCAATTACGATCTCATTTGCTTTTTAGCCCAGCAATCGGCCGAAAAGTACCTTAAAGCGCTACTCTGCGAAAATGGCGTCCCATTCCCAAAAACGCACGACCTGAATGAGCTCAGTGCCTTGCTGCCGAAACGTTTTGAGTTTCCGGAAAGTTTCGGCGCAACGATTTCGCGTCTCGACAGATATGCAGTCGAATTTCGCTATCCTGGTGCTTCGGCCACGCAGGAACTGGCGACAGAGGCGATCGAGGGCGCTCGCGCTCTTCGAGATTGGTGTCGCAAAATGCTCGAATAATAGGGCGAGCCGCGCAAAATGCGCTATCGCGCCGCGAGGACGAACATGATCGTGGCGGCAGGTGAACGCTGGGTTTGCCCGCGGCGGTGCCGTTAGGTAGGGGCGATTGACTTCAATCGCCCAGACGGTTCGGGCCTGTCGCGCCGTAGCACAGCAAAGGCGGGTGAACCGCCCTTACCTCTGGCGCACCTTTTACTGATTGTTCAGGACTGTTCGCGGCGCAGGCTCTTGCAGCTCTAGCTCTGCGCTCACCTTCTGGATTTGCGATCCCTGCTCTTTCACCGTTGCGGTGAGAACCTCCATTCCGGATTTTAGCTTTGCGATGGTCGCATCCTGTGCCTGAATCTTGCGATTTTGTTCCTGCACAGTGCGGTGCTCCTTCAGGAACTCGTTGAGCAACATCGCGTTTACCGCGTCGTACCGCACAGTGTAAACTTTCCCCTCGGCATCGCGGATCACTAGGGCGGGATTCACCTTTGCCACGTCTTCAGCGACGAAGCCAAACTGCGGCGCGCCATCGGGATCAAGCTCTTTCTTGTAATGGAACGTAACCGGTTTAAGCGCGAGGATCGCTCCGCTCACCTCGCCCATCAGCTTGATTTCGTCTTTGAAACGCGCCGAAGAAGTGGCCGTGCCGAGTCGGCCTTGGGCGTTTATGAAAACCGGCGTACCCAGGCGGTTCACCGAACCGCCCTGGGCAATTGAGGTGAATCGCCCCTACCAAGAGATTGCAGCTATGGATATGATTACGCGGCGGGACCGGTTGCGCTGCGATCGCGGGCGTTTAACTTTGTTGCATGATCGATTGGACTGCATGCTCAGCAGTAGAGCGTTCGGCAGATACGCTGAGCGGCGTCTGGCGATTCAAAAACACGCGGGTGCCGGTGAAAGCCCTTTTTGAGAATCTGGAATCTGGGGCAACAGTCGATCAGTTTCTCGAGTGGTTTCCTGGGGTGAATCGTGAGCAAGTAATCGCAGTACTAGCTTTCGCAGAAGAAAGTTTGGCAGTTACTTAACCTCGTGCGCGTTCTCTTTGATCAAGGAACGCCAGTTCCACTGCGCAATTATCTCGGCGCGCACAAGGTCGCAACTGCGGCAGAAATGGGTTGGTCCACCCTTTTCGAACGGTGAATTGCTTGATGCTGCTGAGAAGGAGTTCGACTTGCTCATTACAACGGATCAGGCGTTGCGGACTCAACAAAATCTGCCGGGCCGTAAGCTTGCTGTGCTCATTTTACCTTTCGCGAGCTGGCCAAGACTCAAGCCGAACGCCGAGAAAATTGTCTCGCGCGTCGCAGCGTTGCGCGCTGGCGAGTATGCGGAGCTTCATTTGCATAGCCTCGACACTCGTGCCGACGAATCTGACATTTAGAGGCGGCGGAGGCCCACTTCGATTTTCTGAAGACGTTGTAGTCGCCTCAGCGCGGCGCGATTCTGGCTAGGCTATATTAGTTTGCGTCAAGAGGAGTGCTGCGGTCTCTTTTCGTGCAATCCGCTTTCCGCAATCGCTAATGTCCCGTCAATACACGCTACAACGCGCGCCAGGATCGACATCAATTCACGTCGATTACGCCGCGGAGCTGAATGAGCAGCAACTCGCCGCCGTGACCGCGCCACCGGGCCCACTTCTGGTGATCGCCGGCGCGGGATCGGGTAAAACGCGCACGCTCACCTATCGCGTCGCATATTTGCTCGAGAACGGGATCGATTCGCGGAACATCCTGTTACTAACATTCACAAACAAGGCCGCGCGCGAGATGCTCAACCGCGTCGCGAATTTGCTTCCGATGGACGCGAGCGGAATTTGGGGCGGAACGTTCCATTCGGTGGGCAATCGCATCCTGCGCCGGCACGGCAGCGCTCTGGGCTATTCGAGCGGGTTCACCATCATGGACCGGGAAGATCAAAAGGATTTGATCGACGTGGTGATAGCCAGCGCGGGAATTGATCCGAAGGAAATCCGGTTCCCAAAAGGCGACGTGCTCGCCGAAATTTTCAGTTTTGTCGTCAACACAGAGAAGCCATTAGCAGAGTTGCTTGCGGAAAAGTTTCCCTATTTCCTGCCACTGCTCGAAAAAATCAAAGACGTCCATGATCGCTATGAAAAAAAGAAAAAAGCGACCAACTCCATGGATTTCGATGACCTGCTGGAAAAGACGTTGACGATGTTTCAGCGCCACGAGCGCATTGCTGAATTTTACCGGCGGCAATTTCAATTCATTCTCGTGGATGAATATCAGGACACGAACAAGATCCAGGCTGATTTGGTCGATCTTCTCGCTCGGGATCACCGGAATGTGATGGTCGTCGGCGATGATGCGCAATCGATCTACTCGTGGCGCGGCGCGAACTTTCAAAACATTCTCGAATTTCCGAAACGCTATCCGGACGCACGGGTGTTTAAGATCGAGATGAATTACCGCAGCCTTCCGGAAATTCTGGAGGTCGCGAACGCGGCAATCGCGGCAAACGTTCAACAGTTCCACAAACACTTGAGCGCAACGCGCCAATCCAACGCTGTGAAGCCCGCCCTAGTCGCACTCAACGATGCGGGCGAGCAAGCGCAATTTATCGCTCAGCGTATTCTCGAGTTGCGCGATGAAGGCGTGGATCTTAGGGACATCGCCGTGCTCTATCGCGCGCACTATCACGCGATCGAACTGCAGTTGGAATTATCCCGCCGTGGGATTCCCTATCAAATCACCAGCGGAATTCGCTTCTTCGAGCAGGCCCACATCAAGGATGTCACTGCTTTCATTCGCTTCGTCGCCAATCCACGTGACGAAGTTGCATTCAAGCGGATGGTGAAACTGTTGCCCGGCATCGGCAATCGCACCGCAGATACTCTTTGGCGCGAGTGGGAAAATGCGCTGACCGCTGTAGTTGGCATCGGTGATCCCGGACGCCAAAATACGCGAGCATCAACCGGGGTCAGCCACCCCGGCTACAACTTTGGCGAACGCCTGACGGCTATGAGCGTTCCGGTGAAAGCGAAGAAAGCATGGCAGCAACTCGCGCATACGCTCGACGAGATCGCGCCTGCTGGGGAACCAAATGCGCCATCAGAAATGATCATGTCGATCGTGGAAGCAATTTACGATGATTATGCGAAAGTGAATTTCGCAAACTACGAATTGCGTCGCGAAGATTTGAATCAACTCGCGGTGTTCGCGCGCCAGTTCAAAGATGTTCACGAATTTCTCTCGCAACTGGCGCTGATCAGCAATGTCGATGCCGAAGCAGCGCCAAATCAAACGAGCGACAAAGAAGCGGTGAACCTTTCTACGGTGCACCAGGCGAAGGGTCTCGAGTTTCGCACTGTGTTCGTGATTTGGCTGACCGACGGAATGTTCCCGAGCAGCCGTTCCCTCGACACATGCGGGGCGCTCGAGGAAGAGCGGCGGCTTTTCTACGTCGCGACCACGCGCGCTCGCGACGAACTTTATCTGACCTACCCGCAGCTGCGCTTAAGCGGAGGCTACGGCGATGTGTTCCAACGGCCGTCGCGTTTTCTCCAAGAGATTCCCAGCGAACTCGTCGAGGACTGGCAGGTGCGAAGAAGCTAATCCGGAGGCCACAGATAGACACAGATCCACACAGATAAATAATGCTCGAAGTCGCATCTGAGAACGAAAAGCAGTTTCCGTACAAGGACATCACCGAGGCAATCATCGGGAGCGCCTTCGAAGTGTATCGACACCTGGGCTACGGATTTCTTGAGCGCGTCTACCAAAGAGCTCTTCAAGTGGAACTGCTCCGTCGCAGCGTGAGGGCCGACTTGGAAAAGCGACTTACGGTACGATACAAGGACACTGTTGTAGGTGATTACGATGCTGTCTGATTGTAAACGACTGCGTAATCATTGAAATCAAGGTGTCTCCTCAATACGACAAACGTGACGAAGCCCAAGTGCTTAACGAGCTGAAAGCGACCGGGATTAAGGTGGGAATGTTGATAAACTTCGGTCGCGCCAAAGTTGAGTATAAACGTCTGGTCTTCTGAATCTGTGTTTCATCCGTGTTCACCTGTGGCTGAAGAATGAATTTGTCTCCGGACAATCGGATCGCAGGCGTGCTTGTGCCGCTGTTTGCGCTACGCGGCGAGAACGATCTTGGGGTCGGCGATGTTTCTGCGCTGCGAGAGTTCATCGATTGGATCGCAGGGATTGGGTTCAAGCTGGTTCAGCTGCTGCCGATCAACGAGACCGGATCCGACAACAGTCCTTACAACGCCATCAGCGCCATGGCGATTGAGCCGACCACGCTCTATTTGGGCCCAGACTCGCCTGAAGATTTAACGCGCCAAGACGTTGATTTTGCTCTTGGCGAGGTGGTCCCACCCGCCGCCAAGCGGGCCGATGCTTCGACTCCGCTCAGGACAAGCCTTTCCAAGCTGCGCCGCGGCGGAGTAAAGTATCGCCTCGTTAAAAAACTAAAGCGACGCCTGCTGGAAAAGGCATTCGCCAATTTTTCCGCTCGTGCCAACCAAGATCGACGGACTGCCTTTCGAAAATTTTGCGAAGAAGAAGCGGCGTGGTTGCACGATTACGTATTTTTCCGAGCACTGATGGAGCAGAACGGCGAGAGCCCGGCGTGGAACGGTTGGCCGGCACAACATCAATCAATCCAACGAGCGAAGGCGTGGCTGCACGATCTGCCGCCAGACCGTCAGAAGACCATCATCGAGCGCCAATCTTTTTTTTCCTATGTACAGTGGACAGCGCATCAACAATGGCGGGAGATGAAGTCATACGCCGAAGCACACGGCGTGGCGCTGATGGGTGATATTCCATTTGGCGTCAGTTATTATAGCGCAGACGTTTTTGCGCGGCCGGATGAATTCATGCTCGAGTGGTCGGGTGGCGCGCCGCCCGAACCGCATTTCAAGGACGACGCGTTCACGCAGAAATGGGGCCAGAACTGGGGCATCCCCCTGTATCGCTGGGATCGAATGGGCGCGAACAACTTCGAGTCGTGGCGCCAACGCATCCGTGCGATCCGACGCATTTTTCATCTCTTTCGTATCGATCATGTTCTGGGATTTTATCGCATCTACGCCTTCCCGTGGCGGCCGCGGAGGAATAAGCAGTTTCTCCCGCTCGATCAAGGCGAAATGCTGAAGCGAACCAGCGGCCGCGCTCCGCATTTTGTTCCCCGTGACGACCAAACGCCTGAAAACTGCGAAGCGAACAAAGGCGACGGCGAGAAATATCTGCGTGTTGTGTTGGAAGAAGCCGGCGCCACCCGGGTAATCGGTGAAGACCTTGGGATGGTGCCGGATTATGTGCGGCCAAGCCTGCGCTCACTCGGCATCGCCGGCTTTAAAATCCCGCAGTGGGAAACTTCAGATGGGGAAATCACGCCTGGAGATAAATACCAACGGCTTTCGGTCGCGACTTATGCCACTCACGATCACAAGCCACTTCGCGCTTTATGGGAAGAAGCTTTCGAGCGTGCAACGGCCACATCAGACCAGTCCAGATTCGAACTGGAAAAAATTGCCCGCTTCGCCGGTCTAGCCCCAAAGATCGATCCGGCGCAGGAGGGATTGGCCGTGGCGAGCAAGTCCGATTTCGAAAAAGATTTCTATCCAGCGATAATGGAAGCGCTTTTCAGAAGTAATGCTTGGATTGCCATCGTGATGATCACCGATCTACTGGCACGCAAATATCGCTTCAATGTTCCCGGCACAAAAACGCAATGGAATTGGACACGGAGGATGCAACGGAGCATTGCACAGCTGCGCGCGAGCCCGAACGTGCGAAGGCGAATGCGTTTGATTCATCAGCTGCTGGAGAAAACGGGACGGGTGTAAGCTTTGAATCGCAATGCTCGATGCTGGGTTCTCAATGCTGGATTTTCCTCGCCGCGCTGTTCTGCCTATCGAGGATCAAGCATCCAGTATCGAGCAGAAGCATGACTAAGAGTGAAAGCAGCATCAAAAATCTGTGTGTTATCCGTGTTCATCCGTGGCTAATTGAACCATGAAGTCGCCACTTAAAGTCGCGGTCACCGGCGCCGCCGGGCAGATTGGTTACGCGCTGATTTTTCGTATCGCCTCAGGCGAGATGTTTGGACCGAGTCAACCGCTTATTCTTCATCTGATTGAGATCCCGAGTGTGCTCGGCGCGCTCGACGGTGTGGTGATGGAATTGCACGATTGCGCGTTTCCCTTGCTCCAATCGATTGTGCCAACAGCCGATCTGGATGAAGGATTCCGCGACATCAATTGGGCGTTGCTCGTCGGCAGCGTCCCGCGCAAAGCCGGAATGGAGCGAAAAGATTTGCTCGGGATCAACGGCAAAATTTTCATCGGCCAAGGTCAGGCAATCGAAAAAAACGCCGCGGCCGATGTGCGCGTGCTGGTAATCGGAAATCCCTGCAACACGAACTGTCTGATCGCGATGAACAACGCAAAAGAGATCCCGCGCGATCGCTGGTTTGCAATGACCCGGCTGGACGAGAACCGGGCACGGGCGCAACTTGCGCACAAAGCTGGCGTGGAAATCGCGCGCGTGACCAACATGACGATCTGGGGAAACCATTCCTCCACGCAGTATCCAGATTTTTACAACGCGCGGATCGACAATCGACCGGCCAATGAAGTGATCGGCGACGAAAAATGGTTGAAAGAGGAATTCATCGCGACGGTGCAGCAACGTGGCGCCGCGGTAATTAAGGCACGGGGCCTTTCATCCGCCGGCTCCGCCGCGAATGCGATCGTTGATACAGTGCGTTCGCTTGCGAACGACACGCCGGGTGACGATTGGCACAGCGTGGCAGTTTGTTCGGATGGAAGTTACGACGTGGAGGAAGGATTGATCTCATCGTTCCCGGTTCGCGTGCGCAGCAGCAAATGGGAGATCGTGCAACAACTTCCGATCAACGAATTCAGCCGCGAAAAGATCGACAAGTCGATTTCTGAACTGAAGGAAGAGAAATCACTCGTGAGCGAGTTACTCGGATAGAGACGGATCACCAAGCCGTCGGTTGCGACGCGCCCGGCGGTCCCGCCCTACCTTAGTTCCGCAGTTGAGCCGGTGATCTTCTTCCATGGTTCCGCGCGACCACCGAGATGTTTGGCAAGGAACTCTTCAACGCGGCCGTAGAAATCGAGTTGATTTTCCGGACGAGCGAAACCATGCCCTTCGTCCGGATAGACCACGTAGGTCACTTCACGTTTTGCTTTGCGCAACGCACCAACCATCGCGTCAGCATTAGCCATTGTGACTCGAGGATCGTTCTTGCCCTGACCGATGAGAAGCGGCGCGCGGATCGCATCGACATGATAAAGCGGCGAGATTTTTCGGTTCCAGTTCTCGTCGTGATCGGCATCTCCTGCGCGCCGTCGCCAGCGCTCCAATATGTTCGACCAGTATTTGGGAGAGGAACGAAAGCTCACGGCTTCGTCGGCTGGCCCACATTCATCAACGCCACACGCAAAGAGATCAGGCCGCATTTCCAGCGAGCGCAAGGTCGCAAAACCTCCCATCGACCCGCCCATCGCCGCGATTCGTTTTGGATCAGCGATCCCTTGATCCACGGCCCAACGCACTGCATCGAAAAGGTCTTCCACCATCCCAAGCCCAACCGCAAGGTTGCCAGCATTGAAGAACTTGATGCCGAAACCGGTCGAGCCGCGATAGTTCACTTGCAGGACCGCATAGCCGCGGTTGGCGAGAAACTGCACTTCGGGGTCGTAGTTGTCAGAATCCCGGTCCCAGGGGCCACCATGGATGAGAAGAACTAGAGGAAGCTTCTTCGGCTCCACTTTTGGCGGAATCGCTAGGTAACTGACCATTTCCAGTCCGTCACGCGTTTTGATGATCACCGGTTTCTTCGGCGCGAGAGCGAATTTGGCCAAAGCAGGATTCTCGGTGAAGAGCTGGTTCAGTTTTTTCTTGTCGCGGTCAAACTTGTAATACGTGGCTGGCGCGTCGCTGCGGCGCGACGCTACGATCCAGACATGATCGGCGTTGTCGCGACTAACGAGATCGATAAAGCCCGGCACTTCGCGGCTGATCATCTCGAAATCCACTTTCAATTTTGGATCGAGGAAAGACCAGTGCGGCGTGGTGTAATCGAACTCGACCGCTTGCGGCGCATCGGTGACGGGATGCAAAATCACGCTCGCCTCCATTCCCAGGCGGCCAACATCGACAAATGCCACGTCGCAGCGCGGATCTTCGGCGATGACTTCGAGCTCGTGACCATCCTGCAAATCGACCCGCACCAATCTGCCCTTGTCCGAATGCAGCGCAGAATCGATCAACAGGCTTTTGCCATCGGGATCAAAACCGGCAATGAGCGAGCCGTTCACGACCTGTCCGGCAAAGAGTGCCCGCTCAAAAGGCATCACCACAAGGTCACGCCACGGTTTGTCGGCCGCATCGCGCACGCGGATAATCGTCCGGCCAGTTTTCCCCTCGAAAGCTGTGGCGGCGCGAATGACAAAATTGTTATCGGCCTTCCACGTAAGCACGTCGCCGGGATTGGTAGCTTCGAGAGTGATGGCGCCCGTTTGGAGATCCACCCGATACATGTCAAATGCGTTCCGGTCGCGCAAGTTGAGTGCAACCAGGACGGATTCTGGATGTCGCGAATCAGTCAGGACGTTTTGCGCGCGCACACCGCGAAACGGCGTGAGATCGCGCACGTTGCCGCTCCTTAGGTCAGCCGAGAAAAGGTGCGGAATCTCGTCGCCAGCATTGTCGTGGAGATAAAGGATGTGTTTCCCATCTGCGGCCCACGTGTACCATTCAATCGGATCGCCTGTTTCGTTAGTCAGGCAATGGGCGTTTCCGCCGTCGAGCGCGCTCGTCCAAACATTCAGCGTATTGTTTTTGTCCGGCGCCAGCCAGCTCAGTTGGGAACCGTCCGGCGACACTTTCGGATCCGTCCGCGCCTGATTGCCGAATAAGATTTCCCGCGGGATAAGTGGCGGCAATTCCGCGCGGACCCAGCAAGCAGCGAGAAGGAGTGCGACGACAGAAAGCCTTTTCACTTCAGGCAGGCTCGCTACCCTAACTTCTCGCCCGTCAATCGTTCGAAGGCTTCGACGTATTTGGCGGATGTCTTCGCAATGACATCTTCTGGCAATTTCGGAGCTGGCGGCGTTTTGTCCCAGTCGAGCGTTTCCAGATAATCGCGCACAAATTGTTTATCGAAGCTCGGCGGGCTCTGGCCGACGACGTATTGATCGCGCGGCCAGAAGCGTGATGAATCGGGCGTGAGCACTTCATCGATCAAAAGCAATTCTCCATCGACAACGCCGAACTCGAATTTTGTATCAGCAACGATGATCCCGCGCTGCGCGGCGTGGTCGCGCCCGGCACTGTAAATTTGTAAACTCAATTCGCGCACTCGTTCGGCCATTTCGTCGCCCAAAATTTTCCGGCACTCGTCCATGCCGATGTTGAGATCGTGACCGGATTCGCTCTTTGTCGCCGGCGTAAAGATTGGTTCTGGCAATTGCGAAGCGAGCTGCAAACCACCCAGCAATTTGATCCCGCAAACACTTTGCGATTCCCGATATTCTTTCCAACCTGAGCCGGCCAGATAACCGCGCACCACACATTCCGCTGGTAGCGGTTTCGTTTTGCGAACAATCATCGAGCGGCCTGCCAGCTGTTCCCGGAATGATTGTAACTCTTTAGGGAACTCGTCGAAGTCCGCGGTGACAAAGTGATTGTCGACTGTATCGAAGCGCCTAAACCAAAATGCCGAAAGTTGATTCAGCACCGCGCCCTTGTGCGGAATCGGATCCGGCAAAACCACATCAAATGCAGAAAGCCGATCGGTGGCAACGAAGAGGAGTGTCTCGCACAGGTCAAAAACTTCGCGCACCTTGCCGCTTCGCAGTTTTCTGATCCCCGGAAGATCGATGGAAGTTTGCGATGCTGGTTGCATAAGCAGAATGTGAACCGCGATCTGTGATCAGTGAGCGGTGATTTCCCAGCGAACTGTTCACTATTCACCGATCACTGATCACTTTGTAGTATGCCCGGAATCGTCGTCAAACCGCGAGCGCGAATTTTGCATGGGCACGACTGGGTATTTTCCAGCGAGGTGCTCAAGGTTTTCGGGAAACCGGTCAATGGCGACGTGATCTCGCTGAAAGATGGTGGCGATCACTTGATCGGCAGCGCGATTTACAATTCGAAATCGCAAATCGTGGCACGCCGTTTCTCTCGGCGGAAACAGGATCTCGATTTCGATTTCTACAAACGACGCATCGCGCAGGCCTCGGAATACCGTGACCGGCGCAATATCGATCCAAAACTGCGCCGCGTTGTTTGGAGTGAGAGTGATGGCTTACCCGGTATCATCATCGATCGTTACGGCGATTGTTTCGCGTTGCAGACGCTCACGCTGGCGATGGACATGCGGAGGGACTTAATCGCGCGGGCGATTGTCGATCTTTTCGGGGAAAAAGTTACCATCATCGAGCGAAACGACGCGCCGGTTCGCAAAGCGGAAGGATTGGAGCGGCGGACTGGCGTTTTGGCAGGGGCCGCGCCGTCAGCGCCCATCGTGATCGAGCTTCAAGACGTGAAATTCGAAGTCGATCTTTTACACGGGCAGAAGACCGGTTTTTACCTCGATCAACGGCATAACTATAAAGTCGTCGCGCAATGCGCTAAACAGCGGCGCGTGCTCGATTGTTTTGCGAATCAAGGCGCATTTGCGCTCGTCTGCGCGCGAGCCGGTGTGGCCGAAGTGACTGGTGTGGAAGAAAGCTCAGAAAATGTCGCGGCGGCGATGCGGAACGCCAACCGAAACGAATTAAACGTGCGCTGGATCCATCAGGACGTTTTTCAATTTCTGCGCGCAGCCGGGAAAGCGGAAGCGCAATACGATTTGATCATTCTCGATCCGCCATCGTTTACGAAAACGAAGAGCGGGCTACGCGACGCGTTGCGCGGCTATCGCGAACTGCACATGCGCACGTTCAAGCTTCTGTCGAAAGATGGTTTGCTTGCGACGTTTTCCTGTTCACATCATGTAAGCGACGCGGCGTTTTTGCAAACAATCACCGACGCGCTGGTTGATGCGCGGCGCTCGGCGAGAAAATTACGGCGGTTCGACCAGGCGCTTGATCACCCAGTACTTCCGACGTTGCCGGAAACAGAGTATTTCAGAGGCGTCTTGCTGGAGATGATGCCGGGGCGTTAGCTCGGCGCGCCTGGCGCTCGCGCCTTGCCACTCGGACGCGAGATAAAATTTCCTTTTCGAAATATCTGGAATTCTGAAGAGCGTAAACTAATATGCCGCCGGGCGGCGTTGGATCGAGTGGGCCGCAGTAAGTTAGCTTGTTATGCCAGAAAAAATTCGACCGATCGAACAAATGCTGGAACTAAGAGAGGACGAAGCAGTCTCTGTTGAACATCTCGAGTCGCAAGTGCAAAAAGCGCAGGAGCAACTGCTCCAGCTCAAGCGCCAGCAGGAACAGATCGAAAAACAAAAGCGCGAGCTCGAAGAACTGAGTCGCCGGCAGGAGGAATTGGACCGGGGCCGCGCGGAAATGACTGACAAGCTAACGCGATCGCTGGTCGTGCTTGAGCGGGAAGCGTACAACACGCAAAAGCGCCTCGAGCAGATCCGTGCGACTCGAGAGAGTTTCAGTCAGCACCTGGAATTAATTGAAGCAATCGATCCAAAAAGCTGGAACCCGGACGATTTGCACAAGGAGTTGAGCCGGGCGTTGAGCACAGTGGATGAGGCGCGCACCGAGTACAGCGAGCAGCGCAGCCGATTACAGGCAACAAGCGACAGCGCCGGCGATGCGGCATTACCTGACGTCACGTCGGATGCTTACCACGGCGAAGAAGGGCGCTCATTTTTTCACTGGGTGCGGATCGGCATCGCACTCACTTTGCCGCTGATCATTTTTGGCGCGATCGCTCTTGCCCTTTTCCTCTGGATGGCCAGCCGGTGATGACGATGTTTCGTCGTTCGCCTAAGCCGGCTTCACCACTTCGCCATCGGCAAGAGGAATTAACCCGTCGCGAGGCGGAGCTGCGCACGCGGGTCGAGGAGCTTGAGCGGATGATTGCTGGCACGTCGCGGGCCACGCAAGGCGGATCTGAAGCAGTGCGTGGAGAACCGCGCGGAGAAACTGACCTGATTGATAAACGATTGCAGTTCTCGATCGCACCAGACGAGCCTTACATCGATCAAAGCAGAAAGAGGCGGCGGCCGCGTCCGCTGCGCAAACAAAGACGTGAGGGCAGGTGGGTTTTCCTGCTTCTTCTGGTCGCGTTTGCCTTTGCGGTGATCTGGTTAGTGACTCATCTGCCTTTTTAACCAGCGAACCATGGCCAGAGATTCCGATCTCGACGTTGCATACGTCGCCAGACTGGCGCGGCTCAATCTGACCAAAGCGGAGACGGAGCTGTTCCAGAAACAGCTCGGCGACGTCTTAAAGTACGTGGAAAAACTTCGCGAACTAAATGTAAGCGGCGTAGAAGCTGCCGCGCATGGCGTCCCAATTTTCAATGTCTTTCGCGAAGACGCGCCACGGGATTGGTTTACGGCGGAAGAGGCATTGAGCAATGCGCCGCGCCAGACAGACGGCCTTTTCATCGTCCCGAAGGTCGTGGAATGACGGCAAAAGATCTGCCGGCGCTGGGCATCGCCGAGCTCCAATCGTTGCTGCGACAGCGGGAAGTTTCACCCCGCGAATTGCTCGAGGCCTTGCGGGATCGGATTGAGATCGTCGATCGTGAAGTTGGCGCTTATCTTTCGCTCGATTTTGAAGCTGCCGACAAAGAAGCCGAGAAAGCGAACGTCGATCTTCCGCTGGGCGGCGTGCCGATCGCGATTAAAGACATCATTAGCGTAGCGGGCCAACCCTGCACCTGCGCGTCAAAAATTTTGCGCGGTTATCGGGCGCCATACAACGCGACGGTGATTGGAAAATTGCGCGCTGCCGGCGCAATTCCATTCGGCAAAACCAATCTGGACGAGTTCGCCATGGGCTCGTCCACTGAAAACTCCGGCATCAAGTTAACGCGAAACCCCTGGGAATTGTCGTGCGTGCCGGGTGGTTCTAGCGGCGGCTCAGCCGCGGCGGTCGCCTCCGATACAGCATTCGGCGCGCTGGGCACTGATACCGGTGGCTCAATTCGGCAGCCAGCTGCTCTCACAGGCATCGTCGGTCTCAAGCCGACTTATGGCCGAGTTTCGCGATTCGGCCTGGTGGCCTTCGCGTCATCGCTTGATCAAATCGGTCCTCTGACAAAAACCGTTCGCGACGCCGCGCTCATCATGAATGCGATTGCTGGTCACGACCCACAAGACAGCACGTCTCTTGATGAACCGGTCCCCGATTACGCAGTGGCGCTGGATCACGATTTGCGCGGCGTGAAGTTGGGCCTGCCGAAGGAGTATATGGTCGAAGGGATTGACCCGCAGGTGAAAACAGCGATCGATGCAGCGGTGAAACACTTAAATTCGTTGGGCGCAGAGATCGTCGATGTCTCGTTGCCGCACACGGAATATGCGACGGCGGTGTACTACATTCTCGCGACGGCGGAGGCTTCCGCCAACCTCGCGCGCTTCGATGGCGTCCGCTACGGATACCGGACGGAAAATCCAAAAGATTTGCTGGATCATTATGGCCGCACCCGGGAAGAAGGGTTTGGACCAGAAGTAAAACGCCGCATCATCCTCGGCACTTATGTTTTGAGTTCTGGATATTACGATGCCTACTACCTGCGCGCGCAAAAAGTGCGCGAGCTGATCCGCCAGGACTTCTCAAAAGTATTCGAGAAAGCCGATGCCTTGATTTCGCCGACCTCTCCGGTACCAGCATTCAAATTTGGCGAACGCACCGCTGATCCGCTGCAAATGTATCTAACCGATATTTTCACCTGCTCCGCGAATCTGGCCGGAATTTGTGGAATCAGCGTGCAGTGTGGGTTCGCGGAGATCGACGAGAAGCGGTTGCCGATTGGTCTGCAATTGTTAGGAAAACCGCTGGACGAAGCGCGTATCTTGCAAATCGCGCACGCGTTTGAGCAGAGCACTGAGTGGCATAAAGCGTGTGCACCGATCGCTGCAACCCTTCGGAACGCGTGAAGAATGGGGAGATGATGGCGAATTGGGCTGCCCTCAATCGCCGAGTAAATAGCCCGGTAGGGTTTCGCGTGTTGATGTCGATCTTTCTTGTGACGGCAATTGCGTTTTCAGCTGCCCCCCTGCTCCATTATTTCCGGGGCGGCAGCATCCGGGATTACAAACTGTGGTACGACACTGGGAAACAGCTGCTCGCCGGAGAGGAAATTTTTGTCTTCCGCTCTGGGAAGTACGATTTCATGTATCCGCCGCCTTGTGCGCTGTTTCTGGCGAGCACGAGTTTGCTGGGACAAGCGGGACTAATTCTTTTGCTCGTCGCGATCAACTCGGTCGCATGGTTTTACAGCGCCCGGTGGGCGGCGCTTCTCGCCGCCGGCCCGCGCAATCACAAAAATGCATGGCTGTATCTGATTCCCAATCTGCTGGTGATCGTTTACGTCTGGTCCAGCTACCATCTCGGTCAGCCGAATCTGGTTTTGCTTGCGCTGATGCTTGGCGCTTTTGTTGCACTCCGCACAAACCGGGAGATTTCTGCTGGCGTGTCGATTGCGCTTGCCGCCGCAATCAAGGCGTTTCCAGTCATCGCGATTATTTATCTGGTTTACCGGGGTTATTGGAAAGCCGTGGCCAGTCTAATCGTCACACTAGCGTTTTTACTTTTCATTTTGCCAGCACCATTCCGCGGTTTGGATCGTGCGTGGCAGGACTTTGAGAAGTGGAGCGCCGGCATGCTGAAATACGAGGCGAAGGCTGTAGCCCAGCGGCCGATGCGCAGTTATACCTGGAAGAATCAATCGCTTATTGGCGTGGCTAATCGGCTGCTGCGACATGTGGATGCTGATGCCGCTTCCGCACCGCACAGGCCAATTTATGTAAACTTCGCCGATCTGAAATTTGCAACCATCAATGGAATCATCGTCGCCGTAGCACTTGCGTTGGGCATCTTATTCGTCGTAGTGATGCCCCGGCGCGCCATGCGAACACCTGAGAGCGACGGAATCGAATTCGCTCTGCTCGTTCTAATGATGTTGATGGTCACGCCGTTTGCGTTTGGTTATTTCTTTTGCTGGCTCATGCTGCCATTCTCGGTCGTGACACAGCGCCTGCTTGTTGGAAAAGGCGCAGCTCTTTTGTATTGGAGTTTGCCGGCGCTTACGCTTCTTGCGCTCGGTTTGCCATTTCCGCGCAGCGCGCAGCTTTACGGCAATACATTTTTGGCCGCGCTGCTGCTATTTATCGGGCTTTCGATCGAACTGTGGCGCTACAAGCAACAAGCCGGCAGCCAGATCCACCCCGCTACCTCCTCGCTTGTGACGTGACTGATCTGCAGATCAGTCAACTCGAAGACTCTCGGGATTCATCGGCATCTTGCGCGTTGCGAATCTTGCAGTTTGTAAAGAACCAGATCGTCTAGGTACAATATGGCGAAGCATCGCATGCAGCCATCGCAGAGAAAACCGTAGCGCAACGCCGAAGGACATTTTCGATTTTCCCCAGATACGATTGCGAAAGGCGATCGGAATTTCACGGACGCGCAGCGCGCCGTTGCCGTGCACAATCGTCTCAAAAACAATTTTGAATCCGCTTGTCGGTGGCGCTAGTTCCAACAATCGCGAACGCGGAATGGCAAAAAAACCGCCCATCGAGTCGTGCACTCTTGTAAGTGGATAAGCTAGCGCCGCGGCTACGCGCGACACGATCCGCCGCCACAACGGCCAACCGGGTGTCGATCCGCCTTTGACGTAGCGACTTCCCACTACCATATCCGCCGTGCCAGCAAGCAAAGGTGCCAGTAAATCCTTGATCCGCTCGGTCGGATGACTCAGGTCTGCGTCCATCACAAGAAGAATTTCCCCTCGCGCGACGCGCGCACCCGACATGATCGCCGCGGCCAGCCCCGGGTCGGATCCGTCTTGATCGATCAAGCGAATCGGATGACTCTCCGCGAGGGCTCGAATCCTATCGCGGGTCGCATCGGTGGAATGATCATCCACAAATAGAATTTCCTGAAAAGGGACCGCGCAAGCCGTAATCTGTGAGACGAGTGGCTCAATATTTTCCTCCTCGTTCAGGGTGGGAACGATGATCGAGACGGATTGCTCGGAGACTGCCAAATTCATCGTGTGTTAATGGAGCCGACGACGGGATTCGAACCCGTGACCTGCGGTTTACGAAACCGCTGCTCTACCAGCTGAGCTACGTCGGCGCGGATCGGGCAAACATTGCATCCCCGGGTGTTTGACACAAGACCAGCTACAAGGGCAAGACAAATGTCTCGCCAATTTCGCGCAGCGCGATTCGCTCTGGCTCTTTTCGCAGTGCGGCTTCGAAACGTTCTATCGGTTCTCGCAACGGCTCGAAGCTGAGTCGGAATGTTTGATGATGCACCGGCATGATGAAACGCGCGCCTGCGGCACTAGCCATTTCAATCGCCTGCTCGGGCGTGCAGTGGGAATGAATCCACGGATTGTAAGCGCCAATGGACATGATCGCTAGGTCGATCGCTCCGTGGCCACGCAATTCAGCAAAACTATTCGTAAAAGCGGTGTCGCCGGCGAAAAGAATGCGCCGCCCTTTTCGTTCCAGCAAATAACCGTTATAGCCGCGATGGAAGTCGCGCCGCCCTCGTCGGGCGCCCCAGTGTTTTACCGGCACGGCGACAATGTCGATCTTGCCCGCGGAAGCATGCAGCGATGTTTGCTCGGCCCAATGCAGTTCTGTGACATGGTGCAAGCGTGTCCAACGAAGTAAGTCTCGCGTACCGGGAGCAGTGATGACTTTCGGCGACGCGTCGAAGCAATGCAGTGTGCGCGTGTCGATATGATCGAAGTGCGCGTGCGAGAGAAGGATAATGTCGATCTTTGGCAGCTCGTGGAATTCAAGCGCCGGCGCGGTCAAACGTTTTGGTCCGATGGTGAGTCCCGGAACTCGAATCCCGATGCGCGGAAAAAGTACGGGATCGGTGAGGATCTTAGTGCCGAAGAAATTGATGAGCACGGTAGCGTGCCCGATCCATGTGGTTGTGACCTGGCCATCATTCCATTTCGATGGCTCTGGTTTAGCAAACGCCGGGGCAACCGGCCGCCAGCTTTCAATCGTCCATTCACGCCAAAGATGCCCAAGCCAACGGCGCACCCGCGAGCTGCGCAGAGTTGGTTGTTCAATTGAATCCACCGAAGGAATGAGGAAGCCGGAAAGGCAGCAAGGGCGTGAGTAAGGATATCAGTAAGAAGGCCATCCAAGGCGACGTTCCTGCGTCATTCATCATTCTTGCTTCGTCATTCCTATCGTCCGGCAAATAGTCCTTTGATGGCCTTCCAGAGAGTTCTGCCCGGTTTCGGCGGGCCGCCCCGCGCGACGAGCACGGGAGAATTCGCGCGATTTAAGATGCTGCGCGTGAGATCCCCCATGATGTAATGACGGAGCAGCCCGCGCGCTTGCGACGTGCCGGTCACGATCAAATCGTAATCGCCTTCGCGTACTTCTTCGAAGACCTGATCGATCACAATGCCGTGTCGAACACGCACTTCGGCAGAGACACCGATGCGTTCGAGTTCTTTTTTTTGCTGGAGCAGGTTTCGTCCGAGTTCCGATCTGGATTCGAGCAATCGATCGACATCTTCTTCCATGCTCACCAGGTCGGCATAAATGGCGGGCGGTTCGGCCATGACGTGCAGCAACGTGACCGATGCTTCTACAGCGGCAGCAAGTTTGCCCGTGAGCTGCACTGCTTGCCCGATGAATTCCTTTCCGCCGGTGCACACAAGAAAACGTTTCAGGCGTTTGCAGTCACCGATCGCCACCAGGACCGCCGGCTGAATCGCCTTTATCACCTCGTAGGTCCTTCTGGAACGCCAGTAACGCCCTGTCGCTTCTCTCTTGCGCGAACCAATCACGACAAGATTGTAAGTTGTTGTTGATGTTTGCTTGAGAATTTGCCGTACCGGTTCGCCCGCGTGCACCACCACTTCCGGAAACACGTTCTCCGCGCGGAGCGACTGCGCCTGCCCTTCGAGGGCATCGCGCAACGAACGTTCGTCGGCCGGGTTTTCGGTGATCCCCAGAAGCGTTGTTTGGGCCCGCAAGGAACCGGCCAAAAGTCCCCCGAGGCGAATTGCGCTCTCCGCCGGGGCCGTTCCATCGCTGCAAATCAAAATCTTCATTGCGCGTTACAATTTGTGTCCGGTAAACAGAGTGTAAATCACGATGGCTGCGCCAATCAGCGGTAGCGGCACGAACGCGAGCCGAATTTTCGGACCCGTGAAATATTGAGTGGAGATGGCGCCGATCTGCGCGCCAATGGCCGCGCCTGTGTGCATGACCAGAGCGATCAGAATATCCACATTGCCTTTCACCGCGTGCGTAAAGGTTCCATAGCTGGCCGAAATAATGATTTCAAAAAGATCGGTGCCGACTGCGAGATGCGTAGGAATCCCGAGCACGTAAACCATCGAAGGCATGCGGATGTAGCCGGCGCCTCCGCCGAGAAAGCCGCTGAATAACCCGCCCACGAACGCGACCAGAAGAATCATCCAGAGCGAAATCGCTTTTATTCCCGAAGTTGGCAACGCGATCATCGGCCAAATTTTCAATCGTTGAATGGCACGGGTCACCGGACCGAATGCGGAATGGTCTCTTTTTGACTTCGCGCCTTTTACTAATCCCCACTGCGCTCGTCCCTTTAGCGACCTGAGCGTTTTTTGACTCTCCCAAATCATGAACACCGAGATGCTAAAATAAACGACGATCGAGACGACGCTCACGACCAGGTTCACGTTGCCTGCGCGCTTGAGCATTTGAATCAACTGCGCGCCGGCCTCTGCGCCGGCAATCGTTCCCAGCGCCATGACCAGTCCAAGTTTAAGATCGACATTGCCAAGCGCCCGATGCCGTCTCACCGCCACGGCTGATTTGCCCACGATGTGCGCCAGATCGGTGCCAACGGCGAAATTCCAATCCACACCCACCAGGCGCAGGGCCGGGCCGGCAATGAAACTTCCGCCGACCCCAAAAAATCCGCCGAGAATCCCAATGGTAAATCCGACGATCACCAGATAGATCGGACTGATGTGCGTCCCTGAGATTGGAAAGAACATGGCTTATTCCGAGCGGCCGCGAAGAAGGCGAATTAGGAACGTGGTCAGGCTTTCAAGGAGAACTGCCTGGCCGATGATCAGTACAATCGCGAGGCTGGCATAGGTGTATCGATGATGAATTTCGAGTCCGTACAACCACGCTCCCAGCAGATGCAGCACCAGAAAAAAGTATGCAACCACCAGAAGCGCATAGATCGTAAGTTCGATCGCAAAAGCTCGCAGCGTCCTGGCGGTTTCCTTTTTCATCTCAAAAGAGTAAATCGTTACGCCATTACATCGTTAACGAGGTACGGTGGCGTTGTCGATCCAACGATTTAACGTGTTAACGGCATCTGCCGGTTGCACGAAGGTTCATCAACGGGCAAATTGATTTGCGGAGATCGTTTTTCCTCCTAGTGTTCAACTTCCTTTTACGGAAAAACTATGGCTGATGCTGCAAACAAATACCCCGAAAACGTACCGGGCAAATTCTATGTCGATGATCAATGCATCGATTGCGATTTGTGCCGCGAAACTGCGCCGGCCAATTTCAAGCGCAATGACGATGGCGGCCATTCGTACGTTTACAAACAGCCAGAGACTCCCGAGGAAGAAGGCCTCTGCAAAGAAGCAATGGAAGGTTGTCCGGTTGAAGCCATCGGCAACGACGGCACGTAAATGGTAGGGCGCGACCGCCGGGCGCGCCGCAGACGCGCCACCTCAAAGAAAGACATCCAACAGGGAGTTCAAACACCTCCCGTCGCGCTGACGATCGCCGGCTCTGACTGCAGCGCTGGCGCCGGTATTCAGGCCGATCTCAAGACCTTTTCTGCGCTTGGCGTTTACGGATTAACCACACTTACCTGCGTAGTGGCGGAAATCCCGGGAAAAGTTTCATGTATCGAACCGGTCAGCAGCGATCTTGTGCGCGAACAGATCGCTATCCTTTCCAAAAATTTCCCGATCGGTGCTGCAAAGATGGGATTGCTCTGCACGGCTGAGATCGTTGAAGCCGTTGCACGCGCCCTTCTCGATCTTTCAGCCGATTCAGCAAAACGTTTTCCTCTCGTTGTCGATCCGGTCATAATAGCCACCAGTGGCGATCGGCTTCTCGAACCGGCAGCGGTCGAAGCGTATGAAAACGAAATTTTTCCGCTCGCGGCTCTCATCACGCCGAACCTGAATGAGGCAGCTTTGTTACTCGGAACAAAAATCAAAGGTCGACAATCAATGAAGAAAGCTGCTACAGCCCTCGCGAACAAGTATCGCGTGCCGATCTTGCTGAAAGGCGGACATCTCCAGGGAGTTAACGCGACTGATCTACTTTTCCATCGCGGGAAACTGACAGAGCTCTCAGCGCCGTTTGTGCGCGCCGTCGCCACGCATGGCACCGGTTGCACATATTCGGCCGCCATTACTGCGGGTCTTGCAGCAGGTTTATCGCTGGAAAACGCCATTCGGCGAGCGAAGAAATTTGTGACCGGAGCTATCGCGCAGCGTTTCCGGTGGACTTCCGCCTCGGGCAAAACTCTCGAGGCTCTCAAGCATTCGCTCTAGCTACGGCACTGCTCGCCACGCCGAAGCGTTGCGAAGGCGGGTGCGCCGTCTTAAAGGACGCTGCGCGAGCAGGCGCTTTAACCTTGTAGGTTTTACTACAGCCTATGCACCAGCGTTCGTCTTCTTCTCACAACACTTCAACTGCATCGCCTCGAGCGTAGACGCCGCTTCGGGTTGTCGAGTCGAAGGTGCATTTTTCGACGGTTGTTGTTACCAAAGCCTGCCCAGTTGCCAAATTGCCGGGTTGCGCCACGCTTCGTTTTTCACTATTGACTCTTTCTGATCATCGCAGCGATGGGGGGTTGTCCAAGGCCGATCGGTTGCTTGCGATGCTTTTCCTCAGTATCGCGTTGGTCCTCCGCGTCCTGCTTGCTTACCACTTTCGGATAGATTCCGATGAGCCGGAGCCTCTGCATGTGGTGTGGGCTTGGACGCAGGGACTTCTCCTTTATCGCGACATTTTCGATAATCATATGCCGGTTTTTCAAGCGCTGAGCGCGCCTTTGTTTCATCTATTAGGCGTTCGTGCGGACATCGTGCTACCGATGCGGCTGGCAATGATTCCTCTTTTCGTTGGGACAATTTGGTGTGTTTGGAAAATTTCGGTTTCCATCTTTTCACCGCGGATTGCGCTCTGGACTGCTTTGCTAGCGGCTTTTATTCCCCCGTTTTTTCTTACCTCGGTAGAGTACCGCGCTGACGACCTTTGGACCGCGCTTTGGCTGACGGTGCTAACCGTTCTGGTTGCAGGCCGAGCGACGGTCGGGCGCGCATTTACCGCCGGACTTTTACTCGGGCTGGCATTCACTGTTTCAATGAAAACAAGCCTTATGGCTCTCTCGCTTGGGCTTGCCTGGCTCGGGACGGTGCTTGCGCTGTGGTTTGCGGGATGCCGAATAGAAGCAAGACGCTTCATATTATACGCGGTCGCGGCTTTGCTGGGCATGATAACGATGCCAGGGATCGTAGTACTCTTTTTCGTAAGCCATGGGGTTGGGCCGCAGATGTTTTATTGCGTCATTTCTCACAACATCCTGTCACGGGTTGCCGATCGTTCGTGGCTGATGAAATCTGCGACCCGCTGGCTCGCGTTACTGCCAATCGAGTTGTTCGGCGTCTGGCTGATCTGGAGATGGCGAGAGACGATCGCGCTCCGTTCACGTTTTACGTTCATTTTCATGGCCGGGGCTTTTTACTACAGTACGTTTCTTTTTCTTTGGCCGTTGAGGGAGCCCCAGACGCGCCTTCCATTTTATCCGGTGATGGCGATCATTGTTGCGCCTTGCCTTCTGTGGTTTGCAGACCCGCTGTTGAAGCGTACGCACGTATTCTCGTTCATTTTGCCTGCTTTGATCGTCGCTGTAGAAATCGCGTTGATCGACAGAGCTGGATCGCCGTTTACGAATAACACTACTGATAAAATCGGACTGATTGCCAATGTGCTCACGCTCACGGATGAAAGTGATTACGTTATGGACAGCAAGGGTGAGACGATATATCGGCGTCGCCCGATTTACTACATGCTCGACAGAATCACGAAACGGCGAATGCATAGACACTTGATCCGCGACGACATTCCCGACCGTCTGATTGAAACACGGACGGCGCTCATAGCTACTACTCCCCGACTGCCGCGGCGTGACGTTGCCTTTATTACAAACAACTACCTTCCGATTGCTTTTCGGCTGCGCGCGCTCGGGAAAACGGTGCGATCAGGCGATGAGAAATGGGAGTCAACACGCTTTGACGTGGTAGTCCCCGGCAGGTACACGCTCGTCTGTGCATCCGGAAAAACTGCTGGTCTGCTTGACGGTACCGAATTCGATGGTCCGCGAGAGCTAACCGCCGGCAGCCATACATTTCGGCAAACGGCCGGCGCCGGGCGCACCGTGCTGATCTGGGCGCGAGCGATCGAGCGGGGCTATTCACCGTTTGCCGAGATTGAGCCAGATAAAATGACCCAGCAGGACTAACGGCGAAGGAGGAGACCTACCTCATGGATCTTATGCATCTGGCTTTGGCTTCTTCCAGCGCTTGAGCTTCATCGCTTCGAGCGCAGCTGCAGTTTCGGCCTGCTTTTTACTGCGGCCACTGCCCCGGCTAAGGACGATCCCCTCCCAAACAGCCTGCACAACAAAGGTCTTGTCGTGTTCGGGTCCGCTCTGCGAAAGCAGCTCGTAAACGGGGCTACTGGGCGAAATGCTTTGCAGAAGTTCCTGCAACTGGCCCTTGGGATTGATGTCCACCGGCTCCGCGATGATTTGTTCCAGGTCGGTTCGCGCTTGCTCGAGAATAAATTTTTTCGCAGTTTCCAGATCACTATCCAGATAAATCGCACCAATAAGCGCTTCGAAAGCGTCGGCTAATGTGGAAGTTCGTTCGCGGCCGCCAGTCGCTTCTTCGCCGCGGCCCATTAACAGGTAACGACCCAAATCGAGCGCGGCTGCATGCATCTTCAATGTCTCGCGAGAAACGAGCCGGGAACGCAGTTTCGTCAGTTGTCCCTCAGCTTCGCCACCGAAATGTCGAAACAGATATTCTGTGATAACGAGCTGGAGGACAGCATCACCAAGAAATTCCAGACGTTGATTATCAAAATGATAACGTTGCGTCTCGTGGCTGACGCTGGGATGCGTGAGCGCCTCGGCAAGCAGAAGCGAATTGCGGAATTTGTAACCGATGCGTTCCTCCAGCGGACTCACGTTTTTGTCATTCTGAGCGAAATCGAAGAATCTCTCAACTCAGTATAAACGGTATGTTGCCCCAACCGCTTTTCTCCGTCGTTGTCGAACCGTATCGCTCCCCCCAAGAAGCATCTTGCCTACCGCTTCTGATAAATCTCGATTGAGGTGACAACATCCAGTGCGCGCTGCAAGACCGCATCGTGCGCCGGCGGTTTCTCCAGTGCGCGCCCACGGCGCTGCTGCGCTGTCTGCGCTGCATCCACCTCGGGATTTGTGCCGGCTAATAGCGCTGCTTCATTCATGTGGGGGCCGGCCGTTTCGTAAACAAATGGTCCCATTCCCTTTCCGCTGCTCGATTGAAAGATTTGGCGTTTGTCCTCCATCGACATCTCAACAGGCAAATCCGGTTTTATTCCCTCTGGAAATAAAGAACGCCCATCAGGCGAGATCATTTCCGCCACTGCCAGACGCAAAATTTTGCCGCTGGGCAAAGGCAAATCCGCGTATTCTACCGCACCACCAGCGGTCGGCTGGCCGATGACCAGTGCTTTGTCATAAAAACGCAGCGCGGCGGCCACCGCCTCGCCTGCGCCCAGCGTATCGCCATCCGCGAGCACCATCACCAACCCTTGAAAAGCCGGCTCGTGGTCGGAGTTAAACGTGCGATCCTGACGCGCGGCCGGTTTGTGCAATGTGAAAAGCAGTTTGCCTTTCGGGCAAAATCGCTTCGCAAAGTCGGCTGCAGTCGTAAGGTCGCTCGCCACCGAACTGGCGCGAAGATCAACAATTAGCGCGTCTACCTTTTTACCGGTGAAGCTGCTGAGAGCTTTATCAAGCGCCTGGAGATTGGCGCTGTCGACCGCTCCAACGCGCAGATAACCGATGTGACCTCCCAGAATCTCGCTGTAAAATGGGCTCGGCGCTTCCGGCGGGTTACTCTCTTTGCCAGGCAAGAGCATTATCCCATGCGGCAGCCGAGTGATCAGACCCTGAACAGTCGCCCGAGTCAATTCTGCGTCGGTGATCGCATCCGGATTGGTGAAATTGCTTTTTAACAGTGTGATGACGGCCTGCAAATCCACCTGGCCTAACGAGTTGATTAAATCTTCCGTCGTGGGTGTGGCCGATGGCGAGGGGGATGGCCACGCCCTTGTAACGACTGGAGAGGATGAAATTGGCGCCGGTGATTGCGCAAAACTGGATGTCGCCAAGATCGACATCGTCAAACTCCCCAGCCAAAATCGGAATATCACAGTGCGTTTCCGATGTTACCTGCAACTGCACTGAGAGCAATATCGTGCCGGTAATGACAATTCTCGAAATGAACGCGGGAGATCGCCTCGTACGCGTGCGCCCGCGCCGTTTTCATCGTTGACCCAAGCGCCGTTACCGCAAGGACGCGACCGCCAGCGGTCACAATCTCTCCATTCGCGCGCTTCGTTCCGGCGTGGAAAATGTGGACGTCACCAAGCTTCGCTGCTGCGTCGAGCCCCGAAATGATTTTGGCCGTTTCATATTTGCCGGGGTAACCACCAGAGGCGAGCACGACTGTGACCGCCGGTCGCTGGTCCCACTCGATTGTGCCCGCCTCCAGCGAGTTGATCTTCCCATCAACTGTCGCTTCCAATAATGGCAGCAAATCGGATTTCATTCGGGGTACAATTGCCTGTGTCTCTGGGTCACCGAACCGGCAATTAAATTCGAGCACGCGCGCTCCGTCGACACAGATCATCAGGCCCGGATAAAGCAAGCCGCGGAACGTAATCTTCCTTTCCTGCAAACCGCGCAGCAGTGGTCGCATGATCGCCTTATGAAATTGATCTTCCAATGCAGCGCTCCAATTATTTGCAGGGCTAAAGGCTCCCATTCCGCCCGTGTTCGGTCCAGCATCGCCATCAAATACGCGCTTGTGGTCGCAAGCCGTTTGAAGCAACCGATAATTCGCCCCGTCGACAAGCACGTGCAGCGAACATTCCGTTCCAAGCAGGAATTCCTCGATAACAATGCGCCGACCCGCTTCGCCGAAACGGTCCTGATTCATCATCTCATCGATTGTCGATCTTGCGGCAGTGGGATCAGCCGCAATGATCACACCCTTACCAAGAGCAAGCCCGTCGGCTTTAATGACAATCGGAAATCGCATTCGGTCACAAAACCGAAGCGCGTCATCGCTGCGCTCAAACATCCCGGCCTGCGCCGTCGGGATCCTCTGCTCGCGCATCAGTTCCTTCGCAAAAATCTTTGATGACTCGAGCCGCGCCGCAGCCTTGGTCGGCCCGAAACTGCGCAATCCCTCACCGGTAAAAAGATCGACAATTCCGGCGGCGAGCGGATCGTCTGGACCGACCACTGTTAGATCAACACGATTTTCTTTTGCGAAACGAACCAGCGCGCCAAAGTCGTTTGCCGCAATCGTGACGTTCTCACCGATTTCGGCAGTTCCAGCGTTTCCGGGCGCACAAAAAATGCGCGACGCCTGCGGAGATTGTTTCAGTTTCCATGCAAGCGCGTGTTCGCGGCCACCGTTTCCAACGATAAGGATTTTCACGGCGTAACGCGCAGGATCATCGCAGGAAAATGCTTTAGCGCGAGCTGAAAGGCAAGCCGGCGATGCATCGGGAAAATTCGCCAAGATCAAAACGCGCGCTGTTTAGACTTTGCGCTTTGTGCTAATCACGCTGGAGATGAAACGCTCCCAGACACAGGCAGTGCATCGCGCTTGGTTTCGCCCGTCCTTGACGACACAGATCATGATCGGGCTGGTCGCTGGCGGGGCGATCGGTTGGCTACGGCCCGACTGGGGGAATGCGGTTTATTTTCTGCGCGATATTTTCATTAACCTGATCAAATCGATCATCGCGCCGCTCGTGTTCTCGACAATTGTGGTGGGAATCGCGGGCGCCGGCGCGTTGCGGAAAGTCGGCCGCATGGGAGTTAAAGCGCTGGTTTATTTCGAGATCGTAACTACTGCAGCGCTTTTCATTGGATTAGTCGTGGTCAATTTCACCAAGCCGGGCGTGGGCGTCGCGCTCGCGCCTGCGAGTACGGATGTGGTCAAGACAATCGCTCAAAATCATCCAAAGACGCTGATCGAAACGCTCGTGCACGTGTTCCCCTCCAGCGTGATCGAATCAATGGCGCGCGGCGATGTGCTGCAAATCGTCGTATTCGCTGTGCTTTTCGCAATGGCGGTCTCGGCGATTGGCGAAAAAGGAAAACCAATCATCCGGGCCATGGAGAGCCTGGCTCAGGTGATGTTTAAGTTTACCAACTATGTGATGATGTTTGCGCCAATCGGGGTGGGCGCAGCGATGGCTCACACGATCGGCACTCAAGGTCTCGGGGTGCTGATGAATCTCGGCAAATTGATCGGCTCGCTTTATCTGGCTCTCGTGATTTTCATCTTGTCGATCTTTGGACTGGTGATTTGGATCGCACGCGTGCCGCTGCGGCAATTTGCGCGGGCGGTGCGTGAGCCGGCTGCGTTGGCATTCGCGACCACCAGCAGTGAATCGGCGCTGCCAAAAGCAATGGAATCGATGGAGCGTCTCGGTGTGCCGAAGCACATCGTCGGCTTTGTGATGCCAACCGGGTACTCATTCAATATGGATGGCGCGACGCTTTATCTTGCAATGGCATCGGTGTTCGTGGCGCAAGCGGCCGAGACGACAATAGGATGGCACATGTCGTTAGGCCAACAGATCACGATGATGTTGACGTTGATGCTGACTTCCAAGGGTGTGGCTGGCGTGCCGCGCGCATCCCTTGTGATTTTGCTGGCGACATTGAATTCGTTTGTGCCCTCAGGGCTCGGACCGATCGGTGTAGCGATCATTTTCGGCGTGGATGAATTGATGGATATGGGACGCACGTGCGTGAATGTCATCGGCAATTGTCTGGCGACGGTAGTTGTCGCGCGCTGGGAAAGAGAATTCGATGATGCCCGCGCGCGTGTGTTTGGCACGCCAGCCGAAGCCGAACTGGATTTGAAAGCCGGCGATGTTGCTTTTGCCGATGCTGTCGCACAAGGCGACTAGGCCAAACGATGAACGGCGGCCTCTTTACTAAAATTGTTTGCCAGTAGTGCACGCCAAACGAATCCGATCTTGCGAAGAAGATTGCTGATTTACGCGGGAGCCATTGTGATCCTTTTCTTGATCGCAGTACTGGCGGGCGTCCTCATTTTCTTTAGTCCGTTGACGACGCGTTACATCCAGAGGGACGCTTTTCGTGCAGCTATGGAAGATGAAACGGCAAAAGGTCTGCATTTTTCCTCCGGTCACTACTCGCCGATTCGCCGCATGGGCGCGCTGGTGGCGGAGAGCGAAGGTTTCCAGGCGAGCAACGGAGAGCGAGCGCTGAAATCACTCTATGCCCACGGCATCACGGCCAGGTTTAATCCATGGGGCGTGTTTGTGCGTCAATGGAGATTCAGCGACGTCCACCTTGAGTCGGGCGAGGTCGCAATTCAAATTTATGAAGCGAATCCGGAAGCGATTAAACCAAAGCCGTGGTTTTCGATTTTCTTGCCGAATCGGGTCTTTCTGAAGCATATCGAATCGGAACGTTCTGATATCACCTGGCAATTTCGCGGCGAACGAGCGGGCTTTTTCGGTACACAACTGCTCATTACGCCTCACGGTCCGGATTTCGAATATTTCGCTAGCGGCGGCAGACTGAAGATGGCGCTGGTTCCGGAGCTCGATCTTCGCCGTGCGCACATCCTCATCACAAAGACCCTGTTGACGATTTACGATGTTGATCTTGCATCAGATTCGCGCGGCGAGGCAAGCATCCACGCTCAGGGAAACGCAGGACTTGGCAAAGATAAAAGCGTCGATCTCAAAGCAAACGCCGATCGCATCCCTATTCACGCATGGTTGCCAGCGCAATGGAAACGAACCTTAAGCGGCAACGCTTTTGGCGAAGTTCATTGGAGCGGCGAAAATCCGAAGCTGGAAAGCTCGTTTGGGGATGGCGCGCTGCGCGTACGCGAGGGACGCATCCGAAATCTTCCCCTCTTGAACAAGCTCGCAGAACTAGCCCGGAACAAATCGTTCGAGTATCTGCAGCTAAATGATTGTTCGCTCAGCTTTACCTGGCGTTATCCGAAGATCGACATCAAAGACATCGCCATCGAAGAAAGAGGCAAATTTCGGATCGAGGGAGAGATCGCGATTAATCGCCGTGCTCTTCGCGGCACGCTCAGGCTCGGTCTTACTCGTCGATATCTCGATTGGCTTCCAAACCCGGAAGAAGTCTTTAATCGTCAGCAGAGCGGCTATCTCTGGACGACCGTGCATCTGTCGGGCACAATTGACGAGCCCAAACAGGACCTGAGCCCGCGGATCGTCGAACTTTTCAAAGAATCGCCCGGCGCTTATCTCGGTCTTCTCTTCCGCCAATTCGAAAATTGGCTGAAGAACATATTTGGCGGCGATTAGCAAAAGCTCTCACTCTTTTTGAGAGTCGCCAGCTTCCAGCATGCGCACGCGTCTGTCGATATAGGGCAACCGAATGGTGAGGGCGAGGCCTTTGCCTTCGCTGCTTTCGATGCACAGCTCGCCGCCGTGCTCGCGCACAATCCGACGCACAATCAATAATCCAAGACCGGTGCCCGAGGGTTTAGTAGTGAAATAAGGCTCGAACACCCGGCTCAAGTTTTCCGCAGACATGCCACCGCCGGTATCGACGAAATTAATGAAGACATGCGAATCGTCCATGTCGGTGCGAATGCGCAAAATGCCGCGGCGTTTCATGGCTTCGACACTGTTCTTGATCACATTGTAAAAAGCCTGCTTCATCTGGTCGCGATCGAGTTGGATCAAAGGCAAGTCAGAGCGCAGTTCCTGTTCGACAACAATGTCCCGATCTTGAATTTCCGAGCCAAAGAAGCGCACAGCTTCCCGGACAATAGTGTTAATATTTTCGGGACGCAGCTGTGGGCGGGTTGGCCGGATGGCGCGCAAAAATTGGGTCACGATGGAATCAAGCCGTATGACTTCGGAGCGCGCGACATCAATTGACTCCTGAAGCTCGGCGCGCGCCGCGCCGTCGAATTTACGTGCCTGCCGCTCCATCAGCTGCAAATGAATGTTGAGGGAATTGAGCGGGTTGCCGATTTCGTGCGCGACTCCGGCCGCCAACAAAGTCAGCGCGTTCAGCCGCTCAGATTCGATTGCTTGCTGCTCGGTGCGCCGGCTCTCGGTGATATCGCGCAAAATCATGGCGTGGCCAGCCTGCTCGGTTGCACCTGTAGCTGGGGTCGTTGACTCTGGCTGTCTGGAATTAGCGATTCCGGCTACAGATTCACGATGTTCTATCGTCAAGGGCACGATATAAAAATTTATAAAGCGATTCGCCGGATAAAAAATTTCCATGTCGCGACTGACTGGCCCGCCGCTCTGCGTCAACGATTCCCAATCGAGACCGCGCACGCGCTCGTCGAGGCG
>Ga0209377_1000293_pt1 | contig 32045 bp, 29 predicted proteins | sample GraSoiAngelo_141_FD_185898 | JGI IMG/M metagenome (GOLD analysis project Ga0209377, IMG submission 185898) | Grasslands soil microbial communities from the Angelo Coastal Reserve, California, USA - 14_0929_12_40cm (SPAdes) (version 2) | ecosystem: Environmental > Terrestrial > Soil > Grasslands ...
GCGCCGGAAAAATCCGGACGAATATATCGAGCGCGCAATACATTCGATGGCTGTGCATGTCGAAGCCATGCTCGCATTGCAGAAAAAAGGCGCAGTCACATTCGATTATGGAAACAACATTCGCGCGCAGGCAAAAAAGGCCGGTGTCAAAAATGCGTTCGACATTCCGGGATTTGTTCCGGAATACATTCGCCCGCTTTTTTGCGAAGGGCGTGGTCCATTTCGCTGGGTTGCGCTGAGCGGTGATCCAGAGGACATCACGCGCACAGACAAACTCGCCCTCGAATTATTTCCCGAGAACCAAACGCTGGCGCGTTGGCTCGAGCTGGCCGAGAAGCGGATTCAATTTCAGGGATTGCCTGCGCGGATTTGCTGGCTCGGCTATGGCGAGCGCGCCGAGTTTGGGCTCGCGATGAATGAATTGGTGAAACGCGGCGAAATCAAAGCGCCAATTGTGATTGGCCGCGATCATCTCGATTCCGGGTCCGTCGCGTCGCCTAATCGCGAAACAGAAGGCTTGCTCGACGGCAGCGACGCAATCGCTGACTGGCCGTTGCTCAATGCGCTCATCAACACCGCTGCTGGTGCGTCGTGGGTATCCATTCACAATGGCGGCGGTGTTGGCATTGGTTTCTCGCAACACGCTGGCATGGTCGTCGTCGCCGATGGCACCGAAAATTCCAAGCGCCGGCTCGAACGTGTTCTCACCAGCGATCCCGGCACCGGGATCCTTCGTCACGCCGATTGCGGCTATTCGCGCGCCATCGAATTCGCCGCCACGCACGACATCAAAATCCCAATGCAGCCGCGACCGCGGGACTGACCGTAGCAGGCAGGGAGCGTTCCAATGCAGAAGCTGATCGAATGCGTGCCAAATTTTTCCGATGGGCGCGATCAGAACATCATTCGGCAGATTACTGACGCGATTCAATCAGTGGAAGGCGCTTCGCTGCTCGATGTTGATCCTGGCGCCAGCACGAACCGAACGGTCGTGACTTTTGTCAGCTCACCGGATTCCGCGGTGGAAGCGGCGTTTCGCGCGATCAAAAAAGCGGCAGAGCTGATCGACATGCGCAAACACAAAGGTGCGCATCCGCGCATGGGCGCGACGGATGTTTGCCCATTCATTCCTGTCAGCAATGTTAGCTGGGAAGAAGCAATCGAGTGCGCGAATCGCCTCGGAAAACGCGTGGGCGAGGAATTGAAGATTCCGGTCTATCTCTACGAAAAGGCTGCCAAAGATAGATTACGTTCGAACCTTTCCGTTATTCGCGCAGGCGAATACGAAGGCTTTTTTGAAAAAATAAAGCAACCCAAATGGAAACCGGACTTCGGGCCCGCCGTTTTCAATGAAAAATCGGGCGCGACAGTCATTGGGGTTCGCGATTTCCTCGTGGCTTACAATGTGAACTTGAACACGAAATCGGTGCGTCGCGCGACGTCAGTTGCGTTTGATGTTCGAGAGCAGGGAAGAGTAAAGACCGAAGACGGCACGCCTTCGGGCAAACCGGTTCTGGACTCAAATGGCGAATCAGTTCGGGTTCCCGGTATGCTGAAACATGTGAAGGCCATCGGCTGGTTTGTGAAGGAATACGGGGTCGCGCAGGTCTCGATGAATCTCACCAACATCGAGGAAACGCCGTTGCATGTTGCGTTCGATGCGTGCGTGGAATCGGCAGCAACGCGCGGCTTGCGCGTGACCGGTTCGGAGATTGTGGGCATGGTGCCGAAAAAATGTTTGGTGGATGCTGGCCGCTATTTTCTTCGCAAGCAGCGATGGTCAGAGGGCGCTTCACGGGAAGAGTTGATAGACGTCGCGATTCGCTCGATGGGCTTGAGCGAACTGAAACCTTTCGATCCAAAAGAGAAAGTGATTGAATTGAAGATCGAATCCGCTGAACAAAGGCCGTCCCTTGCGAAAATGAATCTGCACGACTTTTGCAATGAAACGTTGAGCGATTCTCCTGCGCCAGGTGGCGGTTCTGTAGCAGCGTTGATGGGCGCATTAGGCGCGTCGCTGGGCGGAATGGTTGCGAATCTTTCAGCCGGAAAACGAGGCTGGGATGACAGATTGGAGTATCTCAGCGATTGGGCAGTCAAGGCACAGCAACTCAAGGACGAATTGCTGTCGCTTGTGGATGAAGACACGGCTGCTTTCAACAAAGTGATGGACGCATTTGGGTTGCCCAAGGAATCCGCGGAAGAAAAAGCTGCACGCACTGCGGCAATTGAAGAAGCGACTAAGCGTGCGGCAGAGGTTCCACTGAAAGTCATGCAGACGGCATCGAGATCTTACGGATTGCTGGCCGAAATGGGCGAAAATGGAAATCCAGCCTCCATCTCAGATGTGGGTGTTGGTGCGCTGGCCACTCGCGCGTGTATCGACGGGGCGGCACTGAACGTGCGAATTAATCTCCGGCAACTGAAGGACGAAAAATTCAAAACGGATCTTCAAGAGAAGGTTCGAAAGATCAGCGCAGATTCCGAGGCGCAGTTTAAGAAGATTACTCAAGTTGTGGAAGCCAAACTAGATTGAAGCGTTGAACCCTCGATGCGTCCGGCATTCAGCGCTGTCATGTTGAGCGAAGCGAAACATCTCTGATTGTCAGTTCAGCGCGTGTCGGAACGATTGCTCAGAGATTCTTCGCTTCGCTCAGAATGACAATACCGTTTCCGCTTTAGCGCTCAACGAATCATGAATTCACTCGCCATCCTTCACGCATCGGAGCTTGTCACACTGGTTGGACCAAAGCGCCCGCGTGTCGGCGCGGAGATGTCTCAGCTGGCGATCATTCGAGATGGCGGAATGGTGATTCGCGAAGGCAAGATCGACATCGTCGGGTCCAGCAACGAGATCGAAAAAATCGCAGGCGACGCGGAGGTTGTCGATGCCGGCGGGCGTGTTGTCTTCCCTGGGTTTGTCGATGCGCATACGCACCTGGTCTTTGCCGGAAATCGCCTCGATGATTTCGAGCGGCGGGCGCGGGGAGAAAGTTATGCGCAAATCGCCAGGGGCGGGGGAATCTGGTCAACTGTTGGGAAGACGCGCGCGGCCTCGGATGTTGATCTTCTCGCTCAAGCAAAGAAACATGGGGAGTGGTTCCTGCGCAGCGGAACGACAACTGTCGAAGCAAAATCCGGGTACGGACTGACCGTCGAAGACGAATTAAAGATTTTGCGCGTGATGCAGCGCCTTAATGAAGAAACTCCGCTTGAGGTCGTGCCAACGTTTCTCGGGGCGCACGCGGTTCCGCGCAACCTGAAGACTGATGAATACATCGCGCTTCTGGTCGATGAGATGTTGCCGCAGATCGCAAGGCAAAACCTTGCGGAATTTTGTGACGTGTTTTGCGAGCGTGGTTATTTCGACGTCGAACCATCGAGAAGAATTTTGAAGGCAGCCAGGAAGCTCGGACTAAGACTCCGAATTCATGCTGATCAACTCACGAATTCCGGCGGGGCCGAACTTGCCACTGAGTTGAACGCGACCACGGCAGATCATTTGGAGAAAACAGATGAACGGGGAATTGCGGCACTAAAATCCGCTGGTGTGCAACCGGTGCTGCTGCCCGGTTCGGTGTATGCGCTCGGATTGTCGGATTATCCGCGCACGCGCGAAATGATCGAGGCCGGCCTTGCAGTTGTGATCGCGACCGATTTCAACCCGGGCTCCTCGCCAACGCCGAGTATGCCGATGATTTTGTCGCTAGCCTGCACGCAAATGAAAATGTCACCTTCGGAAGCGATCACAGCAGCGACGATCAACGCTGCTTACAGCCTCAATCGCGGAAACACGATCGGTTCGCTAGAGGCAGGCAAGCTCGCGAACTTTTCGATCTTCGATTGCGAAGATTATCGTGAGCTGGCGTATTGGTTTGGAATCCCGCAGACGCATTCGGTTTTCGTGAAAGGCAAACGCGTTGTGTAACCTCCTGAAGCGGCAACCGGAGCGGTTGCCCTACAAAACCGCGCAGCGTAGCGTGGTCTCGTAATGAAGGTTGAAGTGGAAAAGCAGCCTGGGTTCATCTCGAAGCTGCAGATTGAATTGCCGCCGGAGGAAGTGGCAAAGGAGTGGGATGCGATTGCAAACAGCTTTGCGCGATTTGCCAAGATTCCAGGTTACCGGCCTGGGAAGGCTCCGCGTGCCGTGATAGACAAAAGATTCCGCAAGGAAATCCAGGATGAGCTGACCAAAAAAATCGTTTCGAAAAGTTATCATGAAGCAATCGAACAGGAGCAATTGCGCGTGGCTTCCTTGACTAACATCGAAGACGTCCAATTCGGCGAGGACAAATCGATGCGCTTCCGCGCAACGGTAGTCACAGCACCGGAATTCGAACTGCCGGATTACAAGAACATTCAGGTGCAATTGCCGGACACGAACGTGTCCACTGCCGAAGTCGATGAAGCGCTGGAGCGTTTGCGTGATCAATCAGCTGATTTTGTAGATGTGCCGGGACGCGGACTGGAAATGGGCGACTTTGCGGTGCTTGATTTCGAGGGATCGGTGGACAACAAGCCGATCAGCGAAATCGCGCCGCAGGCGAGTAAGAATTTGCAAGGTGGCAAGAAATTCTGGCTACATCTCGCGACTGACAATTTTCTGCCGAAATTTTGCGAGCAATTGCTCGGACAGAAGCCGGGCGAAACGCGCCTGGTAATCGTTCATTTCCCGGATGATTTCCCGGTCAAAGAATTGGCAGGCAAAAAGGCCGATTACGCCGTTACGTTGCGTGAGATAAAGGAAAAGGTTTTGCCGGCGATCGATGACGCGCTCGCGGCCAAACTGGTGCCGGGAAAAAACCTTGCCGATCTTCACCAGATGATCGAGCACGATATCGAACATGCGAAAGAGCATGATGTCGAGCGCGCCAAGGAATCACAGATCGTTAAATATTTGCACGAGCAGATTCAATTCGAACTGCCGCCCGCGCTCCTCCAAAATGAAACGCGCCGTGCGCTGGCCGAATTGGTGCAACGAAATCGCGAGCGCGGTGTTACTGATGAGATGCTGAAGCAAAAAGAGAAAGAACTGATCGACGGCGCCGCAGGGCTGGCGGCGAATCGGTTGAAAACAAATTTCATTCTGCATCGGATTGCGGAGCGCGAAAAAATTCAGGTAACCAAGGAAGATGTCGACGTTCGAATTAGGCAGGAGGCGGCGCGTTACGATATTTCGCCCGAAAAAATGCGGAAGGAACTGCAACAAAAAGATGCGTTGGATGACGTCGCTGAACAGATCCTGCTGGGCAAGACTCTTGATTTCCTGAAGGCGAATGTTAGCGTCGAATTGGCGCAAGAAGCCACTGTTAAAGAAGAAAAATCATGAGCGTATCGGACGAAAATGTTTCACAGGTGTTGATTCCGATGGTCGTGGAGCAGACTGGCCGGGGCGAGCGCAGCTACGATATTTACTCGCGACTGCTCAAGGATCGGATCGTTTTCATCGGAACGCCGATGGACGATCACATCGCGAATCTTGTCATTGCCCAGCTCCTCTTTCTGCAAATGGAAGACTCGAAAAAGGACATCAATATCTACATCAATTCGCCCGGTGGTTCCGTCACTGCAGGACTAGCCGTCTATGACACGATGCAGTTTCTCACCTGCGATGTGACGACCTATTGCCTCGGGATGGCGGCCAGCATGGCGGCGGTTCTCCTTTGTTCCGGCACGAAGGGCAAACGTTTTGCGCTGCCGAATTCAGACATTATGATCCATCAGGTTTCCGGCGGCGCGCAGGGCGCGGCGAGCGACGTGGAACGCCAGGTTGATTACATGTTCAAGTTGAAGAAACGCCTCATCCGAATCATCGCGCGACACACCGGGAAATCTGAGGAGCAAGTCCGGGTCGATTCAGACCGCGATTATTATATGTCCGCAGAAGAGGCGAAGGCATATGGTTTGGTGGACGAAGTGATTAAGTCCCGAAAGGAAATAAAGCTGCTTGACGGTGCGACGCCGCCGTCCAGTAACCGGTCGGTAGAAGTCGCGGAGGTGGCTTTACCGCGCAAAGCGGCGGGATAATAGCCTCTTTTTTTTAAAACCAATATGGCCCGCGCTTCTAACCTGACCATGTGCTCGTTCTGCGGCAAGAGCCATGCCGAGGTGCGCAAGCTCATCGCCGGGCCCGGCGTTTATATCTGCGATAGCTGCATCAACGTTTGCAAGAGCATTCTCGATAAGGAGCTCAATGAGGACGCTCGGCGTCAGTCCTCCAATATCCGCGTACCCAAACCGGCAGAAATCCGGCGCGCGCTTGATCAGTATGTGATTGGCCAGGACATCGCTAAAAAGACGCTGTCCGTGGCAGTCCACAATCACTACAAGCGGGTCCTACAAACTGCGGCGCCAGGCGATGCGTCCGCTGCCTTTCAGCCCGATCCACTTGCGGATGTTGAAATTGAGAAGAGCAACATTTTGTTAATCGGGCCCACTGGCTCGGGCAAGACGTTGCTGGCTAAGACACTCGCCAGGATTCTGGACGTGCCATTTTGCATTGCCGATGCGACGACGTTGACCGAAGCCGGGTACGTCGGCGAAGACGTCGAAAACATCATTCTGCGGCTGCTCCAAAATGCCGATTACGATGTGAAACGCGCCGAGATTGGGATCGTTTACATTGATGAAATCGATAAGATCGGACGCAAAACCGATAACGTGAGCATCACCCGGGATGTCTCGGGCGAAGGCGTGCAGCAAGCGCTTTTGAAAATTTTGGAGGGCAGTACGTGCAATGTTCCGCCCCAGGGCGGCCGCAAACATCCGCATCAGGAATACATCCAGGTCAATACTGAGAAGATTCTTTTCATCTGTGGCGGCGCATTTATTGGCCTCGACAAAATTATTCAAAAACGTATCGGCCAAAAAGTGATGGGCTTTGGCAGCCCGACCCTCGAAGTGGAGGAAGCATTGCGAAAACAAGCGATTCGCCATGTGGAACCAGAAGACTTGCTCGCTTTTGGGATGATTCCCGAATTCATTGGACGCCTGCCGGTTGTTAGTTCGCTCGATGCGCTAACTGAGGAAGAAATGGTAGCTATTCTGACCGAGACAAAAAACGCGATGGTGAAGCAGTACACGAAGCTTTTCTCAATGGAAGGCGTGCGGTTATCCGTGACAAAGGACGCTTTGCGTGCGCTGGCGGGGCAGGCGGTCACAAAAGGGACAGGCGCGCGCGCTCTGCGTTCACTGCTCGAACGGATCATGCTCGACATCATGTACGATGTGCCGAGTCGCGAAGATATCGCCGAAGTCACAATCAATCGGGCCGTGGTAGAGGGCAAAAAACTACCGCTCATTCGCAAAAAGCAGGACAAGACCGCGGCCTGATTCCGGCGCAGGAAAAACGCCAAAACGCCGAACGCCGAACCATCGAACTGCGAATTTGAAATTACGAACAGCGTTCTCGCTGTTCCGGCCTGCCGCGATGATGATCTGATTTCGGCATTGGACGTTGGACGTTGAGCGTTCGACGTTGCTTTTCGATCCTCCATGCGCGTCGCCCTCATCAACACCGGCACCGAGCTATTGCTGGGTGATGTTCAGGACGCGCATCTCGCGTTCATTGCGCGCGAGATTTTTCCGGTGGGTTTACGCATCGAGGAGCGGCGCACGGTTCCTGATACTGAAGCGATTCGGCATACGCTGACCGAATTATTTCCGCGTTGCGAAATTCTTTTCGTGACCGGTGGTTTGGGGCCAACCGGCGATGACATCACGCGAGAAATTGTTGCCGATGTACTTGGATTAAAACTGTGTCAGGATCCGCAATTACTGAGTTCCCTTCAGCAGAGGCTTCAAACGCGCGGAATCAAATGGACTGCTGGCATTGCCCGTCAGGCCGATGTCCCGGCAGGCGCGCAGGTTCTTCCAAACGAAAACGGAAGCGCACCTGGATTGTATTTGAAGGCAAACATAAATCCGCGCATTCCCTCCCCGCATCTCTTTGCTCTGCCAGGGCCGCCGCGCGAGCTTCAGCCAATGTTTCGGAAATACATTATGCCGATCCTGCGCTCGATCGTACCAAGTTCCGCGATCGAACAGCGGGTCTATAAGATCGCTGGGATAGGCGAGTCGAATGTCGAGCAAGCAATAGGCGAAAAAGTTCTGGCGATTCCCGGGATTGAGCTCGGCTACTGCGCGCGCCCAGGAGAAGTGGATGTGCGCATTATCGGAAATCCGGAGGCGATCCAACAGGCGGATGTCATCATCAGATCCGCGCTGGGACGCTCGATTTTCTCTACAGTGGACGAAACGTTGGAGGAAGTGGTCGTCAAACTGCTCAGAAATCGCAATCAAACATTGGCGATCGCAGAATCGTGCACTGGTGGATTGATTGCGAACCGGATTACGAATGTGCCGGGCGCGTCGAGCGTTTTTCTTGCTGGCTACGTTTGTTACGCTGATCAGGCCAAGATCGACATGTTGGACGTGGATCCAAAGCTCATCAGAGCGCATGGCGCAGTGAGCGAGCCGGTCGCGCGCTCGCTCGCCGAACATGCCCGCGCCTGTGCAGGCTCCAATTATGTTCTTGCAACAACTGGAATTGCCGGGCCGACCGGTGGCTCAGCGGAGAAACCAGTGGGAACGGTTTACGTTGCGCTGGCTTCACCAGACGAAACGATCGCGAAGAAATTCTTTTTCCCGACTGATCGCGAGACGTTTAAACAACTTACCGCGCAGGCGGCGTTTGATCTTTTGCAACGGAAAATACTTGCTACAACCTAATTGCTCTTGTCATGTCGAGCGAAGTCGAGACATCTCTTGCTGTCTAATATCCGAGATTCCTCGACTTCGCTCGGAATGACAGGCCGGAGATGTTAGTAGTCGCCCACGTCTACAGGCGTGCCGACTTTCACGTAATCGTAAAATAATTTTGCGCCATCGGCGGATTGGCGGATGCAGCCATGCGAAGCGGGATAGCCGGGCAAAACTCCGACGTGCATGCCTACGCCGTCTTCGGTCAAACGCAGGAACCATTTCATCGGCGCGCCAGCGAAGTGCGTGCCGCTCGGAGCCGAATCGATGCGGGCGCTGACTCCGCCGCGTACCACGCGTCCAGACCCGTCCACAAAGTCGCCGTACAGACTGGAGTGATGATTCGGGTCTTTCTCAAGCACGTGCTTGTGGCCCGTGGGCGACTCGTGCCCGCGTCTGCCAGATGAAATCGGACCATCGGCCACGATTTCGTCGCCGATCATGAGGTAAGCCCGCTGCTTTGGAATCGAGACGACGATGCGCGTGTTGTCGTGCGTCGTCTGTTTAAGTAAAGACTGATTCACCTTCAATGGTGCCTGCTTGCTAATAAGGGCCGACGCTTTGCGCATTGGTTGTGGCGTCGGCCTTGGTTGTTTCGGTCCGAAGAGGCGGAACTGACCGTTGATTGAATAGGTAAAAACAGCCAGCAACAGCGCGGACGCCAGTATGGAAATTTTTACCCGCATAATTAGCTGCCACTGTAGCTGCTTACGCGCCGAATCCAACCCGCTAACCATCGTGATTCGTGCCGTGCGACTGGAGCGTTGTGCACGCGTCGCGTCAATATCGCCTTTGCAGCGCCCGAGAATTCATCAACTGCAGTAGTGTCAGACGTACCATGCATGCTTTCGAGGACTTGGAGCAAGCCCCATCCCTGGCCTTGATAACGCTCCGTGCGCAGGACGCCTTCCCCTTTAAAGTTTACGTAATCGACAAGGGCGTAGCAGCCCTGTGGGGTTCTCGCGAGGCGCTCAAACTGTTGCTGTACATTGGCTCGATCGGCAGGCGCCGCTTCAGCGAGCATTTTAGGAAGCGCGCCCTCTAACCGGGCAATAAGGAATTCGGCCTGAAGATCGATCGTATCGGCGAGGAACTGGCGTAATTGATTCATCTCTGCTGTGTGTTGCGCTCGAAGAAACTCTGCACGCGAGTTCCACGGACATGGTTGTTCTCCGCCTCGCAAGAGCCATGTTGGCAATTTCGCGCTACGTTTTGAGATGAAACCTACGACTTTGGGAAAACTTTCTTCAAACGGGCCGCGGCGTCCCTTCGGATACCAGATGAAATGGCCGATGCCGAGCGACGCAAAGTCTTCGCCTTCATTCCATGCGGTGAGCCCGAAAATAGTTCCATTGCATTCGTTTTGCCAGATTCTTTTGCCGATCCTCTGAACATCAGCATGCGAGAGAGTGATTGCACAAGTTATGTGCGGCCAGAGCGGAATCGTCAGCGTAATGAGCAACGGGACTAAACGATAACAGCGTCTGAATAGCCAGTAATGCTGTCTTCTTGACGGGCGGCATTTATCCATTAGCGTGCGGCTTTCTGCGGCGATAAATTTAACTAGAGTCGGCGCGGAAAATACCATCTTATGAAACACTTTATTCTTATCGTCAGCGCATCCTTACTTGCATTGCCGTTGTTCGGGCAAGAGAAATCACCACAACTCAAAGACCAGAAGGACAAAGTCAGCTATAGCATCGGAATGAATATCGGATTTAATCTGAGCCGGCAGAAGGTGGACATTAACCCCGACATCCTCGCCGCCGGCATTAAAGACGCGATCGCGGGTAAACCGCAACTGACATCCGACCAAGTCAAGGACGTCATGGCACAACTTGAGAAAGACATGGAACAAAAACAGAAGCAAGCCGGCGAGAAAAACAAGACGGAAGGCGCGAAGTTTCTCGAGGAAAACAAAAAGAAGCAAGGGGTAAAAGCAACTGCCAGCGGGTTGCAATACAAAGTCGAGAAAGAGGGAACAGGAGCGCAACCCAAAGCGACCGACATGGTGACGGTAAATTATCGCGGCACCCTGATTGATGGCACTGAGTTCGACAGTTCATATAAGCGCGGGCAACCGGCCACTTTTCCAGTAAACGGCGTTATCAAAGGATGGACGGAAGCGCTTCAACTGATGAAAGTCGGATCAAAATATCAAGTGGTTGTTCCGTCGAACCTTGCATATGGCGAACGTAGCGTCAGCCCGGAGATCGGTCCCAACGCGACTCTGATTTTTGAAGTAGAACTACTGGACGCCAAACCGCCTCCGACAACTGCTCCACAGGCTTCAGCGCCTGCCCCACAGGGCTCTCAGAAAGCTCCGCCGCCGCCTTCGCCATCGCCGAAGAAATAGATCAGCGTGGCGACACTCGCCTCGAAGCTGATTCGCACGGCTTCGGCGAATACGTTTAGCATCATCTTCGGGAGAAGCCGATCCAGGTTGCGCCCGGCGCGGGAAGGTGGAACGCGTTGTCCTCAATGCGTTACCAAAGCAAATGCGGCTTTGGCGCCGAACCTTTCCGTGCTCCTCCTCTGAGGAATAGCAGCTCGCAATCAGCGCGCCGTTGCCGCTTCCCATTGCATTCTGGGCGCGTCGCCCCATAAGTCTTCGAGGCTGTAGAACGCGCGCTTGTCCTGGTGAAAAATGTGGACAACCACTTGCAGGAAATCGAGCACCATCCATTGGCTGGCGGGAAATCCATCAATCGCGACGGGCCGAACCGAATGGTCCTCTCGCAATCGCGTTTCGAGTTCGTTTGCGATTGCTTTCAGTTGAGGCTCGGACGTGCCGGAGCAGATAACAAAAAAATCCGTAAACGTGGAAATGCCGCGCAAATCCAGCACAACGATGTTTTCCGCCTTTTTGTTCGAGGCGAGCTCGGCGCAGGTTCTTGCTAAGTTTTCCGGCGTTATTTCGATTGCTCCGTGTAAAGTTTCTCGCGACGGATGATTTCTTCCACTGCTGGCGGTACCAGATAGCGAATTGACTGGCCGGAGGCAACTCGCGTTCTTATTTCCGTCGCGGAGATGTCGATTTTGCGATCAATAACGCGATAAGAGTGTGTAGGTGGCTGGCCAGTGCGATCGAGAACAATCAAATGGACCATTTTTTCCAACTCGGCAAAGCGATGCCATTTTGTGAGCCTCTCCACGTTGTCTTCACCAATCAAGCAGTAGATCGCCGTATCACTGTTGCGTCGCCGAATCTGCTCCACGGTATCAATTGTGTAAGACGGTGGCGGGCGACGCAGCTCGCAGTCGTCCACCGCAAACTTCGGCTCGCGTTCAATTGCTGTCCGCAACAGTGCTAATCGTATTTCGCCGCTCGCAACGGGAGCCGCCTTTTTGAGAGGGGAAATCGCCGCCGGCACAAAGATTACCTTGTCGAGGCCCAGCGTCTCGAGAGCGTCGCGAGCAAGAAGCAAATGCGCATGATGAACGGGATCGAACGTGCCGCCGTAGATCGCGATCTTTTTCAATGTCCAACGCTCAACGCTCAACCCGCCTTCGGCAAGTTTACCGCGTGGCAGGCGCTTAACATTCAAGTGCTATCCTGTCATGTTGAGCGAAGCGAAACATCTCTAATTTGAGATTCTTCGCTTCGCTCAGACTGACAGCCGTTGAATATTGAGCCTTGAGCGTTAATCTGTGCGGCTCATGAAAGGCGATTCGCTGGGTCAACTGGTCATGACTGGTGTGCCCGGCAAAGAACTGGACGCAAAAACGGCGGAGCTGTTCCGGCGGGTACAGCCGGGTGCGTTTATTCTGTTCGGCCGCAACATAGAGACCCCCACGCAACTCCGGAAGCTCATCGATGACTTGCGCGACCTTAACGACGTCGAACCGATCATCACCATCGATCAGGAGGGCGGTCGCGTTTCGCGATTGCGCTTAATCGGCAACGAACCGCCGAACGCGCAGCAACTCCGAGATAAGGACGACGTCGATTTGATCAGGCGTCACGGCAATATCACCGGGCGTTTGCTGCGCTTTTTCGGCTTCAATTTGGATTTGTGCCCCGTGCTCGATATTTCGTTTGACGACGATGCCGACAACTCGTTGCGCGGCCGTTGCTACGGGAAGACCGCCGACGAAGTCGTTCGAAATGCCGGCGCATTTAACGAAGCGATGAGAGGGCAGGGGATCGCGAGCTGCGGCAAACATTTCCCCGGCTACTCTGCGGCAACTTCAGATGCTCACTACCAATTGCCGCGGATCGATCGAACACGTGAAGAGCTAGATCAAAACGAGCTCGCCGTTTTCCGACAGTTCATGGACAAGGTCGATAGCATGATGATCTGTCACGGTTGGTATCCGAGTCTCGAACCGGAAAAGACTCCGGCCAGTCTGTCGCGGCGCGTCATCACTGATGTTCTGCGCAAAGAATTTGGGTTCGATGGTCTCGTGATGACCGACGATCTCGACATGGGCGCGATTCTCAATGGATACGGTCTGGAACAAACCATTCGGCTCGCGATCGGCGCCGGAAACGATCTGGCGATGATTTGCCACAGAATTCCCGAGATCGAGACTGTGCACCGGATTCTGGGCGCATTGCCACGCAAGCAAACTGATCGCGCGATGGAGAGCGTGGCGCGCTTTAAGACGAATCTTACGCCGCCGGACAAATTTTCCGAAATCGCGTTTCGCAAGATCGACAATGAAATCTGGGACTTGCGCGTCGCTGTTCTCGGCGAAGAACGCGCGAGGCAGACCACTCCCCAAAACGTCCAACGCTCGCCTGTGGAGATGTTCTGATCTGGAGTGCAGAAAGCGCGTCGGAAAGGCTCAGATCGCCATCTCACGCGTGCCGACGCAGCGCGGTCATGTGCCGGTTGAATTACACCATCTTGACCCGTTTGGCCATTCCACACTATCCTCCGCTCGCATTGCTCGGGCAGGGAGCCGGGCCACGTAATTTAGAATTGGAAGTCGCATCGTGAACGCCAACCAACAAATGCGCGGGAGTATGAGTGCCGAACTTACGATCCGCGGACTGATTATCGGCGTTATCATCACGTTGGTGTTTACTGCGGCCAATGTGTATTTTGGTCTCAAAGCTGGCCTCACCTTTTCAACATCGATTCCCGCGGCGGTGATCTCGATGGCGCTCCTGCGCGGTTTCCGCGATGCCACCGTTCAGGAAAACAACATCGTGCAGACGGTTGCCTCAGCCGCAGGCACACTCTCATCGATCATCTTTGTGCTGCCGGGTTTAATCATGATCGGCTATTGGACCGAATTTCCATTCTGGACTTCGTTTTGGATCTGCGCCCTCGGCGGAATTCTTGGTGTCATGTATTCAATTCCACTTCGGCGGGCGTTGGTGACTACTTCGGATTTGCCGTATCCGGAGGGCGTGGCCTGTGCCGAGGTGCTCAAGGTTGGCAGTAGCGGCGATTCCGAGCACGCTTCTGACATCGAACACGGGCGCGCCGGTCTTCTCGCCGTTTTGTGGGGATCGATCGTTTCCGCCGTGTTTGCGGTGATCGTCGGTACGCAAATTTTCGCAGCGGACGTCGCCCAAACTTTTCGAATCGGCAAGCGCGGCGCGGTCAGCGGCTATGATTTCGCTCTCTCATTCGCGTTATTGGCGATCGGACATTTGGTTGGTCTTTCAGTTGGAATCGCGATGTTGATCGGCGCGCTGATTGGTTGGGGCTGGGGCATCCCGCATTTTTCGGCCATCGCCGGTGATGTCTCGACGGCCGCGGCCACGCTCGCGCAAAGAACTTGGAGTCACAAAGTGCGTTTCGTCGGCGCGGGCGCGATCGGCGTTTCGGCGATCTGGACGCTGCTGAAGTTAGTGAAGCCGGTGGCGAGAGGCCTCGCGAGCGCGATGGCTGCTTCACGCGCGCGCAAAGCGGGCAAAGCCGATACGTTGCCGATCACCGAGCGCGATATTCCAATCGGAATCGTCGGTCTTATCACGCTGGCGTGCATGCTGCCGATCGGGTGGCTGCTCGGTTATTTCGGGAACACCAGCGGCCTCGGTGCGCATCTCCCAACGCTCATCATCGGTGGCGTCACCTATGTCGTGTTGATGAGCTTCTTCGTCTCTGCGGTCTGCGGTTACATGGCGGGCTTGATCGGTTCATCGAATAGCCCGCTCTCGGGCATCGGAATTCTGGTGGTGATTGGCGCGGCATTGCTGCTCGTTATTGGCGTTAAACCGTATGTGCCGGCGGAGGCGAGCAAGTCACTGATGGCCTTCGCGCTTTTTACCACCGCAGTGATCTTCAACGTTGCAGCAATTGCGAACAATAACCTTCAGGACCTCAAGACCGGACAACTCGTTGATGCGACGCCGTGGAAGCAGCAGGTTGCGCTAGTCATCGGTGTCATTGCGGGCGCGTTTGTAATTCCGCCAGTGCTCGATCTCGTGAATCACGCCTACGGTTTCGTCGGTGCACCGGGCGCCGAGTTGCGTCCCCATCCATTGCCGGCGCCTCAAGCCGGTCTGATCTCGTCGCTCGCGCAAGGCGTGATCGCCGCGGACATCGATTGGAGCTTGATCCGAATCGGCGGGACGATTGGAGTTGGCATTATTTTGTTGGACGAAATCTTCGCCCGCACGACGAAACACATGCGCGTTCCGCCATTGGCAGTTGGTCTGGGAATTTATCTGCCAACACAGAGCACGTTGATGATTGTCGTCGGCGCGATTGTCGGCTGGTTCTTCGACCAGCGCGCCAATCGCACTCCAAAGCCTGAAGCGACGAAACAGCTGGGCGTGCTGCTCGCGTCGGGCTTGATTGTCGGAGAGAGCATTATCGGCGTCGTCCTCTCCGCGATCGTCGTGTTCTCCGGCAAAGCCGCGCCGCTGGCGTTGGTCGGTCCTGGATTTGAAATGGCCGGGATCATCATCGGCGGTGTTTCGTTCGCGATTGTCGCGTTCGTGCTTTACCGATGGATCTTGCGAATGACGGCGGCGAGATCGGCATGAAACGCAAATGGAACTGGCCGATTTGGGTTGGTCTTGTCGTCACCGTCGGTGGATTGTTGTCTTACGGGTTCTTCGCCCAGTTTCCAATCACCCGCGATTTTCCATGGGCAAATCTTTTGCTCCTTGGAGTTGGCGCCGCGTTGTTGATCTTGGGCCTCTTTCGCGCGTTTGGCCGGCCGCAACTTTATCGCGGTAAGATCTTCGGCTCCATCCTTACAGCGATCGTTCTGTTTCTTTTCGGATTTTTCAGTTACCAAATTTTTTACGTTCTGCACCAGGTTCCGCTCTCCGCTCAAGCGCCGCGCGTTGGCGAAAAGGCGCCCGAATTCACGCTGCTCGATCAAAATGGAAAGCAAGTCGCGCTGGCGGATTTGCTTTCAGGGTCGAGAGTTGTCGTGCTGATCTTCTATCGCGGTTTTTGGTGACCGCTATGCAACTCCGAGTTGCGGAGTTTTCAGCAAAGGCTTGCGGAGTTTGATGCGCGCGGCATCCGGGTCGTCGGTATTAGCCTCGATCCACCGGAGATTAACCGGCGGCAATCGCAAAAACTTAGCTATACCTTCCCGCTGCTTTCCGATCCCAAAGCGGAAGTCATTCGCCGTTATGATGTGTTGCATCCCGGTGCGGGGCCAAAAGGCGCGGACATTGCGCGACCCGCCGAGTTTCTGATCGATTCCAGCGGGATCGTTCGCTGGGTCAACCTGACGGACAACATCGCCGTGCGTGCGCGGCCAGATCAAGTCCTCAGTGCCTTCAATCAAATTGAGCCCGCCGGGCAGTGATTGACGGCGCTCCACTGAATCAATAACTTCAGCGCGCGTGCATTCCGAATTGGAACAACTGCTCATTCTCCAGGATCGAGAACAAAAGATCAGACAGATTGGCATCGAAATTGAGACCGTGCCGCTACGGCGCAAGAGCTTGGAAGCGCAATTGGCGGCAAGCAGGGCGAGCGTGGAAGCCCTTAAGCAAAGATCGCGACAGGTGGAAATGGATCGCAAGAAACTTGAGCTGGACGTTGGGACTCGCACGGAGACGATCTCACGTCTCAAGACCCAGCAATATCAGACGCGCAAAAATGATGAATTTCAGGCAATCGGGCACGAGATCGAGCGTTATGAAAATGAAATTCGAAAAATAGAGGACGACGAGCTCGAATTGATGGTGCTGGCCGACAAGGTCAAGCTGGATCTGACTGAAGAAGAAAAGAAAGCGGCTGCAGCTCAAAACTCGATTGCCCGGCAAACAGCTGACCTCGAGGAAAAATCGAAAGCTTTGGAGTCGCAGCTACAACGATTAACCAGGGAACGCTCCGAGTTGGCCGGAAAAATCGAGGAAGATTTGCTCGCTCGCTTCGAACGTCTTTTCAAAAGCAAAGGAGATGCGGCTATCGTTGCCATCGAGCATGGCGTTTGTACCGGTTGTCATATGAAAGTGACGACTGCCACCGCGTCGCAAGTCAGAGCAGGAAAAGAAATCGTAAGCTGCGAGAATTGCGGCCGGATTCTGTACGACGCGGCGTAATGTGGGAGGGATGTCAGTGTCCCGTTTCTCGCCGTGCTTTGGCCGCTTCCACATTCAGTCACACATTGAACCGAAAGAAAATAACGTCGCCATCGCGCACAACGTAGTCTTTTCCTTCCAGCCGTAGTTTGCCTGCTTCGCGCGCCTCCGCGAAAGAACCGAGCGCGGCCAGGTCCTCATAGTGGATTGTTTCGGCCGCGATAAAGCCGCGCTCGAAATCCGAGTGAATGGTTCCGGCAGCGATGAGTGCCTTGTCGCCCTCGTGAATAGTCCAGGCGCGGGTCTCTTTTTCACCAGTCGTAAAAAATGTGCGCAGACCGAGCAGGTGATAAACGGCGCGAATGAGCGCGTGCACCCCGCTATCTTCGACGCCTAGACCGCGCAAGTATTGTGCTGCTTCATCTTCACTAAGGTCGACAAGTTCGCTTTCAAGTTGCGCACTGATCACGATTGCCTCCGTAGCAAAATGATGTCGCGCATAGTTTTCGACTGCTTTGACGCGTGTTGCGGCGCTGTGGACGGGGGCGCTAACTTCCGCATCCGGGTCCTCGGCCGCGGCTACAGCGGCCAAATCAGTTTCGGCAACGTTGCACGCGAAAATTGTTGGCTTGGATGTGAGGAGAAAAAATTTGCGCGCGATCGCCTTTTCCTCAGGAGTCAACTCGGCGGTGATTGCTGGCCGTCCGGAATCGAGATGAGGCAATAACTTTTCAATGATTCCATGTTCAATCTTTGCTGCCTTATCGCCGGCGTGCACTTGCTTCTTTAATCGGTCGTCCTGTTTTTGGAGCGAGGCCAGATCGGCCAGCACTAACTCGGTGTTAATCACTTCTATGTCGCGAATTGGATCAATTGTCGCGCTGACATGATGAACATTGCCGTCTTCGAAACAGCGAACCACCTGAACAATCGCGTCCACCTCGCGAATGTGATGCAAAAATTGATTACCGAGGCCTTCCCCTGCACTGGCGCCTTTAACCAGACCGGCGATGTCCACAAACTCGATGGCCGTCGGCGTGGTTTTTCGTGAGCGCGAAATCTCGGCGATTTTCTCCAGTCGCGGATCGGGCACGGTGACTACGCCGACGTTCGGGTCAATGGTGCAGAAGGGGTAGTTTTCCGCCGGCGCTTTGTGCGTACGCGTAACAGCATTAAAAAGCGTCGATTTCCCGACGTTCGGCAGTCCTACGATTCCAGCGCTTAGCATTCAGCCACAGATGAACACAGATTTACACAGATAGATTTCTGTTTTTTCGCCACGAATAATCTATGTTTCATCTGTGTTAATCCGTGGCGAAAGATTATCGGGCCGGCGGGATTTGAACCCGCGACCTCTTGAACCCCATTCAAGCGCACTACCAAGCTGTGCTACGGCCCGCTGAAGCGAATATTGTTTGCCACTTCTGGGTCTGAGGCAAACGTTTCGCCCAGTGAAATGAAAGCGGCCATTCTGCAGCATGCTTGTGTCCGTTCGATCGCGGTCGTAATTCTTCTCTCTGGAATCAGCGATGTTCGCGCTCACTCTCGCAAGAGCATAAAGTTAAATGAAACTGCCTTCGCGTTCGCGGAACAACTGATTAAGCAGGGACATGTGATTGGAGACCGCAAAGGCGCGTGGAGCGAAGATCGTCCGTCAGCAAATGAAGAAAATGCATTTATCCGACAGAACGGATTCGGTGAATACGCAAAATGGCATCTCGGGATCGACGATCGCTATCCGGAGAATACGAAGAGCAGATACAAATTTTCGTACGGCGATTTTAGAAATATTCACCGCTGCGCATTGCTCGCAGCGAAAGCCAGAGCTCGCCAATATGGCTACATTGAAATCGAAAACGCTGCGGCAGAACTGGAACGCGCAATAAAAGAGAAGCCACCAATCAACACGCGCCTTCGCCATCAGGCCGCGGCGACGCAGGCAGATATTCATACATTGAAAAATTCATCTGTATCTCATCTGTGCAAATCTGTGGCGCTAACTCTGCCAAGCCGTCAAAAATGCATCGATCAATTCTGGTAAATCGTCGCTGTAACCGCCTTCGAGCACGACTGCGATCGGAACACCGATGTTGCTTAACCACTCTCCGAATTTCGCGAAGTCTTCGCGCTCCAGACTCAGCTGAAGCAGTGGGTCGCGCGCATAGGCATCGAACCCCGCCGAAACAAGAAGCAGATCGGGTTTGAATTTAACCAGTTTTTCTAGCGAATACTTTGCAACATGAACATGCTCACTCCGCGGCGTGAAAGGAGCGGCCGGATAGTTGTCAATGTTCGCGAAAGATTTCGCGCCGCTTCCGGGATATGCCGGGAATTGATGAATCGACGCAAACTGAATTCGGCGTTTGTGCGCTACGATCGCTTCCGTTCCGTTGCCGTGATGTCCATCAAAGTCCCAAATAGCAACGCCTTCAGCGCCGTTTTCCAATGCGTGGAGGGCCGCAATGGCGATATTGCTAAAATAACAGAAACCCATCGCGCGATCGCGCGTGGCATGATGTCCGGGCGGTCGCATCAAGCTAAATGCGGATTCGGTACGCAACGCGGCGCGCGCTGCTTCAATCGCCGCGCCGGCCGAGTGACGCGCGTACGTCTCGATGTTCGGATAAAACGGCGTGTCGAGATCGAAATCTTCCCGCGCATTCGTAACGCGTTCGATGTGCTGGTGCGAATGCGCGCGCAACAATTCATCATCGGTCGCCGCACGTGGTCGCTGCCATGTCCACTCAGGGTGCCGATCCCTTAACAACGGCGCCGTGCGAGCGATGCGCTCCGGCCGTTCCGGATGGCGAGGACTAGAATATTGGAGGCAGCACGGATCGTAAAAAATAGTCATCAAAGTTGCAAGGTAGCGATCCGGCGCATATTCGACTACGACAATGCTAAACGGCCAGAAAATTGTGGTAGTGATGCCCGCGTATAACGCGGCGCGTACATTGCGCCAGACTTACGATGAGGTCATGGCGCATGGCATTGTCGATCTGGTCATTGTTGTGGACGACGCCAGCCACGATGAAACAGTAGCGATCGCGCGCACCCTGCCGCATGTGCAAGTGGAAATGCATCCGGAGAATCGTGGTTACGGCGCGAACCAAAAGACTTGTTACCAGCTCGCACTAGCCGCAGGCGCAGATATCATCATCATGATTCATCCTGATTACCAGTACACGCCGCAGTTGATTCCGGCGATGGCGGCTCTGGTGGCGAGCGGCCTTTTTCCCTGCGTGCTCGCTTCGCGCATTCTGGGGGGAGGCGCACTTCGCGGCGGCATGCCTTGGTGGAAATACGTCTCAAACCGTTTCCTGACGCTTGTGGAGAATGCTCTCATCGGCGCGAAACTCTCGGAGTACCACACTGGGTATCGCGCATTTTCGCGCCAATTGTTGGAGCAACTGCCGCTGGAGGCGAACTCGGATGACTTTGTTTTCGACAACCAAATCCTCGCGCAAATTATTGCTCTCGGCTGCGCGATCGGCGAAGTCACGTGTCCAGCGCGCTACATGCCCGAAGCGTCATCCATTAATTTCCGCAGAAGCGTGCGCTACGGATTAGGTTGCGTGGCCACTGCCGCGCGTTTCCGTCTGGCGCGCTGGGGCCTGACTCAACCGATTGTTTAGATACCGATCGGCGCGAAGCGTCGCCCGATCAATATCCTCGCACAACGTAATGGCCGTGGATCCACACTCTCTGACCGTGTCGCGATGCCCAATGTCCTGGCCTCCAGACGTAATAGGTCCGGCCCACGTAATAACCAGGGCCGCGAACGTAGTAAGGCCGATCGCCAACCTCGACGGTGACGGAGCCCGGATAACCTCCTCCATAATAAGGTCCGCCGTAATTCGGTCCACCATAATTGGGTTCACCATAATACGGCCCGTAGCCAGGAGAGGCGCTATAATACCCTTCGCACCCCGCTGCACCGAGCGCGACGGAGATCAAAACCAACACGAACAGTGGCCATCTCATTTTAGTTTTTGTCCCACGCTCTGCGGAAACTGTTCTTGTATCCGCAGAATCAACGATATTTGTCTTCATACATTCATTATACGCATCACGCGCAGCTTTTACGCGCCTGTCTTTATCGAAACAGCATCAGCGCGAGTCAAAAAAACGCCTCACCGCGAAGCGATTATACGACACCTTGGTCGAGCATCGCGTCGGCGACTTTTACGAAGCCTGTAATGTTCGCGCCGACAACGAGATTACCAGGGTGCCCGTACTCGGCGGCCGTTTCCCATGCGTTTTTGAAGATCGTGGACATGATGTGGCGCAAACGCGAATCGACTTCTTCCCACGGCCACGGCAAACGCATCGAATTTTGGCTCATCTCAAGCCCAGATGTAGCAACCCCTCCGGCGTTCGCCGCTTTGCCGGGACCGAAAAAGCGGCGAACGCCGGAGGGGTTATCGACGCCCGCCGGGACGGTCGGCATATTGGCCGCTTCTGAGACCAGATAGCAACCGTTCTCGACTAGCTTCTTCGCATCTTCACCGGTGATTTCATTCTGAGTTGCGCACGGAAACGCGCAATCACATTTGATCCCCCATGGCCGTTGGCCAGGCACGTATTTTGAGCCGCGGAATTTTTTTGCGTACTCGCCGATTCGCCCGCGCCGCACGTTCTTGATACTTTTGATAAAGGCCAGTTTCTCTTCCGTGATACCGTTCTTGTCGTAAATCAATCCGCTCGAGTCGGACATGGTCACCGGCTTTGCGCCGCATTCGATTAACTTTTCGACAGTGAATTGCGCTGCATTACCGGCTCCTGAGACCGTGCAAACCTTTCCTTCAATAGTTTCATTGCGTGTTTTAAGCATTTCCTGCGCGAAATAAACCGCGCCGTATCCGGTCGCCTCCGGCCGCATCAGCGAGCCGCCCCAATTGAGCCTTTTGCCGGTTAAGACTCCGGTGAATTCGTTCGCGAGCCGTTTGTATTGGCCAAACAGATAACCAATCTCGCGCCCGCCTACCCCGATGTCGCCGGCGGGCACATCGGTATGCGGTCCAACGTGTCGGAAGAGTTCGGTCATGAACGACTGGCAAAACCGCATCACCTCGGTGTCGGATTTCCCCTTTGGATCGAAATCGGCGCCGCCTTTGCCGCCGCCCATCGGCAGACCCGTGAGCGAATTTTTAAAAACCTGTTCGAACGCGAGGAATTTAATAATGCTCGCGCAGACCGTCGGATGAAAACGCAACCCGCCTTTGTAAGGACCGAGAGCGCTATTCATCTGAACGCGAAAACCCCGGTTCACCTGGATCTGGCCTTTGTCATCGATCCACGGAACCCGGAACTGAATCATGCGCTCCGGTTCGACGAGGCGTTCCAAGACCTTGCCATCCCGATATCTCTTGTGTCGTTCGACCACCGGCCGGATCGATTCCAGCACTTCCGTGACCGCTTGAAGAAACTCAGGCTCGTTGGGATTGCGCCTTCTAACGACTTCGAGAACTTCCTGGACCTGGCCCATAAAGGTGTTACTTCTGCAGGTTATTCCCCTAGCGGGCAAATAAAAAGAATCGTGCGCGATGCAGGGTTCGAACCTGCGACTTCTTGCGTGTGAAGCAAGCGCTCTACCACTGAGCTAATCGCGCGAGTTTTCAGAAGCGGACAAAATAAAGCGCGCACCCGACAGCGCAAGCAGGGCTGTAGCGTGGGCTGCCCGAAGCGCATTTGAAGCAAAATGTCATTGGTTATCAAATGTTCCGCTGAGGACAGCGGACGCTAACACCTCGAGCCCGATGTACGGCAAGCAGAACGCTTGCCCTGCAACGCGTCCCATTCTATCTAAAGTCATGTCCGAACACAAAATTACTCTTACCTGGAAACGCGGCGACAAGCCGTTCGAGTACCAGAAATATTCACGCGATCACACCTTGAAATTTGATGGCGGACACGAGATGCAGGCATCAGCTGCTCCCGCCTACCTGGGCAATCCAAACCTTGTCGATCCGGAGGAGGCATTTGTGGCCTCGCTCTCAAGCTGTCAAATGCTCACGTTTCTGGCTATCGCGGCCAAAAAGAAGTTTGTGCTTGATGAATACGTTGATGAAGCAACCGGCTACATGGAAAAAAACGCGGAAGGTAGATTGGCGATCACACGCGTAACGCTTAGACCGCGGCTTAGGTTCTCGGGCGAGAAACAGCCGACGCCGCAAGAAATCGAGGAGATGAATCATGCCGCGCACGAGCAATGTTTCATCGCGAATTCCGTGAAGACCGAGATTACGATCGAGACGCAAGGTTGATCGCGTCGTTGTGGCGTCCGCTGTGCTAGCCGCCGAATGAAAAGGCGCTCGCCGCGGCGAGCGCCTCTACAACGTTTTCTGATCTGTGTAATCTGTGACTGACATATGAGCGCGCCGACTGCCCCGCAACGCATGGACAAAATCGTCAGTCTATGCAAGCGGCGCGGTTTCATTTTCCAATCGAGCGAAATTTATGGCGGGCTGAACGGCGTGTGGGATTACGGCCCGGTTGGCGTCGAGCTAAAGCGCAATCTGAAAAATTATTGGTGGCGTGTGATGGTCCACGAACGCGAGGACGTGGTCGGAATGGACGGCGCGATCCTGACGCACCCCGAAGTTCTCAGGGCATCAGGACACGTCGAGGGATTCTCCGATCCGATGGTCGATTGCCGATCGTGCAAGGCGCATGTGCGTCTCGACCAGCTTATTGAGAAAAAGGGAGTCCAGCAGTGCCCAAATTGCGGTGGCAAAGACCTGACCGAAGCGCGCCAGTTCAATCTGATGTTCGAAACGCATGTCGGCGCCGCAGCAGATGAAAGCTCCATCGCTTACCTGCGTCCCGAGACAGCGCAGTCCATCTTCGTCCAGTTCAAAAATATTCTGGAAGTTTCGCGAAAGAAATTGCCATTCGGCATCGCGCAGATCGGCAAAGCGTTTCGCAACGAAATTAACCCGCGCAATTTCACTTTTCGCTCTCGCGAGTTCGAGCAGATGGAACTGGAATATTTTTGCCGACCCGAGCAAGGAATGGAATTGCTCGAATATTGGAAAGAAGAACGCCTGAAGTTTTACGAGAACATCGGCATTTCGCGCGACAAGTTGCATGTCAAGACAGTTGCGGACGAAGAACGAGCTTTTTATTCAAAAGGAACTTACGACATCGAATACGATTTTCCGTTTGGCCCTCAGGAACTCGAAGGTGTCGCTTATCGAACCGATTACGATTTGTCGCAGCATCAGAAGGCCAGCGGGAAGTCGCTCGAATATTTTGACGAGGAAACAAAGCAACGATTTGTCCCACACGTTGTAGAACCGAGCGCCGGTGTCGATCGAACTGTGCTGGCACTTATCTGCGAAGCGTACGCGGAGGATGAGGCGCCGGACGAGAAAGGAAAGATGGAAACGCGGATTGTCCTGCGATTCCACCCGCGCATGGCGCCAATCAAGTGTGCGGTCTTCCCGCTTTTGAAAAACAAGGAGCCGTTGGTCGCGAAAGCAAAGGAGATTGTCGATCTACTCCGTCCGCATATGTACGTATTTTACGATGAGAGCGGGGCGATCGGCCGCCGTTATCGTCGCCAAGACGAAATCGGAACGCCGTTTGGAGTGACCGTTGATTTTGAGACGCTCGGAGAAAACGACCCGGCACTGCGCGACACTGTGACATTGCGCGATCGCGACTCGATGCTGCAGGAGCGCGTCGCGATCAAGGATCTGCCGGGAATCTTACGGGAACGGCTCACGTGATGGATCTTGCGCGGTTCCGCGAGTACTGTCTGAGCAAACCCCGTGCAAGTGAAGGAACGCCATTCGGGCCCGATGTTCTCGTGTTCAAAGTCGGCGGGAAGATGTTCGCATTAGCAGCTCTCGACGAAATGCCGACCACCGTGAACTTGAAATGCGACCCTGATTGGGCACTCGACCTGCGTGATCGTTACGAGCAAGTCAGACCGGGTTATCACATGAACAAGAAACATTGGAACACTGTCGAAATTGACGGCAGCATCCCTGATGCTGAGTTGCGAAAAATGATCGATCACTCCTACGATCTCGTGGTCGAAACTCTGCCAAAATCTAGGGCAAGGGTTGGAGCTCGAGCTCGCCGAAACTCAACTGCAGTGCGTCGCGGGCGATGTTGAGAAAATTATCGGCCGCGTCAGTGAGGGCAACGTGTAGCTCACCGTGGTTTGAAGGCGACGCACGCAATGATTGTCGATCCAGCATTTCTTCCACCGCTCGGGCGCAATTTTGCGCGGAATCGACGAGCGCGATCTGGCATCTGACCGCTCGTGCGATCGCGCCGGCGAGCAACGGATAATGTGTGCAACCAAGCACAAGCGTGTCGATCCCCTCGGCGAGCAGCGGCTGGAGATAACGCATAATCATTTGGTCGGTCACTTCGTCGTTGAACAACCCTTCTTCGATTAATGGGACGAGCAACGGACACGCGCGACTGCTCACGCGCACGTTGTTGTCGGTTGCGCGCAATGCCTTTTCGTACGCGCCGCTGCGAATCGTCGCTCGCGTTCCGATCACGCCGATGTGTCGGTTGCATGTCGCCTGTAACGCAGCTCGCGCTCCCGGTTCAATTACTCCGATCACGGGCACGGAAAATTTGTTTGCCAACAACGGCAGCGCGACTGACGAAACCGTATTACACGCAACAACCAGCGCCTTCGCATCTTTCCGCATCAGCATCTCCGCCAGTTCTACTGCGTAGCGTTGTACCGTTTCGGGGCTTTTCGGACCGTAAGGAACACGCGCGGTGTCGCCAAGATAACAAATGGTTTCGTATGGGAGTAAATCGCGCAGCGCCTTGACCACAGTAAGACCGCCAATCCCCGAATCGAAAACGCCGATTGGTCGCGGGTCGCTCATGTAGCGGGAAAGTCGCGGTTAGATCATAGCCATGCAAGCACATGGTACGACACGACCGCCGGGCGCGCCGTTGATTTGCAAACGCGCTCGAGTCTCGGATGATTTGATCGCGATGGCTGAACTGCCCAAGAGATACGATCCGAAAACTGTTGAACCGAAGTGGTATCAGCGATGGATCGACGATCGTGATTTCGTTGCGGATGCGAAATCGTCGAAGCCGCCGTTCTCAGTTGTGATGCCGCCGCCCAACATCACCGGTGTGCTTACGCTCGGCCACGTGCTCAACAATACCATTCAGGATATTCTTGCGCGCCGTGCCCGCATGCAGCGCTTTGAAGTGCTTTGGCTGCCGGGAATGGATCACGCCGGAATTGGGACGCAGACTGCAGTCGAGAAACATTTGCGGAGGACTGAAAACAAAACGCGCCACGATCTCGGTCGCGAAGAATTCTTACGGCGCGTTCTCGAATGGCAGGATAAACACGGCGGCATCATTATCGAACAGCTCAAGCGGCTGGGTTGTTCATGTGATTGGTCGCGCCAGCGCTACACGCTCGACGAGGCTTATACCGCTGCCGTGCAACGAGCTTTCGTCGATCTTTACGACAAGGGGCTGATCTATCGTGGCCGTCGAATGATCAATTGGGACCCGGTCGCGCAAACCGCAGTCTCGGATGAAGAGGTGATTTCGAAGCCGCAGAAGGGAAAGCTTTATTTCGTTCGCTACGAGATTGTGGAAGAACCGGGCCGTTTTCTTGAAGTCGCAACCACCAGACCGGAAACGATCATGGCCGATACCGCGATGGCTTTTCATCCGGGCGACAAGCGATACCTCGATCTTTTAGGCAAACACGCGTGGCGCCCTCTCGCGCGCGAGAGAATTCCCATCATCGCCGATGACGCGATTGATCCGGAATTCGGCACTGGAGTTCTGAAGGTTACGCCTGCTCACGATGCCGTCGATTTCGAGATCGGCCAGCGGCACAACCTCCCGATCATCGATGTTCTGCACCCCGATGGCCGGATCAATTGTTTGACAGAACCTGAGCTGGATGAGCTGGATCGATTCAACGCGCGAGAAAGAACCGCGGAGTTATTGAAGGCAAGGGGAGCACTGGCCAAGACCGAGCCGTATGAAAACAACGTTGGATTTAGCGATCGCAGCGACGTGCCAATTGAGCCGCGCATCAGCGACCAATGGTTTCTGCGCTACCCAAAAACAAAAGAAGCGCTTGCCGTGGTGCGTGATCACCTGATCCGCTTTTTTCCCGCGCACTGGGAGAAGGTTTATGCTCAGTGGCTGGAGAACATTCGCGATTGGTGCATCAGCCGGCAGGTGTGGTGGGGACACCGGATACCGGCTTGGTACCGTAAATCTCAAATTTCAAATTTGAAATCTGAAATTTACGTCGGCATCGAACCGCCGCCTGATCCCGAGAATTGGATTCAAGATGAAGACACGCTCGACACCTGGTTTTCGTCCTGGCTCTGGGCGTATGAGACGATGGACCAGGAGACGCGAAACAAATTTTATCCAACCAGTGTGCTCGTAACTGCGGCGGACATCATCTTCTTCTGGGTCGCGCGCATGATCATCGCTGGGCTTGAGTTCAAGCCCGGCAAATCCAGCAAGACTGAAGACAACATTCCGTTTCATCATGTTTTCTTCACCAGCGTTGTTCGCGACAAACAGGGCCGCAAAATGTCGAAGTCGCTCGGCAATTCGCCGGACCCGCTTGAGTTGATCGACAAGTACGGCGCCGACGGCTTGCGATTTGGTCTGATGCGCATCGCGCCCACCGGCCAGGACATTCGCTTCGACGAGAAACAAATCGAAGAAGGCCGTAACTTCGCGACGAAGCTCTGGAATGTCGCGCGCTTCCGCCAGATGCATGGCGCGAGCAATCCCGCGCCAAAAATCGATACTCAGGCGTTGTCGATCTTTGCCGTCGAAGTGCTGGCGCGCCTGAACGAGACGATCGACGCAATCGAGGATGCGTACCGCGAATATCAATTCAACATAGTCGCGCAACGCCTCTACGATTTTGTTTGGAGCGATTATTGCGATTGGTTTGTTGAAGCGGCCAAGACCGATATTTTTGGCGAGGACGAGGCGAAGAAGAAATCTGCACTGGCAGTCATGGACTTTGCGCTGTCGGCGATATTGCGATTGCTTCATCCCTTTATGCCGCACATTACTGAAGAGCTATGGTGCTTGCTGGGATTTGGAAAAGACTCGATTCAATTTGCAGCCCCGCCGCAAAAGAGTGCGTTGGACGATGTGGCCGATGTTCCAGGCAAGCGCGAGCTCGTCTCGGCTATTTATCGAACCGTGCAGGCTGGTCGTAACCTTCGTGCTGAAGCCAATCTTCCATTGAACAACAAGATACGCGTTATTTTACGCATAGAAAGTAAAACGATTTTCAATCAGATTCCGACGTTGATGCGGTTCTTGAACGCCGAGGAGGTAGAACTAAACCCAAAATATAAAGCGCAGGCCGGAAATCCTGTCGCTATTACGCCGCTCGGCGAGATTTTTCTGGCTATAGATGCCGCGGACAAGGCACGAGAACGAGAGCGGCTGGACAAGGAGATTGCAAAGGTTGAAAACGATCTGCGAACGGTGAAAGCAAAACTACAAAATAGCTCGTTCGTCGATCGTGCTCCCGTGGCCGTCGTCGAGGAGCATCGGCGACGCCTCGGGGATTTTACCGTGCAGCTGGCGAAGCTGAGACAGGCGCGCGCAGGCCTGAAGTAAAAATTATTTTGTGCTCGTTGATCCGGGCGCCGCGGTTTTGAAAGAATTCCTTTAGCTCGGGCGTGTAGAAGGTACCGTCGTATTCCTGGTTTAATTCAAGCCAGACCCGGCCACGCGGCGTTAGATGTTTTGCGAGGTCGTGGAGAAAGAATTCCCACTCTGGCACCTTCCAAAGACCGGGCATTTTGTGGTTGTTGAAGCAAATCATGAAGGCAGTGATGAGATTGAATTTTCGTCCGAAATCAGGGAGGGGACGGAAAGCGTCGATTCGTTGAACTACGCGATGGACACCGAGAAGTCGCGTAATTTCCCGGAACATGGCCAGGCGGTCCATATCAAGACCAAGTCCGGAATGACCAAGAAGTTGCGCAATGTAGAGGAAGTATCCTGCGCCGCAGCCAAGATCGAGAATCCGCTTCGGTCGCGACAAATCGAGTTCAAGCTCCCGAATCCGGCGGATGTTAATTTCGATCCAGCGCTCGAGATCGAGATATTTCGGCCAGTCCGCGCCGGGATTTGCGACAGCATATCGCTGACGAATCTGCTCAAAACCAGCTGGATCGATTGTTTCTATGACCCGTTTTACATCAAGCGGGAAGCGATTCGTTCGCAGCAACCTGAGCGTATGCTTTTTCGCGCTGGCCAAGCTCCGGCCATCTACAAGCTTTCGAATTTTGTGGCGAAATCGCACCTGAAGATAGATCACAGCTTGTAGCGAAGCGCAACAATTTCAATTAAGCTGCAAACACGATGAGTGTCTGGAAAAAACTGCTCTGGTTCGGCGTGGCTGCGCTGGGAACGTGGTCGGTAGCCATGCTGGCGTTATCTCGCGGCGAGCAGATCAGCGCACTCTGGATCGTTGCCGCTGGATTTTGCGCGTTGTCGATCAGCTATCGTTTTTACAGCAAATGGCTCGCGACAAAGGTGCTCGTGTTGAATGAGGGGCGCGCCACGCCGGCAGTCCTGCAAAATGACAACAAAGATTATGTGCCAACGAATCGATGGATGGTTTTCGGACATCACTTTGCGGCGATTGCCGGCCCGGGGCCGTTGGTCGGGCCGGTGCTGGCGGCACAGTTCGGTTTTCTTCCCGGTACTCTTTGGATCTTGATCGGTGCAACGCTCGGCGGAGGCGTGCACGATATGATTGTTCTTTTTGCCTCAATCCGGCGGGGCGGGAAAACGCTTGGTCAAATGGTGAAGGAAGAAATTGGGCCCGGCGTCGGCCTGCTCGCCCTTGTCAGCGTGCTGGCGATTATGATCATCCTGCTGGCGGTTCTGGCGCTGGTGGTGGTTCAAGCCCTTGCGCAAAGTCCCTGGGGCGTTTTCACCATTGCTGTGACCATCCCGCTCGCGTTGATCATGGGAATCGCGTTGCGCACGGGAAAGATAAGCGTCATCGCAGTTACGGTTTTTGGATTGTTCGGTCTGGCATTTGGTGTGTGGGGCGGACAATTTCTCGCTAATTTTCCTGCGATTGAAGCCTGGTTTCGCCATGACCAGAAGTGGCTGGCATGGGCAATTATGATCTATGGACTAGCCGCTTCCGTACTGCCTGTATGGATGCTGCTCACGCCACGCGATTATCTCAGCACATTTTTGAAGCTTGGCACCGTCGCGATGCTCGCGGCTGCCGTGGTGCTGATTAACCCGACGTTGCAAATGCCGGCGATCACAAAGTTTATCAACGGCAGCGGTCTTGTCTTTGCGGGGCCGGTGTTCCCGTTTGTCTGTATCACCATCGCGTGCGGCGCAGTCTCAGGGTTTCATTCTCTGATCGCCTCGGGCACTACGCCGAAAATGATCAGACGCGAGGCACGAATCCGAAGCATCGGTTACGGCGCGATGGTGACCGAGATGATGGTCGCTCTGATGGCGATGATCGCCGCTTGTGTGCTGCAGCCGGGAGAGTATTTCGCCATCAACACAAAAGGCGCGCCCACGGAAGTCGTCGCGAAAATTTCCGCTGCGGGCTTTCCCGTAACTGAGGCACAAATGCAGAAGCTCGCCGCCAATCTTGGGGAATCCACCATGTTTAATCGCGCAGGCGGCGCGCCAACTTTCGCTGTCGGCATGGCGCACATGTTTGCGCGAGTCTCCGCCAAGCCGAGCGCGCTGGCGCTATGGTATCACTTCGCCATCATGTTTGAGGCGTTGTTTATTCTCACCACCATCGACGCTGGCACGCGCGTTGGGCGTTTTTTGCTCCAGGATTTCCTAGGCAACGTGTGGCGTCCACTCGGCAATACACGTTCATGGAGCGCGAATTTTCTCTCGAGCGTTTTACTAGTCGCGGCATGGGGCTGGTTTCTATATGAGGGCGTGATTGATCCGCTTGGCGGCATCAACTCGCTTTGGCCACTGTTTGGATTGGCGAATCAATTGCTGTCGGTGGTTGCGCTTTGCCTCGGCACAACGCTCCTGATCAAGATGCACAAGGGCCGGTATTTGTTTGTAACGCTCGTGCCGCTTTGCTTCATGTGCGCAGTCACTTTCTCCGCCGGTTATCTGAAGGTCCTTTCGTCTGATCCGAGACTTGGATTCTTGAGCGGCGCACAGTCGCTTTTGCGTGAGGCGTCGGGAATGGCAGACCCAACCAAGGCCGCTGAGTTGGCGCGTCAGGCAGGCGTCTGGCGATTCGATGCGGTAGTTGCCGTTTTCTTTCTCGTGCTCGTGCTCGCGATCGTGGTCGGCTCTGCACGACAATGGTGGCAACTAATTCGCGGAACACGGCGTGCCGTTTTGCACGAGGGCGAATTTGTGCCGATTACCGCTGCGCAGCTCGCACAATTTTAAATTACTGCAGACCTTAGCTTCGATTAGCCACTGACCTTAATACGGCTTGATTTTCGCACAGCTTTTTAGTCCGATAGCAGCGTGCCCGCTGATGACCAGGTGACTTCACTGAGCGCGATTGGCCACGGTCCGGCGGCGTTTACGACTACGCACTGGAGCGTCGTGCTGGAGGCGCAAGGTGAATCGCCAGCAGCACAGGAAGCACTCGAGAAACTTTGCTGCACGTACTGGCGACCCATTTATGCCTTCCTGCGGCGGCAGGGTTTCGGGCCAGAGGAGGCGGAGGATATGACTCAGGGGTTTTTTGCGCAGCTCTTGGAGCGCAGAAAATTCAGTGCCCTCCGCCAGGAAAAAGGGCGACTTCGTTCTTTTCTGCTTGGGGCGCTGAAATATTTTGTGGGTGACGAGCAGCGTC
>Ga0209377_1000295_pt1 | contig 31960 bp, 30 predicted proteins | sample GraSoiAngelo_141_FD_185898 | JGI IMG/M metagenome (GOLD analysis project Ga0209377, IMG submission 185898) | Grasslands soil microbial communities from the Angelo Coastal Reserve, California, USA - 14_0929_12_40cm (SPAdes) (version 2) | ecosystem: Environmental > Terrestrial > Soil > Grasslands ...
AGGCGTGGTACCGACGCAGCCGGCCGGTCCCCGTCAGCCGGACGCGTTTACGGAGCGCGCGCTTGGATTTCTGCTTGGGCATCGTTTCCTCCCCGGGCTCGCGCCCGGGGTTAGTTGTCATTTGGGGGCAAGCACCATGGACATGTTGCGGCCCTCGAGCTTCGGGTCTTGCTCGATCTTGGCGATGTCCTTCAGCGCGTTGGCGACCCGGTCGAGCACCTCGCGTCCCAGGTCGATGTGGGCCATCTGCCGGCCCCGGTACATCATCGTCACCTTGACCTTGTTGCCGTCCTGCAGGAACTCTCGCGCGTGCCGAGTCTTGAAGGCGAAGTCATGATCGTCGATCCCCGGCCGGTATTTCACTTCCTTGAGGTGGATGACGTGCTGCTTTTTCTTCGCCGCCCGCGCCGCCTTCGCCTGCTCGAACTTGAACTTCCCGTAGTCCATGATCTTCGCGACCGGGGGTCGCGCGAGCGGGGCCACCTCGACCAGGTCGAGGCCTCGCTCCTGCGCCGCGGCCAATGCTTCCTCGACGGTCAGCACGCCGAGCTGCGCTCCGTCGGGGGCGATCACGCGGATCGGGCTGATCCGGATCTGCCGGTTGACTCGGATGCGCGGCGCTTTGTTGTTCGGGCTTTCGATCGCCAGGTGCCGTTCTCCTCCATGGGAAAGAAAAAGCGGACTCCAGCTGCCCAGGAATCCGCGTGACCTCATGCGTCATCCGTTTTCCGTCATCCATACGTGACCGATGACGAAGACCGACGACGGACGACCTCTCGAACCCTAGAGCACTCCCCGATCCGGAGAGGCAGCGGGTGAGGCGCACGCGGCGCCCGCTTGCCGAATTGTCGGGGCTAAGTTAGCCCGCCAGAAGCGGGTCCACAAGTGCGAACGCCTTGCCGTCACGCCCCAACCGACCGGCCACCACCGCGGGATCGTGCTCGAAGAACAACAGCCACCCTTCCCCTTCCGCCCGTGCATAGAGTCGGCGCTTCGACTCGAGGGTCACGAGCGGCTCCAGGTCGTACCCCATGATCCAGGGGAGCGGCAGATGGGCGCTCGTGGGGACGAGGTCCGCGAGAAAGCACACCCGCTCACCGCCGCTCTCGACCAATACCGATTGGTGATACGGCACGTGCCCCGGCGTCGGCAGGCAGCGGATCCCGGGGAGCGGCTCCGCCTCCCCGTCGAGAAGCGTGAACGGCACCCGCTCGAAGTTGTGCGGGAGGTAGCTCGCCGCGGTGCGCTCGTTGGTGTGCCGGGCGAACTCGAGCTCTCCCTGCTGGACCACGTACGTCGCCCGTGGAAAGGTGATCCGAATGGCGCCTCCCGCGCCTCCACCATCTCCACCCCCCTCCCGATAGGTATTGCCGCCCGCGTGATCGAAATGGAGGTGGCTGTCGATCACCCAGCGGACGTCGGCGGTGGCATGGCCGAGCTCCGCGAGCGCATCCTCGAGCCGGGTGCGCCCATCCTTCCCATCGTTCGCGACCCCGTAGATGTCCTTGAACTTGTCGGTTTCCTTGTTGCCGAGCCCCGTGTCCACGAGGACCAGCCCGTCGTCGTGCTCGACCAGCAGACAGCGGAGCGCCAAGGGAATGCGGTTCTTGTCATCGGCCGGAATGCGGCGCTGCCACAGCGGTTTCGGCACGACGCCGAACATGGCGCCGCCGTCGAGGGCTTGGCGACCGGCTTCGAGGGCATGGCAGGTCAGGCGGCCGACTTTGAACGTCGTGTGCGTCATTCGGGGAGTGCGGAATGCGGAGTGCGGAGTGCGGAATTGCAATGAGAGGTCGTTCGCCGATCGACGCTCCTCTCGATACTCCGCATTCCGCATTCCGCATTCCGCACTTTCTTGTGTCGTGGCCGGTCATGCACCTCAATCAGCTGCTCCAGCGTCTCGACCCCCCGCTCCCGCGCCCGCCCGATCAGCGCCCGCAGGATGTGAGCGGTGGCGAGGGCATCCCCGAAGGCGCGATGGCGTGCTGGGTTCTCGACGCCGAAGAACGCCGCCACGTGGTCGAGCCCACGGTGGCGCAGCTCGGGCACGAGGCGGCGCGTGAGGCGGACCGTGCAGAGGGGCTTGCCGCCCGGTGCGGGGACGCCGGCCGCGACGCATTCGGCACCGAGGAAGCGCCAGTCGAAGCGGGCGTTGTGGGCGACGAACACGCCGGCGTCGAGCGCGTATCCGAGACCTGCCGCCACGTCCACGAAACGGGGGCAACCGGCGACCAGGCCGTCGGTGATGCCGGTGAGGCGCGTTACCCACGGAGGAATCGGGGTCCCCGGGTCGAGCAACGCCTCGAAGCCGAGGTGGATGGTTCTGCCCTCGAGGATCGCCACCGCCACCTCGAGGATCCGGCCGCCGTTCTGCGCCCGCACCCCGGTCGTTTCCACGTCCACGACGGCGAAGCGCGCATGCTCGAGGGAGTCGGACGACGGGCTAGAGGTCATCCCGCCGGAGCGGCAACGACATGCAGCGGGGACCGCCGCCGCCGCGCACCAGCTCGCTCCCGTCCATCGTGATCACCGCCCGCTCACCGTCGTCCAGCGCCTCCTCACCCGTCAGCAGGTTCACGGCGGAGAGCGTCTTGAACCCCGCATGCTCGAGCTCCCGCAGCGTGGCCTCGTTGCGGGCGTAGGTGACGGTCACGCCGGGCCGCACCGCGAAGAAATTGCAGGCCGAGGACCACTGCTCGCGCTCCTGCAGCGAGCGGTCCGAGCCCCCGCAGAACACCGGCTCGAGCGGGTGGTCCACCGCCTGCATGGCGGCGAAGAAGTTGGGCATCTCCTTCACCCCCTTCGATTTCTTGCGGCGGTGCAGCACGGCGAGCCGCTCCGGCCCGACGAAATGCGGCGGATAGACGCAGCACAGCTCGCGGTCGAGCTGCGTAAAAATCATGTCCAAGTGGATCGCGGTGCGCTCGTTCGGCAGGACCACGACGATCACGTCCTTGACGCCGCAATGCTCGAACACGAGATCGCACAGGTGGTCGAGCGCCGCGGGGCTCGAGCGCTCGCTGAACCCGAGCAGCAGCAAGTCGGGGCGCACGGGGTGCACGTCCCCGCCTTCCAGCGTGTAGTTGTTGCGCTTCTCTTCCGACCCGTCGTACAGGATCCCGGCGTTCTCGAGACACGGGTGGTAGCGGAACAGCGCCTTGACGAGGAGCTCCTCGGTCCAGCGCACGCCGTAGCGCATCGAGCCGATGATCGAGTGCTCGCCGATCACGATCCCCACATCGCGCGTGAAGAAGAGATTGGGAAGCGGCGGCAGCGCGAAGCCGGTCTCGTTGAGCGCCCGGGCGATCGGCCCGGCTTCTTCCAGGGCGCCCTCGATCATCAGGCCGACGAGCGCCTCGGGCGAGAGGGCGGCGAGCTGCTTCGCCAGGGCGTCCGAGGGCACCACCTCGAGCGCGCGGGTCACCAGGAACTCGCGCACGTCCGGACCCGCCACCAGCTCCGTCAGGAGCGTGCGCACCTCGTACACCTGGGCGAACCGCTCCAGCACCGCCACGAACCGCCGGTGCTCGCGCTGGGCGAGCTCCAGGTCGATGATGTCGTCGTACAGATAGTCTTCCCGATTGCCGGGAGTGACGGCGACCAGCTCGCGGCCGGGGGTATGGACCAGCACCGCCCGCAGCGGGCCGATTTCCGAGGTGACGTGGACGCGGGCCATGGGCGGGAATCTAAGCGCGCCGCCGCTCGCCGGCTAAGTGACGGCGAAGGGTGATGTTACGGTTCCCCGGCTGACAAGTGCGGAATTCGGAATGCGGAATGCGGAATGTCAAGGTGAGCGTCGCTTGGCGAAAGACCTCTCCTATCTATTCCGCACTCCGCATTCCGCACTCCGCATTTGTGTTTTATCGGTTTGCCAACGCAAAACTCAGCGTCTCCAGCTCCAGCGCCATGTTGACCGACTTCACCGCCACGTCGCCGGGCACCGCTAGCTGCACCGGTGCGAAGTTGAGGATGGCCTTCACGCCCGCGCGCACCAGTCGGTCCACCACGTCCTGCGCCGACTCGGCGGGCGTCACGACGATGGCGATGTCGCTGGGCTCCTTGACGAGGTCGGCGTCCAAGTGGCGGATGTCGCGCACCACGAGGCCGTTCCAGCGGGAGCCGATCTTCTCCGGGTCTTTGTCGTATATCGCGGCGACGTGGAAGCCGCGCTGCCGGAAACCGGGATATTGCACGAGCGCGCTGCCGATGCGGCCCGCGCCGACGAGCACGACGCGGTAGGTGCGTCGCAGGCCCAGGATATCGCGGATCCGGGCGGTGAGCTCGGGGACGGAATAGCCCAGGCCGCGCTTGCCGAACGAGCCGAAGAAGGAGAGGTCCTTGCGCACCTGCGCCGACGTCGTGCCGCCGCGCCGGGCCAGCTCGGCGGAGGAGATCGTGGTCTGGCCTTGCGCGTCGAACTGCTCGAGGAACCGGAGGTACAGGGAGAGCCGCCGCACTGTGCTCTCGGAGATCTTCCTCATATTGTGAATTATTTCACAATCGAGCCCTCCACCGCAAGAGCCGCGCGAACACATCGGGGGGGAGCGTCTCGGGACGCACCGCCGGATCGACCCCGAGCGCCGCCAGTCCCGCCGCCACGACGGCGGCGGAGCGCCCCGTGACCGCCATCGCCACATTGCGCAGCTGCTTGCGGCGCCGGGTGAAGCAGGCCGTGACGAACGCGCGGAATGCCGCGATCTCTTCCGGCGCGACGAGCGGCTGGGCGCGCGGCGTGAGGCGCACCAGCGCGCTCTGGACCTTGGGCGGCGGCGTAAACGCCCCCGCGCGTACGGTGAAGAGCCGCTCCACGCGACACACGGCCTGCACTCCCACGGAGAGGGCGCCGTACGTTTTCGACCCCGGGGACGCCGCGAGCCGGTCGGCGACCTCGGCCTGGACGAGAAACACGATGCGCGCCGGGAGCGGCGGCGTGAGGGCTTTGTCGATCAGGGGAGAAGTGATGGCGTAGGGGATGTTGCCGACGACCTTGAAATGCGGAGTGCGGAGTGCGGAATGCGGAATGGCCGTGTGAGTTTCGAGAAGCACATGCCAATCCAACTTCAGGGCGTCCCCGTGCGCGATACTGAGTCGGCCAACTCCGCACTCCGCATTCCGCATTCCGCATTCCTGCGCCAGCCGGCGGTCCCGTTCGATGGCGATGACGTGACGCACGCGGGGCGCGAGCATCTCCGTCAGGCTCCCCTTCCCCGCCCCGATCTCTACCACGACGTCGTCGGCCGCGGGCTCGAGCGCGTCGACGATGCGTTGCAGGATGTTCCGGTCGGTGAGGAAGTGCTGGCCGAGCCGCTGGTCCGGGATCACACCTTGAGGATGACGACCGTGCGGTCATCGGCGGGCGGCGCGCCGCCCGTGAAGCCGGCGAGGTCGGCGTGCACGGACTCCAGGATTTCGCGCGCCGGACGGTCCTTCAATCGGGCCACGTGGCCGAGCACGCGTTCCTCGCCGAATCGCTCGCCGCGCCCGTCCCCCCCCAGCGCCTCGGCGACGCCGTCGGTGAAGAGACAGATGATCCCCTCGCGCCGCGCCCACGTGCGCACGACATCCTCGCCCGGCGCGGTGGCGAGACCGAGCGGCGGGCGCGTGGCCTCGAGCCGGACCGCCTCGCCCGTCCGCGCCGACACGAGAAACGCATGCGGATGCCCGGCGTTGGCGAACGTGATCCGTCCGATGTTCGGGTCGACCACGGCGTAGAACACCGTGAGGAACATCTCGGTGCTCGCGAGCTCATCGGCGAGCGACTCCTCGAGGCGGCGGAGCACTTCCGTCGGCGTTTCCGCCGATTCGGCGTGGATACCGGAGGCCGCCATGACGAGCGCCATGATCAAGGCGGCGCCGAAGCCGTGGCTCGTCACGTCGCCGATCATCACGCCGATGCGGTCCGCCCGGAGGTTGAGCAGGTTGTAGAAATCGCCGCCTACCGACTCCGCCTGACGGCAGCGCGCGGCCACATCCACGCGCGACGCGACCACGAGCGGCGACGGCAGCAGCTTGAGCTGGAGATCGCGCGCCAGCTCGAGCTCCCGAAGCACGCGCTGCTGCCCCAGGTCGCGGGCGACGAGTCGGGCGTTCTCGACTGCCGCGCCGATCTGGTTCGCGATCGCGGCCACGAGCTTCCGGTCGCCGGCGGTGAACGCGTCCCCCCCCACCCGGTCCGTCAGGTTGATCACGCCGATCGGCTTGCCGCGCGCGCCCGGCGCGGCGTACAGGACCGGGACCGACAGGAACGCCTGGCCGCGGTAGTTGCGGCCGTCGGGGCAGCCGGGATTCGCCGCCGTCGAGTCCGTGGGGTCGTAGCTCACGATCCGCATCTCACGGAACACCCGGGCCGCGACCGAGCAGGGGTCGTCCACCTCGATGGGCTCCACCTCCTGCGGGTCCATGCCGCGCGCGGCCACGATCCGCAGCATCTTCTGCTCGGCGTCGTACACCAGGAGGGTCGCGCGGCGGGCCCCGACCACCGTCGATACCTCGCGCAGAATCCGGTCGGCCGCTTCGTCCAGCCGGATCGTGTGGCCGAGGATCTCGCTGATCGTATAGATGAGGTCGATCTCTTCGTACCGCTCGGACAGCTCGGCCGCGACTTGAGCCGCGTCGCGCTCGGCGGAGAGCACCGACCCGACGATCTGGGCCAACTCCCGACCCAGGCCCGGGCCGGCGCCCGGGGGCGGTGCCTTCCCCAGTCCCCCGTTCGCGATCTCGAGCCACAGTCCCTGGGTCTCGGGAATCGGTTCCAGCGACGCCGACCGCGCCGGCGCATCGGGCTCGCCCGTCCGCCGCAGGCGCAGTCGCGCCCCGGCGAGGCGCTCGAGCGCCGGGAGCAGCCGATCGAGCCGGGTCAGCCCGCTCGCAGCGTCAGGCACACTGAGTTCCCTTTCTGATTGAAGGCGACCTGGTCGACGAGGCTCCGCAGCACGAACAGGCCGCGACCATCCTCGCGCTCGAGGCGCTCGGGGAGCGTCGGGTCGGGGACGCCGGCGGGGTCGAACCCGTTGCCCTCGTCGGTCACGTGCAGTCGCACGGCGTCGCGCGCCACCTCGACCCGCACGCGCACGACGCGCCCCGGGTCCCGGCGGTTCCCATAGGCGATGGCATTCGCGAGGGCTTCCGCGAAGGCGGTCCGGAAGTTGAAGCGGATGCGGCGGGGAGAGAGGGGGCCGCCGGGCAGCTCGTCCGCGATCAGCTCCACCGCCGGGCCGACGTACTCGAGGTCGCTCGGCACGTCGAGCGACAGCTCGATCTCGGTCTCACCTCCCGTCGCCCGCCGGCGAAGCTGGAGGGGCTGCGGCGTAGTCACGGGTCAGAAGGCGGCGAGCGCCTCCTCGGGTGTCCTCGCGATGGCGAAGAGCGTGTCCAACTTGGTCAGCTCGAACAGCGTCTGCAGGTCTTCATTCAAGCCGCAGAGCCGGAGGTCCCCGCCCTGCTCGCGGATCTTCTTCGAGAGCGACACCAGGACGCCGAGGCCGGAGGAGTCGATGTAGCCGGTCTTGGTGAAGTCGATGACGAACTTCTTCCCACCACCCTCGAGGGTGTCGAGCACCTTCTGCTTCAGGTCCTGACGGTTGCCGACGATCAGCTGCCCGTCCACACCGACGACCACCACCCCGTGCTTGTCCTTCTTGAGACTGAAGCTCATGACCGCTCTCCCGCTTGAAGGACGGCGACCGCCGCCGTGTCCACAATATCATCGGCCGTCGCGCCCCGCGACAGGTCGGCGACGGGTCGCGCGAGTCCCTGGAGGATCGGCCCGATCGCCTCCCAACCGCCCAGGCGCTGCACCAGTTTGTATCCGATGTTCCCGCTGTCAAGATCGGGGAACACGAGCACATTGGCGCGTCCGGCCGCTGACGAGCGCGGCGCCTTGCGCGCCGCCACCTCGGCGACCACCGCCGCGTCAGTCTGCAACTCCCCGTCGAACGCGAAATCCGGCCGCCGCCGCGCGAGGCTCTCGACCGCCTGCCGCACGCGCTCCACGCGCGGTCCCGCCGCGCTGCCCTTCGTGCTGTAGGAGAGGAAGGCGACGACCGGCTCGTCGCCCACGATGCGCCGGCGATCCCGCGCGGCCGCGACCGCCGAATCGGCGAGCTGCTCCGGGCTCGGCTCGGGAACGACCGCGCAATCGGTGAAGGTGAGCACGGCATCATCCCGCACCATGTAGAACGCGCCGCTCACCGTCGTGATCCCGGGCGCGGTGCCCACCGCCCACAGGGCGGCGCGGATCGTGTCGCCACTCGGGAAGGTGGCCCCGCCGACCATGACATCGGCGCGGCCCAGCCCGACGAGGGCGGCACCGAACGTGAGGGGATGCTCCAGGGCGGCGGCCGCGGCGGCGTCGTTGGGGAACGTGTTGGGCCGCCGACCTCGCAAATGTCGGACGAGATCCGGGATGCGGGATGCGGGAAGGGGCCGCCCCAACACCTCGACCACCCCCAAACCCTCGCGCTCCAGGCGCTTGGCCGCTTGCTGCACGCGCTCGTCGGTTCCCTCGGGGAGCACGATGCGGCGACCGGCACGGCGCGCCCGCTCGTACACCGAGTCGCGGAACGTCACTTGCCGAACTTTTTCCTGAGCGCCTTTTGAACCGCCGGGTGGACGAGCTGCGACACGTCGCCGCCGAAGCGCGCCACTTCGCGCACGAGGCTCGAGCTCAGGTAGGTGAGATCGAACGCGGGGACGAGGAACACCGTCTCGACGCCCGGCGCCAGGTTGCGGTTCATGAGCGCCATCTGGAACTCGTATTCGAAATCGCTCACCGCCCGCAGGCCCCGCAGGATCACGGTCGCTCCGGCAGCCCGCGCGAAGTCCGCGAGCAGGCCGTCGAAAGAGCGGATCTCAACGCCGGGATCTGCGACCGCTTCTCGAATCAGCGCCACCCGCTCGTCGAGCGTGAATAGCGGCTGCTTCGCCACGTTCACCGCCACCGCGACGACAACGCGGTCGGCGAAGGTGCGGGCGCGGCGGATCAGGTCCTCGTGCCCGCGCGTGATCGGGTCGAACGACCCGGGGTACACCGCGATGCGGGGGGCAGGCGCCGTCATGGGGCGTAGATGAAGGTCACGGCGGTATCGCCGTAGCGCCGGGTGTCGTCGCCGGGAATCGGCTGATCCGCCGGATGCTCGATCGAGATGATGCGCGCGAACGGATTCACCCGGAACAGGGCGACGAGCCGCGCCGCCTGCGCGCTCGCGTACGGCGGGTCCGCGAACGCCACGTCGTACTGCCCGGGGTGCAGCTGTTCCGCGTACTTGAGGGCGTCCACGCGATGGACCACCGTCCGGTCATCCACCTTGAGGAGCGTGATGTTGGCCTTGAGCGACGACAACGCAAGCCGGTCGATCTCGACGAAGTCCGCGCTCACGGCGCCGCGCGACAGCGCTTCGAGGCCCAGCGCGCCCGAGCCCGCGAACAGGTCGAGCACGCGGGCCCCACGCAGCGGGCGCTGGAGGATGGAGAACCACGCCTCGCGCACGCGGTCCCCGGTCGGCCGGACCGCATCCCCGCCAGGCGTCTTCAAACGACGACCTTTGAACTCGCCGGCGATTATCCGGATCATCCCCTGCCCTCCTCCCCCCCCCTTCCAGTGCGGAATTCGGAATGCGGAATGCGGAATTGCAGTGCAAGGTCGTTCGGCCTCCGAACCTCCACGGACATTCCGCATTCCGCATTCCGAATTCCGCATTCTCACGCGCTCGGCGCCATCGCCGCCACCCGCGCCTGCAGCGTCGTGCGCCCCTGCCACTCGTCGCGCTCCAGCCGGAACGCGACGTCCAGCCGCTCCGCGAGCCAGTGGTCGGGGATCGCGTCGGCCCACTGGAACGCGATGGCGGGGAGCACCCCCGACGCGTCGTCCAAGGTGAAGCGCAGGTGGTTCGTCCCGACGCGCCGTGCGCCGACCGCGCGGGCCTGGCGCACGCCGAAGACCGGCGCGGGATTGCCCGGACCGCACGGCTCGAGATAGCGGATCAGCTTCTCCAGCTCGTCGCTCACGAGGCCCAACGGCAGCTCCAGGTCCACCCGCTGGGCGGGCACCAGGTCGTCGGGGCCCAGAAGCTCGCCCGCGACGGCGAGAAACGCAACACGGAACGCGTCGTAGCGCTCCCGCCGGACGGTGAGCCCCGCCGCCATGGTGTGGCCCCCGTACTTCTCGAGATGGTGCCCGACCCGATGCAGCGCGGCGTGGAGATCGAAGCCCGCGACGCTCCGACCCGAGCCCCGCCCCACATCGCTCCCCTCTTCCCAGGCGATGAGAAACGTGGGCCGCCCGTAGCGCTCCACCAACCGAGACGCGACGATCCCGATCACCCCCGGGTGCCAGGTATCGGCCGCGAGCACCAGCGCGCGGTCCTCCGGCCGCAGGACGCGCTCGGTCAGCTCGACCGCCTCGTCGAGGATGCGCTGGTCCAGCGCCTGGCGCCGGGCGTTCAGCGTCTCGAGGTCGCGGGCGATCGCCGCCGCCTCTTGCGGATCGTCGGAGAGGAGCAGCCGCAGCCCGTCGTTCGCGTCTCCGATCCGCCCTGCCGCATTCAAGCGCGGCGCCAGAATGAACCCGACGTGGCCCGACTTGATCGGCTTCCCCGCGAGGCCCGCCGTCTCGACGAGCGCCCGCACGCCCGTCCAATGCGATTCCGCGAGCAGCTTGAGCCCGTGCCGCACCAGGATCCGGTTTTCGCCGGTGAGCGGCACGACGTCGGCCACGGTCGCGAGCGCCACCAAGTCGAGGAAGTGGAGCGGAAGATGGGGGGACAAGCCCAGCGCCGGCACCAGGGCCTGCGCGAGCTTGAACGCGACGCCGGTGCCGCACAGCTCCTTGTCTTCGGACCGGCAGTCGGCGCGCCGCGGGTCGAGCACCGCCGAAGCGGGGGGCAGCGCGTCGCCCGGCAGATGGTGGTCGGTGACGATGACGTCGATGCCGGCCGCGCGCGCGGCGCGCACCGGCTCCACCGCGGTGATGCCGCAATCGCAGGTGATGATCAACCCCGCGCCGAGGCGGCGCGCTTCCGCGAGCCCCGCCGGCCCGAAATCGTATCCGTCGCGCAGCCGGTGCGGGACGAACGCGTGAGCCCGGCCGCCGACGCTCGAGAGCACGCGGGTGAGCAGCGCCGCCGCACATTGGCCGTCCACATCGTAGTCGCCGTGGATCAGGATCGGGGCTCCTGCCCGGACGGCGGCGACGATCAGCTCCACCGCCCGCGGCATATCGGCCCAGGCGTGCGGGTCCGAGAGCCGCTCGAGGTCGGGGCGGAGGAACGCTTTGGCGTGCTCGGGCGCGCCGAGCCCGCGCTGCACGAGGATGGCGGCGAGGGGCTCGGGGATGTGGAGGTCGGACGCGAGGGCCGCGGTGAGCTGCGGATCGGGCGGCGCCGCGACCGCCCAACGGGCGGGGATCATTCGGGGGCGTACAGGAGCACGCCGCAGGCCTCGCAGCCTTCGATCGACGCGCCACGCTGGATCAGGGCCCGGCGCTGCGTCGGGACCGCCGTGAAACAGTGGCCGCAGGCGTCGCCGTGCAGGGCGTACAGCGCGAGCGGCGCCTTGCCGCGCCGGATCCGCTCGTAGCGCGCCAACAGCGCGGCGCCCACGTCCGCGGTGGCGCGCTCGCGCTCCGCGAAGGCGCGCTCGCGTTCGGCGGCGATCTGCTCGCGCTTCCCCGCGAGCGCCTCGCGCAGCGGGGCCTGCCGCGCCCGCACCTCTTCGAGCGCTCGCTCGGCCTCCGCGGCCTTGCGCTCCGCTTCCGTCACCGCGTCCCCGGAGCGCATGAACTCAGCTTCTTCCTTCGCGAGCACCGAGCGCGCGAGATCCAGCTCCGCCATGAGGGTCGAGGCTTCCTTCGCGCCCCGTACCCACTCGAGGCGTTGGCGCCGCTGCTCCTGCATGGAGCGATAGTTGGCGATCTTGCCCTCCAGCTCGTCGCGCCGGTCGATGGCGGCCTGGATCCCCGCCCGCGCCACTGCGAGCGTGCGCTCGGCCGCCGCCTGCGCCTCGTCGAGCGTCCACAGCTCGGGGGCGAGCGCGGCGAGGGCCTCATCGGTCGCCGTCACCGCCTGATCCTTCTCCTGTAGCGCCAACAACGCTTCAAGTTCCGGGTGCACCTCTCCTCCTCTTAGCGATCTTGTACCGTGGGTAGCGCTTGCGGAGCTCGTCGAACACGCGCCGCTTCTCCGCAATCAAGGACGCCTGCCGCTCGGGGCTCTCGAACGGGAGCTGATCGTCCAGCCGCTCCAGCTGCCGCTCGAGCCGCCGGGCTTCCATCCAGTTGACGGCCAGCTCGTACATCTCGTTGGGATCCCGGGCCCCTAGTCCCTCCGCTTTGAGCTGCTCGTACGCGCGCGCCGACGTGTCGTCCAGGGCGAGCACCGCGTCGTCGGCGACGCTCTCGAAGACGGCGCGATAGGGTGGGAACTCCAGCTCTTCGGGGTCGACGGCCTCGGTCACCCGGCTCAGCCACGGCTCCCCCTCCAACATCAGAAGGAGGAGAGCTTTTTCTGCGCTGGCGGGCAGGGCGGGAGACGGGAGACGGGAGACGGGCGACGCGCCCGTTGCTCCCGCCTCCCGTCTCCCGCCTCCCGTGGTGGCGGCTTCCCGTTCGAGAACGTCCTTCCGGACGCCCGCCGCCTCCGCCGCCCGAGAGATGTAGAGCTCCCGCGTGATCGGATCTGTCGCCGCCCGAATCGTGGGGAGCAGCCGATCGAGCGCCCGGCGCCGGCCCGGCAACGTGCCGAAGAATCCCTTGCGGTCGAGAATCTGGATCTTCCGCTCCAGCACATCGACCGCGTCCTTGAGGATCTCGTCCAGTCCCGCGGCACCCTTTCTTTGGACCAGGGTGTCGGGGTCCTCGCCTGCCGGGAGCGTGGCCACGCTCACCCGCAGTCCCTCGCGCAGCAGCTCGTCGCCGGCGCGGAACGTGGCGCGCAGGCCGGGCTCGTCTGAGTCGTACAGCAGGATCACGTGGGACGCGTGGCGCTTCACGAGCTGGGCCTGCTCCGCGGTGAGCCCGGTGCCGAGCGGCGCCACGACCTCTTCGATCCCGGCGAGGGAAACCCGGAGCACATCGAAGTACCCTTCCACCAGGATCGCGCGCTCCGCCTTACGCATCGCGTGCTTCGCGACGTGCAGGTTGTAGAGCAGCTTTCCCTTGTGGAAGATCGGGGTATCGGGGGAATTGAGATACTTGGGCTCTCCTTCGCCGAGGATTCGGCCTCCGAAGCCGACCACGCGGGCACGCAGGTCGTGGATCGGGAAGAGCAGCCGGCCGCGGAAGCGGGGCGCGAGCGTGCCATCCTCCCGTCTAGCCAACAGGCCCGCCTCGAGCAACACCTCGTCACGCACGCCCAACCCTTTCATTGCATCGAGGAGCGCCTTGCTCTTGGGCGCGTATCCGAGACCGAGCGGCTGGACGGTCTCGAGGTCCAAATGCCGGGTCGTCAGATAATCGCGCGCGACCTGCGCTTCGGGGTTTTCCAGCAGCTGGCGCGCGAACCAGTCGGCCGCCGCTGCCACGGCACTGTAGAGCGGCTCACGGGGATCGGGGCCGGTCGGCCCCCGCTCCGGAATCGTGATCCCCACGCGGCGCGCCACCTCGCGCACGGCCGTGGGATAGTCCATGCCGAGCTGCTTCATGAAAAACGTGAAAACGTCTCCGCCGGCGTGGCACACGAAGCAGTAGTACATCCCCTTGCGAGGGATGACGGCGAAGTTGCGGTGCGTGCCCCCGTGAAACGGACACGGGGCGCGGAAATCGGATCCGGTGCGCTTGAGCTCGACGTGCTCGCCGATGATCCCCACGATGTCCGCCGCCTCGCGGACCTGCTCGATCACGTCGTCGGGGATGAGGCTCACGCGGGAAACTCCACGAGCGTGACGCCGTGGCCGCCCTGGTTCGGGGGCGCGAAGCCGAAGCGCTTCACCCGCGGATCGGCCGAAAGGACCTCGTGCACGAGCTGGCGCAGGGCGCCGGTCCCCTTGCCGTGGACCACGCGAAGATGAGGAAGGTCGGCGAGGATGGCGTCGTCGAGCGCCTTGACGAGCAGCGGCTCGGCTTCGGACACGCGGAGGCCGATGAGGGAAATCTCCGTTGCAGCGTTGACGGACGGTGCCTGGGCGGACTGGCGGACAGTCGGACGGTCGGACCGTGAAGGGGCGTTCCGAGCACGCTTCAACTCCTCCAACGACATCCACCCTGCTCCCTGCTCGCGGCTCCCCGCTCCCTGGTCAGTTTCTTCGATGGCTCGTTCGACGAGGCGGCGGGCTTCCTTGGCGGTCGCCTCGTCCACGGCCGCCCGGGCGCGGCCCAGCGCTGCTTCCACTTTCTTGCGTGCCTCGAGCAGGTAGGCGCGGGCCTGCTCGCGCGCCTCGCGTTCGAGGCTTTGCGCGCGAGCCTTGACGTCTCGCTCGCGCGCGGCCAGCTCCGCGGCGCGCGAGTCGAGCTGCTCCGTATCGCGGCGCACCCCCTCCTCGCGCGCGGCCAGCTCCTGCTCCTTGGCGTCGAGCTCTCGCGCCCGGGCCTCGACGGTGGCGAGCAGGGCGTCCAGCGCCCGCTCGGCCCGCGGCACGACCCGCTCGGCGATCTCCAGTACGTCGGGCGCGATCCCGAGGCGGCGCGCGATGGCGAGCCCGTACGACCGGCCGGGCACGCCTTTCAGCAGCCGATAGGTCGGCGTCAGGGTGTCGGCGTCGAACTGGAGCGAGGCGTTCACGATCCCCACCGTCTCCGCCGCCAACTGCTTCAGGGCGCCCAGGTGCGTCGTCGCGAGCGTCACGGCCCGGCGCCGCGTGAGCGTCTGCAACACCGCCGTTGCGAGCGCGCCTCCTTCGGCGGGGTCGGTGCCGCTGCCGATCTCGTCGAGCAGCACGAGCGATCCCGCGCCCGCGCCGTCTGTCTCCAGGATGTCGCGCAGAGCGGCGACGTGGGCGGAGAAGGTGGAGAGGCTCGCGGCGATCGACTGGCGGTCTCCGATGTCCGCAAACACGCCCGTGAACACCGGGAGGGTCGACTGCGGGCCGATCGGCGGGATGATGCCGCTCTGCGCCATGAGGGCCAGCAAGCCCACCGCCTTGATGAGCACCGTCTTGCCGCCGGTGTTCGGACCCGAGACCAGCACGGTGCACTCGTCGGGCGCGAGCACGAGATCGAACGGGACGACGAGCTCGCCCCCCAACAGCAACGGGTGACGGCCGCTGCGAATTTCGAGCGGTCCCCCGCCGATGGCTGGAGGGAAGCCGTTCACCTCTACCGCATAGCGCGCGCGGGCGCACAGGTCGTCGAACGCGACGCACATCTCCCACGCCGCCGCGATCGCGTCGCGATGGGGGCGCAGCAGGTCCGTCAAGTCCCGCAGCACCTGCAGGATTTCCCGCTGCTCTTCGACCTCGGCGGCGCGCAGCGCGTTGCCGAGCTCGATGACCTCCGGCGGCTCGAGGAAAACAGTGGCGCGGGTCGCCGACTCGTCGTGCACGATGCCCCCGATGCGTGCGCGGGCGGTCGACCGGACGGGGATCACATAGCGGCCTTCCCGCACCGTGACGGCCGCGTCGGGCGCGCGCTCCGTCGGATCGAGCGCGGCGAGCAGGGCGTCGAGCTTCTGCACCAGACGCGCGCGCGCCTCCCGCACCGCGCGGCGGGCGCGCGCCAGCGTGCGGGACGCGCCGTCCTGCACCTGGCCATCTTCGTCGAGCGAGACGACGAGCCGCTGCTCGAGCTGTTTCGGGGGCGGATCGACCCTCAGCGCGGCGGTGCGCGGCGCGTCGGTCGCGAGTCGGGCCAGATCGCCCGCGACGGTGCGGGCGGCGGCGAGCGCGCGCCGCAGCTCCGCGAGCGCGGCACCTTCGAGCGCGCTCCCCGGCACGCCGAGCAGCTCCAGGGCGGCGGTGATATCGGGGACGGGCTCGGCGCGAATCGCGTCGTCGGTGAGGAGGAGGGCGGCGAGCTCCGCCACCTGCGCGAGCGCGGCGCGGATGGCATCGGGATCGGTGGCGGGGGAGCGCCGGGTCACGCGGGCGGCGCCGAGCGGCCCGGCCGCGTGCGCCGCCACCCGCTCCAGCGCGGCCGGGAACTCGAGTGTCTCCAGCACGGAGGGCGCGACCCCTCCCCCGACTGTCATACGGCCGCCGCCAGCTCCTCGCGGACGATCTGGTTCACCAGCTTGCCGTCCGCCCGGCCTTTGAACTTGGGCATCACCTGCCCCATGACCTTTCCGAGATCCTTCGCCCCCGCGGCGATCGCCTCCCGCACGGCGCGCCGGATCTCGTCGGCGTCGACCGCAGCGGGAAGGAACTCCTCGAGCGCCTTCACCTCGCCGAGCTCCGCGTCGGCCCGGTCGGCGCGCCCGGCGGCGGCGTACTGCTCGGCTGCTTCCCGGCGGCGCTTGATTCCGCGACGCACCACCTCGGCGGCCTCGTCATCGGAGACGGGGTGCTGGAGCTCGAATTCCCGGTTTTTGAGGTCTGCAAGGATGGTGGAGAGGAGGAGCGTGCGCCCTTGATCGCGTTGTTTGCGGGCTTGATTCATCGCGGCGCGGAGCCGCTCGGGCAAGCTCGCCACGTCAGGCCGGGTGCGTGCGCCGGGGCTTGCGGCGCGCCGCGTCCAGCGTTCGCTTGCGCCGCTCGCTCGGCTTTTCGTGAGGACGCTGCTTACGCAAGTCGGACAGGATCCCCGCTCTGGGTAACTGTGACGGACACAAAAACTTAGCCCGGCCGATTGCGGGTGGCAACCCGTCCGATCCCTTTCATCCCGGCGGCCACGTCATCGGTCGGCCACCCAGCAGGTGCAGGTGGAGATGGAACACCGTCTGGCCGCCGTCGGGGTTCGTATTCACCACGATGCGATACCCGCGCTCCGCGATCCCGACCTCCCGCGCTAGGTCGCGCGCGAACCCGAGCAGCTTCCCGAGCAACGCCGCATCCTTCGTCTCGTTGAGCGTGGCCACATGATGCGTGGGGATCACGAGGACGTGCGTGGGCGCTTGCGGGGTCAGGTCCCTGAACGCCAACATGCCATCGCCGCGTTTCACGACCGTCGCCGGGATCTCGCCGGCGGCGATTTTGCAGAAGACACAACCTCCGGGCATGGTCCCCCTTCAGCCCGGGCTCGCGCCCGGGGTCAGTTAGCGTCCGAACGCCTGGCGCAGCTGCTCCCAGAACTTCTTCCCGGTGTGCCCTTCCGCGGGCGCCTTGCTCTCGATCTTCGCGAGCTGTTCGAGCAGTGCGCGCTGCTCGGCGGTGAGCTTGACGGGCGTCCAGACATGCACCCGCACGTGGAGGTCGCCGCGACCCCCTTCCCCCACGCGCGGTAGCCCCTTGCCGCGCAGGCGGTACACGGCACCCGTCTGCGTGCCCGGCTGGATCTCGAGGGGCGCGGCGCCGTACGGCGTCGGGATCTCGACCTCCGCGCCGAGCGCCGCCTGGGTGAACGAGACTGGCAGGTCGTAGATCAGGTCGTCGTCGTGCCGCTCGAACCGCGGATCCTCGGCGATGTCGAGCACGGCGATCAGGTCGCCGGCCGGACCGTTGCGGGGCCCGGGGACGCCGTGTCCCCGCATGGTGAGGTAGTGATGGTCGGCGACGCCCGCGGGGACGTTGATCTCGAGCTCCTTCTCGGCACGGACGCGGCCGTCGCCCTGACACTTGGGGCAGGGCTGCTGAATCACCGTCCCCTCCCCGGCGCAGCTGGGGCAGGGCGACACGGACACGAACTGTCCGAACATCGAGCGTGCGGCGCGCCGCACTTCGCCCGTCCCGGCGCACGTAGCGCAGGTCGTGGCCTTGGAACCGGGCGCCGCCCCGGTGCCTCCGCACGCGGTGCAGCGCTCCAGGGTGCGGACCTTCACCTTCTTGGTGGTGCCGCTGGCGACCTCGGCGAGACTGAGCTTCAGCGTGACCTTGAGGTCCTGGCCGTGGTGGCGCTCCCGTCGGGCACGTTCGGCGCCGCCGAAGAAGGCGTCGAACCCGCCCAGCCCGCCGAAGTCCCGCATGAAGATGTTGAGCGCTTCCGACAGGTCGAAGGGCGTGAACCCCCCGCCGCCCGAACCGGCGCCCCGCTTCAGCCCCGCTTCACCGTAGCGGTCGTAGGTGGCGCGCCGCTCGGGGTCCCGCAGGACCTCATAGGCTTCGGTGATCTCCTTGAACTTCTCTTCGGCGCCTTCCTTCTCCCCCGGCGCGACGCGGTCGGGATGATGCTGCATCGCGAGGCGGCGGTAGGCCTTCTTGATCTCGCCCTCGTCCGCGTCGCGCTTGACCCCCAGGATGGTGTAGTAGTCGCGCTTCACTCGAGCAGCTCACCCACGAGACGGCTCGTGTGATCCACGAGCGCCACGATCTTGTCGTACGGCATGCGCGTCGGGCCCATGACCCCGATGACTCCGGCAAGCGGGCCGAGCCGGTAGGAGGCGGTCACCAGCGTGAAGGGAGCGAGCGTCGCGTCCTGGTGTTCGCTGCCGATCGTGATCGTGAGCCCTTGACCGAGTCGCTTGGCCAGCGCCTCGCGCAGCACGTCCCGGCGCTCGGTTACCTCCAGCAGTCCCTGCAGCCGCTCCTTGGTGGCGAACTCCGGCTGGCCGGCGAGCAGCTGCGCGCTCCCCAGCACCACGCCCCCGCCGGCGGGCCCGGTGGCCGGCACGTCGAACAAGTCGTCCGCTTCCTGGATGAAGATGTTCAGGAGCTCGCTCGCGCCGACGTCGGGCGCGGCATCGCGCAGCCGCTCGGACAGCGTCGCGCGTACTTCGCGCAGCGTCAGCCCCGCCAGGCGCTCGTTCAGTACCCCCGCCACTTGCACGACGATCTCGGGCGCCATGTGCGAGGGCACTTCCACAAAGATGGTGCGCACCACCCCGCTCTTGAGCGTGAGCACCAGCAGGAGCCGGTCGGACCCCGCCTGCAACAGCTCCAGTCGCTCGAGCACAGCCTCGTCGAGTGTCGGGCCCACCGCCACCCCCAGCTCCTTCGTGAGCACGCCGAGCACCTGCGCCGCCCGCTCAAGGATCTGGTCCACGGCGTTCCGCTCAGCGAGCTCTTCGCGGATCTGGTGCGAGTCGGACGCCGACACCTGCGACAGGCGCATCAGCGAGTTCACGTACACGCGGTAGGCGAGATCGGTGGGGATGCGGCCGGCGGAGGTGTGGGGGTGGTAGAGATACCCCTTTTCCTCGAGGTCGCTCATCGTGTTTCGAATCGTGGCGGCGGAGAGCGTGTGGCCGAACTTCTTGGAAATAGTCCGGCTCCCCGCCGGCTCGGCGGTTTCGACGTAGGTCTCGATGCCGGCCTCGAGGACCTGGCGCTCGCGGTCGTTCAGGGATGCTACCATGTCACTCAAGCTGTTACCTGCTAACAATTTAGACCGTCCGCCCCGCGCTGGTCAAGTCGCGGACGAGGGCGTCGAGGCGAAGCCAACCCTCGGGGCGACACACCACCCGCTCTCCCTGCAGCTCTACCCACCCCTCACCCCGCCAGGCGGTCAGGCGGTCCGGCGGACAGACCGACCGAGGCACTCCCGTGTCGGTCCGCAACGCGAGATACAGGCGCTCCAGTTCCCGCTGCTCCTCGGTGAGGACCTCCTCGGCCTCGACCGCCGGGAGGCCGGCGACGACCGCGCGCCGATAGGCCTCCCATGCGGCCACATTCCAACGACGCACCCGGCCGTCGAACGAATGCGCGGCGGGCCCGAGGCCCAGATAGGCGCGACCCGACCAGTAGGCCGAGTTGTGGCGTGAGCGGTGGCCGTCGCGCTCGGCGTTCGAGACTTCGTAAAACCGATAGCCGCAAGCCGCAAGGCGCATGTGTGCGAGGAGATACTCGTCGGCGTAGCGCTCGTCCTTCGAAGGTCGAACGGCGCCGCGCGAGATCCAACGGGCGAGGGGCGTCCGTTCCTCGACGGTGAGCCCATAGAGGGAGAGGTGAGCAGGGAGCAGGGAGCAGGCGAGGTCGAGGTCGCGCGCCCAGTCGCGCCGGAGCTCCGCCGGGAGCGCGAAAATGAGATCGAGCGAGATGTTGTCGAGCCCCGCGCCGCGGAGTGCCCGTACGGCGTCGCCAATGCGCGTCGAGTCGTGGGAGCGATGCATCCACTGCAAAACGCGATCGTCGAAGGACTGGGCGCCCAGCGACACACGATTGACGCCGGCGCGCCGCCAGGCAGTCGCGTGCTCGAGGGTCACGTCTTCGGGGTTGGCTTCGAGCGTGACCTCAACGTCGTCACGGGACGGCGTCACGTGAAGACCGTCGCGTAGAGACGTGAGCAGAGCGGAGATCACCTCGGGAGGCAGGAGCGAGGGAGTCCCGCCGCCGAGGTAGAGGGTCTCCAGGGTCTCGCCACCGAAATCCCCGGGCTGGCGCCCGGGGTCAGTCACGCCGAGGAGGCTCAGCTCCCGGACCACGGCATCCACATACTCCCGCGCCGGGATGCGCTTGCGCACCGCGATGGAGAAGTCGCAATACGAGCAGCGCCGCCGGCAAAAGGGGATGTGGAGGTACAGGTGGCGCATGGCGAGAACGTAATGCGGAATGCGGAATTCGGAATGCGGAATATCAACGTACAGGCCCCGCCGCGAACGACCTTCCCCTGCAATTCCGCATTCCGCACTCCGCATTCCGCATTTAGGTGAGCCCAAACCGCATCCCCGGCTCCTGCTTCACCACTCCCCGCATCTCGAGCTCCGTCAACGCTGTCAGCACCGCGCCCGTGTCGGCCCCCGCACTCGCCACCAGCACGTCCACATGCCGCGGCTCCGAGCGGAGGGTGTCCCACAACGAGCGTTGCAACGCGCTCAGGTCTGGTGGTGGAATCCGTCCGGGTGGACCGACCCCGGGGCCATGCCCCGGCGAGACACCGGAGGGCTCTCGTTCCGCCCCGCCCTGAGCCGCCCCTGGCAGTCCGAGCTCCTCGAGGATGTCTCCCGCCGCGAGCGCCGGCTTCGCGCCCTGCTGGATGAGCTTGTTGCAGCCGAGCGACGTGGGGCTCGTGATCGGCCCGGGCACGGCGAGGACGGCGCGCCCCTGGTCGAGCGCGCAGTCGGCGGTGATCAGCGCACCCGACCCGGGCGCCGCTTCGATCACCACGGTCACCCCGGCGAGTCCGGAGATCAGACGATTGCGTTTGGGGAACGCGCCGGCGTGGGGTCGCTCCCCGGGCGGCAGCTCGGTGACCAGGCAGCCGCGGGCCACCATGCGCTCGTACAGCACGCGGTTCACGGCAGGGTAGATCACGCCGAATCCGTTCCCCAAGATCCCGACCGAGCCGCCGCCGGCGTCGAGAGCGGCCGCATGCGCGATCGCGTCGATGCCGCGCGCCATGCCGCTCACCACGACTACGCCCCCGCCGGCCACACCCGCGGCGAGGAGGCGCGCCGCTGCCGCGCCGTAGGGCGAGTGGTCGCGGCTGCCCACGATCCCCGCCGCCGGGCGGGCGAGCAGCGCCGCGTCACCCCACGCGAAGAGCAGGGCGGGCGGATCGGGGACCTCGCTCAGCAGCGGTGGAAACGCAGGATCGTCGGGAAGCAGCACGCAGGCACCGAGGCGATCCAGCTGGTCGAGGATCTCATGGCCCACCTGGGAGGAGCCGGCGCGGATCGCCGTGGCAGCGGCGCGGCTGAATCCGGGGAGCGCGGCGATCGCGCCGTGCGGGGCGCGCAGCGCCGCCGCGGCGCTCTCGAACGCGGCGACGAGGGTGCGCAGCCGCGCGGGCCCGATCCCCGGGACCTGCGCGAGCGCCAGGTACGCTGCTACCTCGTCCCGTTCCAACACGTTCTTCTACCCGGGCGTCCGAGGAGCGCCTGCAGAGGACGGTGGAACGGGACTCGTCGCGACTCCGGCCCGGAGCGCCTGCCATAGAGTCTCGAGCAGCTCCGGAACGCCCGCTCCGGTCACGGCGGAGATCGCGACGACCGGAGCCCCGGTCTGCGTGCGGATCGTCGGGATGCGGGATGCGGGATGCGAGAGATCGACCTTCGTGAGCACAACGATGTGGGGCTTCGCCGCGAGCTCCGAGGAGTACGCCGCCGCTTCCCGCAGCAACAGCTCGTAAGTCGCCTGCGGGTCCGGACTGTCCACGGGCACGAGCACCGCGACGAGCCGGGTGCGCTCCACGTGCTGCAGGAACTTGAGGCCCAACCCCTTCCCCAGGTGCGCGCCCTCGATGATGCCGGGAATATCCGCGGCGACGAGCGTCCGGTGGTCCGACAACGCCACCACGCCGAGGTGCGGCTCGAGCGTCGTGAAGGGATAGTCCGCGATCTTCGGGCGAGCGGCGGAAATCACGGAGAGCAGCGTGCTCTTACCCGCGTTCGGCTCGCCCAGGAGCCCCACGTCGGCGATCAGCTTGAGCACCAGCTCGAGCTGCCGTTCCTCGCCGTACTCGCCCGGCTCCCACTCGCGCGGGCTGCGATGCGTCGGGGTCGCGAAGCGGGCGTTGCCGCGGCCGCCGCGCCCGCCCTGCGCCACGACCAGGGTGTCCCCACCCGCCAGCACCTCCCCGATGAGCCCGCCCATCGCCGCGTCGCGCACCTCGGTGCCGGGTGGGACCGGCAGATAGAGGTCCGCCCCCGACTTTCCGGTCATGTTCTTGCCCTTGCCGTGCTGCCCCCGCTCGGCCTTCCACTGGGTGCGGTAGCGGTAGTCGAGCAGCGTCGCGAGGTTCGAGTCGGCGCGCACGAACACACTACCGCCCGCTCCGCCGTCGCCGCCATCGGGCCCGCCTTTGGGGACGAACTTTTCGCGGCGGAAGGAAGACGCCCCCGCACCCCCGGGCCCTCCGACAGCGTGCACAACAGCTCTGTCGATGAACATCCCCGCCCCTAATGCGGAGTGCGGAATTCGGAATGCGGAATTGAAGGGGGAGTTCTTCGCGCAGTCCGGATTGACGAGACGGCGATCGCGACGAGCTGCCCCGCCTCGTCTCGCAATGAGCCTACCCGGTCGGCGTCAACGAACCCTCGTTCCGCGACGAGATCGAGCCAGAACTGCGCCTCATCTGCCTCCTCCTCGACTATCCCCATTTTCGCAGCAAACTCCCTTCGTGACCTGGCTCGGCAGGCGGAGCGGTAATTTGCTCCCACTGCGGTGCCAGCGCGAAGAAGCTGATTGCCTATGACGTCGGCGGCTCGACCGCGAGGAAGGTCTTCGACTAACCGAATGACGGCCAATGCGAACAGCCGGGTACGAGCCTTCAGGCCGTCTCCCCGGCACGACCTCTCACTGACGTTCCGCATTCCGAATTCCGCATTCCGCATTAGAGCCTCCGACCCTTCACATCCTCCCACTGCTCCCGTACCGTCCTCCGCTGCTCGGAATCGAGATCGTCATCGATCACCCCCAGCACCGCCTCGATCTCCTCGCTCGACGCGCCGGTGTTCAGCGCGCCCCGCAAGTGCGAGTGCAGCTGCTCGGCGGTGCCGAGCACCGCGGTCGTTGCCACCGTGCACAGCTCGCGTCGCTTGAGATCGAGGCCCGGCCGCCCGATCACCTTGCCGTACGCATCCACCAGCACCAGGTCTTCCAGCGCCGGGTGCAGCGCGCGCAGGTTCACGAGCAGCTTGTGATACGCCCGCCCGTACACCGCGCGGCACACCGCCGCGCCGCGTGCCGCCCACGACTCCCAATCTGCGTGCGCGAGATCTTCCGCACCGTCGCCCTCGACCGGCGCAGGCCCGCCCACGCCTCGCCACGCGCCGAACGCCACCAGCGCCAGCGGGTAGCCCACCACGAGCATGCTCTGCAGCAACAGCTCCTCGATCCACAGCCCCGGGACGCGCGCGTCGCGCGCCGCAGCAAACCGCGCGTTGAGCTCCGGCGCCTTCCCCCGGGCGACGGCCGCTGCCACGCGGACCAGCGCCGCGGTTTGGGGGTCCAGCACCGAGGGGTTGCTTTCGCTCATACTACTCGTCCCCCGTCCCTCGTCCCCCATCCTTTCATTGCTCCAGTCCTCCTTTTACACGCAGCTCCCCCACCGTCTCGCCGCGGGTGTTCACGCTAGGTCGCGCGGTGAGCGCGGCCGGACGGGGCCGGAGGCCCAGCTCCTCGAGCACGGCCGCCATGGCGAGCCCTGAGGCGATCGCGTGCCCATCAGTCACCTTGAGCGCGACGCCGAGCCCTTCCTGGGGGAGGAGCGCGCAATACACGCCCTCGGCGCCGACCTTGGTAATCACGCGGCCGGGGTGCGCCCGCATCATCTCGGTACAGGGACGGCCCTCACCGGCGATCAGCTCGGGATGGCGGAGCATCGATTCGACAATGCGGAGTGCGGAATGCGGAATGCGGAATGTATCGGTCGGCGTCGTGTCGCGAACGGCCTCACCGGGCAATTCCGCATTCCGCATTCCGAATTCCGCATTCGCAAGCCGCGCGTACGCCCACGCCATGTTTCGCAGCGGCAGTCCGTAACACACGACTCCACATCCGTCCACCGCTGTCTTGATCTCAGCGACCGGCACATCAGTCCAGCGACTCACCTCCGCGAGGCAGCGTTGCTGCACGGGATGCTCCAGCCGCGTGTAGAACTCCGTGGGCCACGCGTGATGGCGCGCCAGGGCGAGCATGCCCGCGTGCTTCCCCGAGCAGTTCGAGTAGGCAGCCGTAAGCCGCACGCCCCGAGTCTGGTAGTCTTGCGCCACCCGATCGGACAACGGCGGGTGCGGGCCGCATACCAGGTCGCGCTCCGAGCACCCGATCTTGCCGAGCAGCTCGCGCACCCGAGCCACCTGTCCGGGCTCGCTCGAGTGCGACGCGCACGCTAGCGCCAGCTCCTCGCTCGTGAGCCCGAACCGCTCCGCGGCACCGTCCTCCACGAGCGGCAGCGCCTGGAACGGCTTCGCCGCCGAACGCCAGAACGTCACGAGCTCCGGGTCGCCCGTTCGCGCGACGAGCCGGCCGGTCGCATCCACCGCGGCGACGTGGACCTCGTGAACGGCCTCGACCCACCCCCCGCGGAGCTGCTCAACGCGCATGACCGCTCCCGTCCCTGCTCCCTGCTCCCAGAGATAGGCCGATCCCCAGCAGCACGAGAACTCCTCCGAGCACCGCTGTCGGCGGGGGCACTTCATGAATGGAAGGAACCAACCAGGCGATCACGCTCGCCCCCACCGGTTCTCCCAGCGCCGCGACGTTCACGGTCGTGGCGCGAAAGTGCCGGAGCGCGTAGTTCATCCCAGTGTGTCCGACCAGCATGGGTCCCGCCGCCATCGCACCGAACACCGTCCAGTCGCGTCCCGCGAATCCGACCAGGGGCATGCTGCGGGCCAATGCGAGCAGCGCGAGCGCCGCGGCGGCCACCGCGTAGACACCGGTCGCGTAGCGCCAGATCCCGACCGTTTGGCGCACGTACCGCCCGATCACGTAGTAGCCCGCGCCGGTGACGGCACCGAGCAAGGCGAGGACGTCACCGCCCAGGGCGCCCAGCGAGAGCCGTGCGTCGCCCAAACCGATGAGGCTCGCCCCGATCACGGCGAGCGCGATGCCCCAGGCTTCCGTGCGGGTCGGATGCTCGCGCAGCCACGCGGCCGCGAGGCCCCACGCGAAGACGGGCTTGAGCGACACAAGGAGAACCGAGCTGGCGACGGTCGTGAACCGGAGCGAGGCGATCCAGGACCAGAAGTGCAGCGCCAGGAGTAGACCTGACAGCGTCATCAACGGGAGCAGGGAGCGCGGAGCAGGGAGCAGGATTGCGCGCGTAACGCTGCTCCCCGCTCCCTGCTCCCCGCTCCGTTCCAACACCGCCAGCCCGCCGGTTACCGGGAGGACGAGCGCCAGCCTCCAGAATGCGATGGCGAGCGCCGGCGCCGCCGCGAACCGCACGATGGGCCCGGCGTAGGTGGTGGCGAGCACCGCCACGATCAGCACCAGGAGGGGAGACATGGGCGCGAAACCTCACCCCCCTCCCCCCGCTCCGCAACCGGTTGCCCTCGCTCCGCGCCGCCCCCAAATTGCGCGCTCCATGCGCCTCCGGCTCGCGTTGCGACTCGCGACATTGCTCCTCCTGAGCCCCGCCCTGACGGGCGGGGCCATGCTGGCTGGCCAAGAAGTGTCCCCGTACCTCCCGCTTGGGCACTGGGCCACTCCCTATCTCGAGCATCTGATCGCCCGCCGCGCGATCGCCGATCCGAGCCCCTTGAGCCGGCCGTTTACGCAGGCCGACGTCGTGCGCGCCCTGTCCGCCGCCGACACCACCCGGCTCGGCGGCGCCGAGCGACGGGTGGTGCGCACGATTCTCGCCGCCTTGGGACGCCCGCCCGCCGACGGCAAGCCGTGGGCGCGGGCAGACGGCCACGTGGCCGCGACGGGCGCGAGTCACGCGCGGCGGGACCCGCTGCGGGCGGCCGGACCGGGACGCGGGACCGCCGCCGGCGGGCTCGCGATCCAGGCGCTGCTCGGCCCCGTAGCGGTCGTCACCCACCCGTACTTCGACACGCGACTCAAGTACGATCCGGATTACGACGGAAAGAAGGACCGCTTCATCGCGGGGCGGACCGCCGAGGCGTACGTGGACGCGCGCTGGCGGTTCGGCGAGCTGTTTTTCGGGTCGCTCGATCGCAACTGGGGACCACCCGCGCTCGAGGGACTAATCGTCAGCCCGAGCCCTTACAGCTATGATCACCTCGCCCTGGCGCTCGGCACGCGACGGCTCCAGATCCAGGGGATCGTGACGGAGCTCGACGACCTGGCCGACACGTCGGGGGCGCCAAACCATCGTTTTTTCGTCGCGCATCGACTGCTGTGGCGACCCAGCGATGCCACGACCCTCGGCTTCTGGGAGGGTGAGATCGCCGCGGGCCGCACGCGCACGCTCGAGCCGTGGTTCGCGAACATCCTCAACCTCGGCCTGCTGGTCGAGTATGACCGCAACGTCAAGGTCAACAGCCTGCTCGGCGTGGACTTCGAGTCCCGGCTGGGCGGCGTAAGAGTGTTCGCGCAGGCGCTGCTCGATGACATCCAGATCGACCGCCAGGCAGCGAGCGACAGCGAGCCCCCGTCGTACGGCATCACGCTCGGCGCGGAGACGGTGGTGCGCGGTGTGGTGATCACGGGCTTCTACACACAGGTCGCGAACCTCACCTACCGCACGCCGAATCCCGCCGAGGCGGTGGAGAGCCGGCTCGTGGGCTTGGGGCGCAACTTCTCGGACTACGATCAGCTCACCCTGCGCGCGGGCCTGCTCGCCGGCCCCGGTGTGCTGCTCCAGCCGGAAGCGACGCTGCTGCGCCAGGGCGAGGGCGACTTCCGTCTTCCTTATCCACCGGTCGCAGCCTACGGGACGACGCCCACGCTGTTCGCGGGCGTGGTGGAGCGCACCGTGCGCCTTGCCGTGGGCGCCGCGTGGCAGCGCGGGGCGTGGGGACTGTCGGGGGACGGCGGCGTGCACTTCATTCGCAACGCCGGCCACGTGAGCGGCGCCAGTCAGACCAAGTGGATCGGAGCCTTGACGCTGGCCTATCGCTTTCATTTGGAAGGGGTGCTGCCGTGAGCATCCCCACCCCTGAGCCCCGCGTCACGCGCGACCATCTCGAGCAGCTCTTCGGGAAGATGGCCACGGGTCGCGTCGTCGTCGTCGGTGACGCGATGCTCGACATCTATCTCGCGGGCGACGCCGAGCGGATCTCACCGGAAGCCCCCGTACCCGTAGTGACCGTGCATACGCGGCGCTCCGCGCTGGGCGGCGCGGCCAACGTGGCCGCCAACGTCTCGGCGATCGGGGCCGAGTGCCGCCTCGTCGCGGTCATCGGAGACGACGCGCGGGGCGACTCGCTGCGCGCCGAGCTGGCACAGAACCGGCTCCCCGACCGCCACATCGTCGTCGCCGCCGCGCGGCCCACGACCTCCAAGACACGGGTCACCGCGCGCGGCCAGCAGGTCGTGCGAATCGACGAAGAAGTCGAGGACCTGATTGCACCGCGGGCCGAGAACCAGCTGCTCGGCCAGCTCGACGCGGCCATGGCGGACGCCGATGCGGTCCTGATCGAGGATTACAACAAGGGCACGCTCACGCCGGGCGTGATCGAGCGGGCCATGACCCTCGCCAAGAAACGCGGCATCCCCGTGATCGTGGACCCCAAGTTCAAGCACTTCTTCGCCTACCGGGGCGCGACGCTATTCAAGCCCAACCGCCGTGAGCTCGAGCAGGCGATGGGCGCGACGCTCGACCTCGCGCACCCCGACGCCCTCCCCACCTCGCTCGACAAGCTCGGCGTGGACAACCTGCTCCTCACCCTCGGCGCCGAGGGCATGGTGCTCGTCACCAAGGACCGGCAGCTCACCCGCATCCCGACGATGGCCCGTGAGGTGTTCGATGTCTCCGGCGCGGGAGATACCGTGACGGCGTGGGTGGGGACAGCGCTCGCCGCCGGCGCCTCGGTGCGCGAGGCGGCGCAGGTGGCGAACTACGCCGCCGGCGTGGAGGTCGGGAAATCGGGTGTCGCCACCGTGTCGCCCGCAGAAGTGCTGGCGATGCACGAGGCGCATTATGACCAGCTCGGGAAGCTCAGACGCGGAGGACTGCTCTGAGGGAGCGGGGAGCCGGGAGCAGGGAGCGGGACAGGCACGGAGAGTCCTGCTCCCCGCTCCCTGCTCCCTGCTCCCTGCTTAGCGCCAGTTCACCCCGACGCCGATCACCACGCCGTCTACAGTTTCCAGCCGCTTCCCGCCGCCCGGGACCGCGTGCAGGACCGCATGATCGATCCGGTAACCCACCCGGGCGTCGAGCGGTGACCGCCCCAGCCGGAGGATCATCCCGGCCTCGCCCCCCTGCGCGTGGTCGAACGACTCGGGCACATTGACGTTCGCCGCCACTACGCGCCACAGCTCCGCGTAGCCTCGCACCGTCGACCCGACGAACGCGGTCGCGGCACATGCCCGCAGCTCCCAGAAGAGCCACCGCTCCGTGCCCCCGGTCAGGGTGTACGCACGCGCGTGCGGTCCGGTCTCGAGCGTCAGCCAGTCGAGGGCGCGAACGCCGAGCAACACCGTGCCTTCCACCAGAGGGCGCGACGCCCCGAGCGCGCCGTCCGGATCGAGCGTCCCTTGCAGATAGCTCACGGTCAGCTTGAGCCGCCTGATCGCCAGTGCGCCCTGTCCCAGGAACGCGGGGCCGGCACCAATGAAAGGGCTCGTGCTCTGACTGCGCACCCGTGTCGTGACGACCGACCCGCTCAGAGTGGGGCGGAGCGTTTGCGCCCGAGCCTCCCCGGCGGCGAGCACGGCGGCCACGAGCGCGAGCCCGACGAGCCTGAGCCTCATGGTCCGCGCGGCTGAAGGGCAGTCGCCTGCCCCGCCCGGACCACCACCCGGACGTCGCGGCGGCGCCGGGCGTTCTCCGCGGTGGCGGTCTCCACCCGCCGCTGCCATGCGTCCCGCAGCGTTTGGTTGGCGCGCACGTTGGCCGCGAGCGGCCGGCCGGGCCGATGCAGGACGTAGCCCAGCAGGCCGGCGAGACCGATCGTTCCGGCCACGGCGATGCGCGGCCCGCTCGAAACGTCCGTGCCGCCGACGAGTGCGGGGAGCGCCGCGACCGCGCTCGAAAGCACCACGCCACCCAGGAGCGCCCGCCTCGCCGTGCCGGTGTTCGCCCGCTCGGGCAGGAACTGGCTATCCGCGGGCGGGGCCGGCCACGGCAGCGTGTCCGGTCGGGACAACCGCAGGTCGAGCGGGACCTGGACGATGCCCGCCAGGTCGCCGGTCGCCGTGCGCGAGGCGACCCGCAGCAGGACGCGGTTCACCGGCGGTGGTGCTCCCGCCGCGTCCAGGCCGTCCCACGGCACCTTGAGGCTGTCCCCGATCGGGCCCGAGTACAGCGGACGGAATGGCGCGCCGTCCTCGTACCGCAGCGTCACCTCCACGGTCTGGAACGAGCTAGCGATGACCCAGATGCCGAAGGCGCCAGGGCCCGGCGCGATGGTCGTATCCCGCGGCACGTCGACCGTCACGGTCTTGGTCTGCAGGCGCACACCGTCGAACAGGCTCGTCACCTCGGGCGGAAAGACGAGTCGGTCCGGGTGATAACGCGGGTCGAGCATCACGAGACGCCGGAACACGGCGACGGCGGAGTCCCGTCGTCCGCGGAACAGCTCTGCGGCACCGAGGTACACGAGCCCCTGCGCGCGCGCCGCGGGCGGGGCGCCCGACGCCGTCAGCTGGGCGAGATGGCGTCGCAGCAACCAGGCGGCGAGATCGAACTCGAGGTTCTTGTAGGCGCGCACCCCGGTAACGAAGAGACTGTCGGACGACTGGGCAGATGCGCTGCTCGGCACGGCGCCCAGCGCCCACACGACCAGGCACAACCAGGCGACGAGACGCCAGCCCCTCACGGCTTGAGTTCCTGCAGGACGATGTCGGTGATGCGCAGATCCTGACCGGACGCGACCTTGATCGCGAGATCATAAGGCTGGTAGCCCTCTCGCACGACGCGCAGCTGGTGCGGACCGGCGGAGACCGGCACGTTGACCCGCGGCGTGTTGCCGATCAGCTCCCCGTCTACGTATACCTGCCCCCACGGCGTCGCGTTGATGAACAGCCGGCCGGGGGCTGCAGCCGCGGTGCGGTCGGCCGCTCCGGGAATGCGGCGAGCCTGGCGAGGTGGGGCGACCCTCGGGCGCCGCACGGGCGTCGCCGGCCGGACGGGCGTCCTGACCACCGGCGCCGGTCGCACCGCCGGCGCAGTGTCGGGGCGCACTCCCGCCCATTCAGCACTGGTGTAGGAATCCACCGGAGGCGGCAGATACCCCTCACCGGAGCCGCGCCTCTGGTCACGCCTCGAGCCGGAGCTCAGGAGCCACGGCGCCGCGACCGCTCCAAGCACGACCAGCGTCAACACACCGGCCGGAATCCACCGCCATCTGGATGGCTGCGGCGCAAACGCCGGGTCATCCTCGTCGTCATCGTCGAAGAGCGGCGGCCGAGCGCCGCTCAGCGGCCGCGCCCCGGAGCTGCCGAGCGCGGCGACGAAGTCGCGCACGCTCGGGAAGCGCACCTCCGGCGTTGGGGTGAGCGCGCGCTGGATCGCGCGGCCAATGTCCGGGGGGATGCGCGCCGGTGTCTTGACGAGACAGGCCTGCATCACGGCGGCGAGCGCGTGCTGGTCCGCCTCGGGGCCGCAGCGGCCCTCGGACAGTTGCTCCGGCGCGCGGTACTTCGCCCGGCGCGCTTTCCCACCGTCCCCGAGGAGGGCGCCGAGCCGCTCCAACACCCACGGAATCCAGAAATCGGTCACGTGGGCGTCGCCGGCGGCGTCGATCAGCACGTTGGCGGGCGTCAGGCCCGCGTGGACGATCCCGAGCCGGTGCGCGGCGTCGAGCGCGGTCGCGACCTGCCCCACGAGGCGCAGGCAGGCAGCGGGCTCCAGCGGGTCGCTCGAGCGCAGCGCCTCGGCCAGGGATCGGCTCTCGACGTACTCCATGGAGCACCAGAAGAAGCGGTCGGTGGCGCCCGCGCTGTACAAGGGCACGATGTGAGGGTGATCGAGGTCCGCGACGAGGGCGGCGGCCCGGTGGAACGCCTCTTCGGCCTCGGCACCCGCCACCGAAGCGCGCGGGATCAGCTTCAGCGCGACCGGCTGATCGAACTCCAGGTCGCGCGCGAGGAACACGACGGACGCGGGCCCCCGTCGGTGTACGGTCTCGAGCTCGAACAACCCGCGCAGGTCTTCGCGCGCCGCGGCGTCGACTGGATCGTGTCCGCCGTGAGGTGTGTCGACGGAGGTCATGGGAGCGGGACCCCAGTGATGTTAAACGAGGAGCTCGTTGCGCCGGTCAGAGAACCCGAACTCGCATCCAGCCGGTACGGGATGAGCGTGCTGGGGAGATTGATGCTCAAGTCGGGGAAGGTCGCGAGGCCCCCGATGGCATTGACGGGGGTCGTCCCGGAGAGCCTGGCCAATGTCGTGCCACTGCCAGGGGTGATCACGAGCGCGATCGACCCCGTGAAGGTCGTGGTCGCATTCCCGAACTCATCCTGCGCCGCGACGACCACCGCTGGCGTG
>Ga0209377_1000297_pt1 | contig 31933 bp, 31 predicted proteins | sample GraSoiAngelo_141_FD_185898 | JGI IMG/M metagenome (GOLD analysis project Ga0209377, IMG submission 185898) | Grasslands soil microbial communities from the Angelo Coastal Reserve, California, USA - 14_0929_12_40cm (SPAdes) (version 2) | ecosystem: Environmental > Terrestrial > Soil > Grasslands ...
GGCCCAGCGCAGGTCCATTTCCATCGGGCCGATCGGGCGGCCGCCGACGACGATGCCGGCCGCCGCGCCGTTGTCGGCGACGGTGTCGAAGATCTTGCGCGGGTTGACGATGCGCGCGTCGACGATTTCCATCGCGGGTATCACGTACTCGGTCGCGTGCAGCACGTCGGTGAGCCCGATTCCCGGGCCTTTCAGGGGTTTGCCGAGAATGAAGGCGAGCTCGATCTCGACGCGCGGGAGGCAGTAGTTCGCGTGCGGCACCTTGGCGCCGTCAGGAATCATCATGTAGTCGAGCAAGTGTCCGTAGTCGGGCTCGTTGATCTGCGAGGAGGCCTGCATCGCCTTGGAAGTGAGCCCGACCTTGTGTCCGATGAGCCTCGCGCCCGCCTTGATCCTGTGCTGCGCCACCGCGGTCGAGATGGCGTACGAATCCTCGATGGTGATGTGCGGATAGGTGACCGAGAGCTGCACCGCCTGCTTTTTCTCCTTCTCGGCGTTCAGCAGCGTCTCGACGCACTTCTTGCGCTCGGCTTCGGACAGCGGCATGGAAATCGTCTTTCTTTTTCGGGAATGGGGATTTTACACTGGCGAGGATCGCGGCAATGCCGCCGTGGAATCGGGGATGAAGCTAGGATAGCGGTTCTTCGCGTCCTGGAGGAGGTCATGGGGACGGGTCTTCAGTCGAGCCTGCGGTTCGCGCCGCCGCGCGTCGAAATCGAACGCCGCCGTGACGGTACCATTCTGCTGCGCTCGCCGCTGAAGCTCGGCAAGCACGCGCGCGCGGTCGGCGAGTGGCTCGTTCGCTGGGCCCGCGAGACGCCGGAACGGACTTTCCTCGCCGAGCGCACGGAAGGCGCCTGGCGTAGGCTCAGCTACCGCGAGGCGCTGGTGCTCGCGCGCCGCGTCGCGCAGGGGCTGCTCGACCGGAGGCTCGACGCCTCGCGGCCGCTCGTGATCCTCTCCGACAACTCGATCGATCACGCGCTCCTCGCGCTCGGAGCGATGCACGTCGGCGTGCCGGTCGCGCCTGTTTCGCCCGCCTACTCGCTCATGTCGAAGGATTTCGCCAAGCTCAAAGCCATCTTCGAGCTGCTGCGACCGGGCCTAGTGTGGACCGCCGATCCCGAGAAATTCGCGCCGGCCCTCGCAGCGGTCCGAGCGAGCACGACACCAATCACCGAACTGCTTGCCGAAGCGACGTCCAAAGTCGACGCGGCCTTCGAGCGCATCGGGCCGGACACGGTCGCGAAGATTCTCTTCACTTCCGGCTCGACGGGAATTCCGAAGGGGGTGATCAACACCCAGCGCATGCTCACGGTCAATCAGGAGCAGTACGCGTCCGTCTGGCCTTTCCTGGAGGACCGCCCGCAGGTGCTGGTCGATTGGCTGCCGTGGAACCACACCTTCGGCGGCAACAACAATTTCGGCATGATGCTGAGAAACGGCGGCACCTTCCATATCGACGGCGGCAAACCCGCTCCCGGCCTGGTCGAGACGAGCATGCGCAACCTCAAGGAGATCCCGCCGACGATCTACTTCAATGTCCCGCGCGGTTTCGACCTGCTCATGCCCTTCCTGGAGAAGGACGCCGAGCTGCGCGCGAACTTCTTCCGCAATCTCGACCTCATGGTCTACGCGGGCGCATCGCTGCCGCAGAACCTCTGGGAGCGCATGCAGCAGCTCGCGGTCGCCGAGCGCGGTGCGCGGCTCCCCCTGATCTCCGCCTGGGGCTCCACCGAAACGGCGCCGATGGCGACCGGAGTCCACTACGCGGTCGACCGCGCCGGCATCATCGGGCTGCCGGTGCCCGGCTGCGAGGTCAAGCTCGTTCCCGCCGCGGGCAAGCTCGAAGCGCGCGTGAAAGGCCCCAACGTCACGCCCGGCTACTATGGACGCGACGACCTCACGAAGGCCGCGTTCGACGAAGAAGGCTACTACCGCATCGGCGACGCGCTGAAATTCGCCGATCCGGAAAAGCCCGAGCTGGGCCTCGCTTTCGACGGACGCATTGCCGAGGACTTCAAACTTTCGACCGGCACCTGGGTGCACGTCGGCGCGACGCGCGTCAGGCTGATCGCCGCCGGAGACCCGCTCGTCCAGGACGCCGTGATCACCGGCCACGAGAGGAGCGAGGTCGGCGCGCTCGTGTTCCTGAATGCCGCCGCCATCAAGGTGCGCGGGCTGGACGATGCGGGCGTGCGCCGGCACCTGCGCGCGGCGCTGGCCAAGCTCGCTGCGGAGGCTGGCAGCGGCAGCTCGACCCATCCGGTGCGCGCGCTCGTCATGGCCGAGCCGCTGTCGATCGATGCGAACGAGATCACCGACAAGGGCTACATCAACCAGCGTGCGGTGCTCGAGCGGCGCGCGGCGAGCGTCGAGATGCTGCACGCCGATCCCCCGGCCTCCGAAGTCATCGTCGCCACCCCATAGAGGAGTCTATCCATGACCCGAGCAGTTTTTCTTGCATCGCTTGCTTTGGCTGGTGCCGTCGCAGCGCAGGAGCAGCCGATCCGCATCGGCGTCCTGAACGACCAGTCGAGCGTGTACGCGGATTTTCAGGGGCGCGGCTCGGTGCTCGCCGCGCAGATGGCGGTCGAAGACTACGGCGGCAGGGCGGCCGGACGCAGGATCGAAGTGATTTTCGCCGACCACCAGAACAAGCCCGACGTCGGATCGGTCGTGGCGCGCAAGTGGCTCGACCAGGACGGCGTCGATCTTATCGTGGATATTCCGAATTCGGCCGTCGCCTTGGCGGTCAACGAGATCGTGCGGCAGAAGAACAAGGTGCTGATCGGCTCGGGGGCGGGAAGCGCGGAGCTCACCGGCTCGAAGTGCTCGCCCAACACGGTACACTGGACCTACGACACCTGGTCGTACGGGCATTCGCTCGCCAGGGCGGTCGTGCAGCGCGGCGGCAAGACCTGGTTCTTCATCACCGCCGACTACGCTTTCGGCCACGACCTCGAAAAGCAGGCGACCGAGCAGCTCTTGAAGGACGGAGGCAAGGTCCTGGGCGGCGTGCGTACGCCGATCGCTACGCCCGATTTTTCCTCCTTCCTCCTAGCCGCGCAATCCTCCGGTGCCCAGGTGGTCGCGCTGGCGGTCGCGGGCGGCGACACCACCAATTCGATGAAGCAGGCGGCGGAGTTCGGGCTGCCGGCCAGGCAAAGCATCGTGTCGCTGATTTTCGGCATCAACAACGTGCCCGCGCTGGGGCTCAAGGCTTCGCAGGGGGCGCTCACAGTGAACCCGTTCTACTGGGACATGAACGAGGGCACGCGCGCGTGGTCGCAGCGCTTCCGCAGGCGCGCGCACAACGCCGCCATGCCGAACGACATGCAGGCCGGGGTCTACTCGTCGGTGCTGCATTTCCTCAAGGCGGTCGATAAGGCGGGCGGCGCGGGCGACGGAAAAGCTGTCGTTGCCGCGATGAAAGCGATGACGACCGACGATCCGCTGTTCGGCAAGGGCCGCATCCGCGAGGACGGACGCAAGATCCACCCGATGTATCTCCTGCAGGTGAAATCGCCCGAGGAATCGAAGGGCGACTGGGACTATTTCAAGATCGTCTCGAGCATTCCGGCGGAGCAGGCGTTCCGCCCCCTTAACGAGGGCAACTGCCCGCTGGTCGCGGGGAAATGATCCCGCCCCCGGCTTCAGACCTCGACGACGAAGTCGAACCTTCCCTCGCCCGCGCCCTTTCCGGCCATGCGCATCTCGAGGTCCGGGCGGTAGAGGCCGTCGCGGCGGTTGCCGGGCTCGTCGCGGAAGTAGAGCTGCGTCGTGAGAATGCGTTTTCCGGGCGCCTGCACCTTGACGTGGATATGCCGGGTGCGCCCGGGGTATTCCGCCGGAACGATGGTTTGCAGGCGATAGCGCCCTTCGGTGTCGGTGAACTGGTGACCGCGATAGCGAAAGCCGCGATTGTCGTACTCGCCGTCCTCGTCCGCGTGCCAGAAATCGAGCAAGGCGTTGGCCACGGGCTCGCATCGGGCGGACAGGACCTGTCCGGTCACGATCAACCTCGGGGCCTTGGACTGCGGCTCCACCAGCGAAACGCGGCGCGGCGTATTGGTTTTGAAAAATGGGCCCTCAGTCTGCGAAGACGTGAGCTCGCCGCAGGTAAGGGGGCGCGTTTGCGCAAAGGCCGGAACGACAGGGAGCGCGGCCGCGGCGGCAAGGAGCCGGCGGCGTATCAAAGAGACCATCGCCTCACCGCTCGGAACGCCACACCACGCGCTCGTCCAGGGCGTAGAGCTTGCACTCTCCGTTTCCGCGGCGATTGCAATTTTCCATCGCGTACCCGACGACGTCGACCTGCTGCCTGCTCCCGGGAACGCTCCGGGAGCTGGACGCCCAGGCTCCGTTTGGCGCAATCGCAAAGGCGCGCGGCGTCGGCCTGGACAGGAATTCCTTGTAGGCGCCGCGTCCCTTCTCCTTGAGAAAGGGAACGGCGTCGGCTTTTTCGAGCGGCGCAAAGCCGATCGTCGTTTGCACCGGTACTCCGATACCGGCATTGATCCCCGATACGAGGTCCTTGATCCAGCCGTTGTAGTTGCTGTGAATCACGCGGAGCGTTGCGCCGCTCTTTGCCAGCTCCTTGTAGAGAAGATTGGTGCTCTGCAGATATCGAATGCCGTAACCGGTCGCGTCGTAGCTCAGCTCGATCGACATCGTGTGCTCGCGTACGACGTTCGTCAGCTCCATGCGGCCCTCGGTCGAGTCGGCGACCTTCCAGCCCCGGCTCGCCCCCACGATCTTGACGGCCTGCTCGATGTCTTGCCGGGTCACTGGCTTGGTGCCGTCTTGAAACTCGATCCGCCAGGGATCGTCTATCACCGCCACGCGGAAGGCCCCGAGGTTGTAGGGCTCGGCATGTGCGACGAGACCTTGCGACAGCAACAGAGCAACGGAACACAGACGAGCTAGTCTCCACATTGTCACCTCCCTTTTAGTGAATCTCAGGCTCGGGCGTGGGCGCGGTGCCTTCGAGGAAATCGAAGTCGCAGCCTTCGTTGGCCTGCCGGATGTGTTGGGAGAAAAGCGCGCCGTAGCCGCGTTCGAACCTGCGCACCGGAGCTTTCCACGCGCGCTTGCGTTTCATCATCTCGGCGTCGTCGATCAGGACCTGCAGCCGGCGGCGCGGCACGTCGAGCTCGATCGTGTCGCCGGTTCTTACGAGTGCAAGCGGTCCGCCGACCCAGGACTCGGGCGCCACGTGCAGCACGCAGCAGCCGTAGGCGGTTCCGCTCATTCGCGCGTCCGAGATCCGCACCATGTCGCGCACGCCCTGCTGCAGGAGTTTTTTCGGGATCGGCACCTCCCACTCCGGCATGCCGGGCGCGCCGACGGGACCGGCGTTCTTCAGCACGATCACCGAGTCGGCATCGACGTCCAGCGTGGGATCGTCCAGGCGCGTCTGCAGGTCGTTGTAGTCCTCGAAGACCACCGCGCGGCCCTTGTGCTGCAGCAGCCGCGGCTCGGCCGCCGCGGGCTTGACGATGGCGCCGTCGGGCGCGAGGTTGCCGCGCAGCACCGCCAGCCCGCCCGAGGGAACCAGCGCCTTCTCGCGCGGCAGGATCACGTCGGCATTGAACACCTTTGCGCCTTCGAGGTTCTCGCCGAGTGTCTTGCCGTTCACCGTCTTCGCATCGAGATCGAGCAGGTCGCGGATCGACGCGAGCAGCGCGCGCAAGCCTCCGGCGTAGTAGAAATCCTCCATCAGGTACTTCCCCGAAGGGCGCAGGTTGGCGATGACGGGCGTCCTGCGCGAGATCGCGTCGAAGCGCTCGAGGTCGAGCCGCACGCCCGCCCGCCTCGCCATCGCGATGAGATGAATGGCGGCGTTGGTCGAGCCCCCGCAGGCGAGCACGCAAGTCACCGCGTTGTCGAACGAGGAGGGCGTGAGGATATTTTTCGGAGTGGCGTCTTCCCACACCATTTCGACCGCGCGCTTTCCGGTCGCGGTCGCCATCTTCGCGTGATGGGAGTCGGCAGCGGGGATCGACGCGGAGCCGGGAAGCGCGAGGCCGAGCGCTTCCGCGGCCGAGGTCATGGTCGACGCCGTGCCCATCGTCATGCAGTGGCCGGGGGAGCGCGCGATGCCTTCCTCGATCTCCTCCCAGTCGTTTTCCGTGATCGTTCCGGCGCGCAGCTCCGCCCAGTACTTGCGCGAGTCGCTGCCCGAGCCGAGCACCTGCCCGTGCCAGTTGCCGCGCAGCATCGGCCCCGCGGGCAGATAGATCATCGGCAGCCCCATGGAGAGCGCGCCCATCACCAGAGCAGGCGTCGTCTTGTCGCAGCCGCCCATCAGCACGCAGCCGTCGGCGGGATACGAGCGCAGCAGCTCCTCGGTCTCCATCGCGAGGAGGTTGCGGTACATCATGGTGGAGGGCTTCTGGAAGGGCTCGGCGAGCGCGATTGCAGGCATCTCGATCGGGAACCCGCCGGCCTGCCACACGCCGCGCTTCACTTCTTCGGCGCGTGTCCGGAAGTGCGCGTGGCAGGGGTTGATGTCGCTCCAGGTGTTGATGATGGCGATCACCGGCTTCCCCGCGTAGTCGCTCTTGTCGTAGCCCATCTGCGCGGTGCGCGAGCGATGGTCGAAGGTCTTGCGATCGCCCACGCCGTACCAGCGGTGGCTGCGCAGTTCTTCGGGGCGTTTTCTCGCGGGCATCTGAGGGTGCCTTGGTATCGAGTCGCAATTCTACCCGGAGAGGATGCCGCCCGCGCGCTCGCGTACCGTTGACAAAAGCGATATCCTTCGACGACATGATCGACAAGATCGCTCCTTCGGTCGAAGCCGCGCTCGCCGACGTGAGCGACGGCTCGACGATCCTCGTCGGCGGGTTCGGCGGCGCAGGCGTCCCCGAAGAGCTGATCGACGCGCTGATCGCGCAAGGGGCGAGGGATCTGACCATCGTCAACAACAATGCCGGGAACGGCGAGGTCGGTGTCGCAGCCCTCCTCAAGGCGGGACGCGTGCGCAAGATCGTCTGCTCGTATCCGCGCACGGCCGATTCCTACGTGTTCGATGCGCTCTATCGCGCCGGGAAAATCGAGCTCGACCTCGTGCCGCAGGGGACGCTCTCGGAGCGCATGCGCGCCGCGGGCGCCGGGATCGGCGCCTTCTACACGCCCACGGGCTACGGAACGGACCTCGCGAAAGGCAAGGAAACGCGGATGATCGACGGCGGGGGCCACGTGCTCGAATACCCGATCCGCGGCGACGTGGCGCTCGTCAAGGCGGAGCGCGGCGACCGCTGGGGCAACCTCGTCTACAGGAAGAGCGCGCGCAACTTCGGGCCGACCATGGCGAGCGCGGCGAAGTGCACAATCGCCCAGGTCTACGAGACCGTCGAGCTGGGCGCGCTCGATCCCGAGTGCATCGTCACGCCGGGAATTTTCGTCACGCGCGTGGTGAAGGTGCCGCGGAAAAAACAGGCCGCGCAGGTTAGGGAGCGGGCGGCATGAGCTACGTGAAGCTTACCCGGGACGAGATCGCCGCGCGCATCGCGCGCGACATTCCTGAAGGCGCCTACGTCAATCTCGGGATCGGCATGCCGACCCTGGTCGGAAACCATCTGCCGAAGGACCGCGAGATCATCCTGCACAGCGAAAACGGCATCCTGGGAATGGGGCCGGCGCCCGCACTCGGGCTGGAGGACATGGATCTCATCAATGCGGGAAAAGAGCCCGTGACCTTGCTGACCGGTGGCGCGTATTTCCACCACACCGATTCGTTCGCGATGATGCGCGGCGGGCACCTCGACATCGCCGTGCTGGGCGCCTTTCAGGTATCCGTTTCAGGCGACCTCGCCAACTGGCACACGGGCGGCGACGCAATTCCGGCAGTGGGCGGCGCGATGGACCTCGCGGTCGGGGCGAAAAGCGTATGGGTGATGATGGAGCATCTCGCCAAGAGCGGCGAGTCGAAAACCGTGGAGCGCTGCACCTATCCGCTCACCGGTATCGCTGTGGTCAAGCGGATCTACACCGATCTCGCGGTCCTCGACGTCACGCCGCGCGGCCTTGTGGCGAGCCGCCTGGTGCCAGGACTCGCCTTCGATGAGCTTCAGCGGCTGAGCGGCGTGCCCCTATCGCCCTCGGCCGCGCGGGCCGCCGCCTGACTTCGCAGCGGCGGACGAATCGATGATCAACTTCGCGACGCAGGGGCGCCGGGACGTCCTACTGCGCCTCGCAGCAGGACATTTCGAGCGTCCACACGCGCACCGGGGCTTCAGTTTTGGCGACGCTGGGCGCCTGCTTGACATGCTTCTCCGCGGACGCCACGACGATATTCGGCGTCGTCCGCTGCGCCGACTGCTTCACCTGCGTGTCGGCCGCGAAAGCGGAAACGGTCAAGAGTGCTGCACTTGCAAACACGATCACGATCCTCAGAGCACGCATGGCATTTCTCCTAGTATTGTTGCGCTTACCCAATCATCCCCTGTCCTCGGTCTTGCCGGCGTTGCCGAAACGTCAGCTGTGACGGACAACTGCCAAGCCGCATCCCGCTGCCGGTCAAGCACTCAAGTCAGGGACCTCGCCCCTACAGAGAGCAAGACCGATGCCAGGGGCGGAGAGTGTTTTTCAAAGCTGTCCGTGAGCTGACAGAGTTTGGAAGGCCCGATCGAGACAACTTTCAAGCTGAAAAACTCCTTCGTGTCCGAAGCCGCAGCCAAGACAAGGTCCACCGATCCGCGCGTCGCGACGGCTATCGCGCATTGGGCGCCGCGCTTCGTGTCCAACGGCGTGCTGCTCGCCGATTTCGAAGAGGTCACCGGCGGTATCGAGCGCTGGGAGGACTGGTGCCGCGCCTGGTGCGAGCGCGGCAAGGTCCACGAGGCGCTCGGGCGCGAGGCGCTCGCCCAGGGCTACGGGCTCACGGCCGGCGAACACTTGGTGCGCGCGGCGATGTACTACCACTTCGCCAAGTTTGTGTTCGTGCACGACCCAAAGCAGATGCGCGACGCGCACCTGCGCTCGGTCGAATGCTACAAGACGGCGCTTCCGCTTATGCGCCCGGCGGGCGAACGCGTCGCGATACCGTTCGAGGGAAAAACCCTTTACGGAATCCTGCGGCGACCGGCGGGCGCGACGGGACGCTCGCCGATATTGATCATGGCGCCGGGCCTGGATTCGACCAAGGAGGAGCTGCACGCCTACGCGGAGCCGTTTCTCGCGCGAGGTATTGCGATCCTGGCGATCGACGGACCCGGGCAGGGCGAGGCCGAGTACGAAATCCCGATCTGCGGCGACTACGAGCGCGCGGCGCGCGCGGTGTGCGACTGGATCGGGCAGCGCGGCGATCTCGACGCGGCGAGGATCGCCATGTGGGGCGTGAGCCTCGGGGGTTACTACGCGCCGCGCGCGACGGCATACGAGAGGCGCATCCGCGCCTGCATCGCGCTCTCCGGACCCTTCGAGTGGAAGGAAATCTGGGACGCGCTGCCGGTGCTGACGCGCGAGGCGTTCCGCGTGCGCAGCCATTGCGCGACCGAGGCCGATGCGCTGCGCCACGCCGCGACCTTGTCCATGAAAGAGGCGGCGGCGAAAATCGCCTGCCCGATCTTCATCGTGACCGGGCGCGAGGACCGGCTCGTGCCCGCCGCGCACGCGGAGCGGCTGGCGAAGGGCGTCTCGGGGCCGGTAGAGTTGCTGATCGTCGAGGACGGCGGGCACAATGCCAACAACCGCCCTTATCGCTATCGAAGCCTAACGGCCGACTGGCTTGCCGGGCAGCTGGGGCTGCCCAGGATCTGACGGTCCGAACAGAGGAGAAAACCATGTTGAAACGCGTTTGCTGGACCGCGCTTGCCGCTGCATCGCTCGCGTCGGGCATCGCCGCCGCCCAGACTTTTCCCAGCAGGACCATTCATCTCGTTTCGGGCGTCACCCCGGGCAGCGCCTCGGATACGACGGCGCGCATCGTCGCCGAGAAATTGCAGGCGAGCCTCGGTCAGCCGGTGATCGTCGAGAACAAGCTCGGCGTGGGCGGGCTGATCGGCGCTGCCTACGTCGCGAAGGCCGATCCGGACGGGCACGTGATCAGCATCTACACCTCCGCGTTCACGGTGGCGCCGCTCCTCTCCCCGGGACCGCTCGATCCGAAGGAGCTCACGCCGGTCGCGACTCTCGGAACGGTTCCCACGGTGCTGGTCGTCTCGACCGCCAAGAGCTACAAGACCGTGGCGGACCTCGTCGCCGCGGCCAAGGCGAAGGCCGGGGCGGTCGTCGCCACCACTGCCGGCATCGGCAGCTCCACGCACATGAACCTGGAGCGGTTTCGCATCGCGGCGGGGATCGAAGTGCTGCACGTGCCGATGAAGGGCGCGCCGGATGCGCTCACCGAAGTGCTCACCGGTCGCGCCGATTTCTATTTTGCGCTGCCGTTCCAGGTGGGGCCGCAGGTCAAGGAGGGCAAGCTGCGCGCGCTCGCCGTGGGCTCGCCCAAGAGGAGCGCGCTCTTTCCCGACGTCCCCACGACCCTCGAGGCCGGCTATCCGAACTCCGACTACAACTTCTGGATAGGCGCCCTGGTCGCCTCCAGGACGCCGCGCGACATCGTTCTGCGGCTGAACAAGGAGTTCAATGCGGCGGTAAACTCGCCGGAGGTTCGCGAGAAATTTCTCAAGCTGGGCGTCGATCCCCTGACCATGTCGCTGCCCGATTTCGAAGCGATGATCAGGAAGGAGTTCGAGTCGAACGCCCAGCTGATCAAGGCGGCGGGCATCAAAGCCAATTAGAACGGACCGCTGGAGCGGCCGCGTGGCATACTTCGCGTTCTGCAAAAAGTAGCCCCGGGAAAAAGTCGATGGCCAAGCCGAAAAAAACCGCCGAGCCGAAAATCATCCGGCCGGACGACATCGACCCGCACCACAACTGGAAGCGGCCGCTGCACGCGCCGGGGCACACCCAGGTCGATTTCGAGGAGCGCATCAACTTCAGGCGGCTGCACGACTACCGCCTCGCGCGGGTGCGCGCGGCGCTCGCGGCCTCGGGCCTGGGCGCGCTGCTTTCGTTCGACCAGCACAACATCCGCTACACCACCAGCACCGTTATCGGCGAATGGGCGCGCGACAAGCTGACGCGCTACTCGCTCCTCACCGGCAACGGCGACCCCTACATCTGGGACTTCGGCAGCGCGGCGAAGCACCACCGGCTCTACGCGCCCTGGCTGCATGTCGACCACTGCAAGGCGGGACTCCTCGGATTGCGCGGAGCGGTAGGAGGCGACATCACGCTGTTTCGCGAGGCGGCAACGGAGATCAAGGCGATCCTCGACGCCGAAGGCGTGGGCGACATGCCGCTCGGCCTGGACGTTGTCGAGCCGCCGATGCTGTTCGAGCTGCAGAAGCTCGGGATCGAGGTGCGCGACGGCCAGCAGGTGATGCTCCAGGCGCGCGAGGTGAAGAACCTCGACGAGCTGACCCTCCTCAACATGGCCTCGGCGATGGTCGACGGCGTCTACCAGGACATCGCCGAGGCGCTGAAGCCCGGCGTGAAGGAATCCGAGATCGTCGCGCTCGCGACCTCGCGCCTCTATCAGATGGGCTCGGACTGCGTCGAGGCGATCAATTCCATTTCGGGCGAGCGCTGCTCGCCGCACCCGCACAACTTCACAGACCGCCTCATCCGCCCCGGCGACCAGGCCTTCTTCGACATCATCCAGTCGTTCATGGGCTATCGCACTTGTTACTACCGGACGTTCAATGTAGGCCGCGCGACGGCTCCGCAGCGCACCGCGTACCGCAAGGCGCGCGAGTGGATGGACAAGGCGATCGACCTCTTGAAGCCCGGAATCTCGAGCGACAAGATCGCGCGCGCCTTCCCGGAGGCGAAGGAGATCGGCTTTGCGAGCGAGATGGAGGCCTTCGGTCTCAACTTCTGCCACGGGCTGGGGCTCGGCCTGCATGAGCGGCCGCTGATCTCGCGGCTCACTTCGTTCAAGGAGCCGATCGAGCTGAAGGCGGGCATGGTGTTCGCCGTGGAGACCTACTGCCCAGCGAGCGACGGCATCTCGGCCGCGCGCATCGAGGAAGAAGTGATTCTCACGCCCGAGGGCGCGAAGATCATCTCGCTCTATCCCGCCGAGGAATTGCCGATCGCAAATCCATACCGAAGCTGAAGGAGCCAGATCCCGACATGAGCGTTACGCGAGAGGCACATCCGGCGCGCCGGACCCAGGAGATCCCCGAGGCGACACGGCTGCGCCTGTTCCAGCTGCAGGTGGAAATCCGCTACTGCGAGAAGCGCGCCTACGACCTTTTCCTGCAGAACCTGGTGAAAGGGACGAGCCATCTCGCGCTCGGTCAGGAGGCGGTCGCGGCGGGTTTCGCTGCGGCGATGAACCCGGACGACTATACCTTCTGCACCTATCGCGGCCATCACCACACGCTCGCGCGGGGCGCTCCGATGCTCGCGGTGCTTGGCGAGCTGATGGGGCGGCAGTGCGGCCTGATGAAGGGCAAAGGTGGCTCGATGCATCTCACGAGCGTCGCGCATGGGGTGATGGGCTCCTACGCCATCGTCGGCGCGCACCTGCCGATCGCCGCCGGCGCCGCGTGGTCGGCGCAGTACCGCGGAACGAAGCAGGTCTCAGTCGCCTTCTTCGGCGATGGCGCGACCAACATCGGCGCTTTCCACGAGGCGCTCAACCTCGCCGCGGTGTGGAAGCTCCCGGTCGTCTTCTGCTGCGAGAACAACCTGTACATGGAGTACACGCCGATCTCCGCCGTCACCGCGGTGAAACACCCGGCCGCCGACCGCGCGGCAAGCTACGGCCTGGAGCGCCAGGTCATCGACGGCAACGACGCCGACATCGTATACAGCGCCGCGCGCGACGCCTTCGCCAAGGCGCGCTCGGGCGGCGGCCCCTCCCTCATCGAATGCCTCACCTACCGGCACAGCGGACACTCGCGCGCCGACCCGGCGAAGTACCGTCCGAAAGAGGAGCTCGAGGAGTGGCTCAAGCGCGATCCGGTGACGCTCTACCGCAACCGCTTGCTCGCGAGGGGCGTCGCGGAAGGCACGCTCGCGAAAATCGAATCCGAAGCGATGGCGAAACTCGATCAGGCGACAGAGACGGCCAAGGCCTCGCCGACGCCTGCGGTGGAGACGGCGATGACCGACGTGTGGGCCGACGGAGGCAACGCATGGCGCAACTGAGCTACCGTGACGCGGTCGCTGCAGCAATCGCGCAGGAAATGAGGCGCGACGAGCGCGTGGTGCTCTTCGGCGAAGACACCGCCGCCGCAGGCGGCGTGTTCAAGACCACGGTGGGCTTGTTCGAGGAGTTCGGGCCACGCCGGGTGAAAGACACTCCGATCTCGGAGCTCGCCATCCTCGGCGCGGCGATGGGCGCGGCGATGACGGGACTGCGGCCGGTGGCGGAGATCATGTTCTCGGACTTCCTCGCCTGCTGCTGGGACTATGTCGCCAACGAGATCGCCAAGACGCGCTACATGAGCGATGGGCAGATTACGCTGCCGCTGGTGATCCGCACCGCGAACGGCGCGGGCTCGCGCTTCGGCGCGCAGCACTCGCAGAGCGTGGAGAACTGGGCGATGGCGATACCGGGCTTGAAAGTGGTGGCGCCTTCGACGCCGGCCGACGCAAAGGGGCTGCTCGCCGCCGCGATTCGCGATCCCGATCCCGTCGTGTTCTTCGAGCACAAGAGCCTGCTCGCCAACAAGGCCGAGGTGCCCGAGGGCGAGCACTTCGAACCGCTCGGAAAAGCCAAGGTGCTGCGCGAGGGCAAGGACATCACCGTGATCGCGCTCGCCGCGATGGTTCCGCGCGCGCTCAAGGCCGCCGAGACTCTCGCCGCGGAGCACGGAATTTCCGCAACGGTGATCGACCTGCGCTCGCTGGTGCCGCTCGACGCGAAGACATTGTTCGCGGAATCCGCGCGCACTGGGCGTGTGTTCACGGTCGAGGAGAATCCGCGGCTGTGCGGCTGGGGCGCGGAGATCGCCTCGGTCATCCAGGAGGAGATTTTTAGCGCGCTCAAGGGACCGATCGTGCGGATCACCACTCCGCACGTGCCGCTGCCCGCTGCCGACCAGCTCGAGGACGCGGTCGTGCCTTCGGTCGCGCGCATCGTAGCCGAAATCCGCAGCGGCTTGGACTCGCGCCGCATGAACTGAACGGGGACGGAAGAAAATGGACGTGATCATGCCTCAGCTGGGCGAGACGGTGACCGAAGGCACCGTCGCCAACTGGTACAAGAAAGTCGGCGATACAGTCAAAGCGGACGAACCTCTCTTCGACGTCGAGACCGACAAGGTGACGACGGAGATTCCGGCCATTGCAAGCGGTGTGCTCAAGGCGATCCTGGTCGAGCCGGGAACCACGGTGCCGGTGGGGACCGTGCTCGCGGTGATCGAGACCGGATCGAAATGAATTCCGGAGGAGCATCGGTGATTTCGGCAAAAGCAGGCAAGGCGAAGCTCGGCTGGATCGGTACCGGTCGCATGGGCTTCGAGATGGCTCGGCGCCTGGCGAAGACCGGCTGCGACCTCACCGTATGGAACCGCACCCGCGCGAAAGCCGAGCCGCTCGCGAAGGACGGCGCGAAGATCGTCGATTCACTCCCGGAACTCGCGCCTTGCGACATCGTGTTCTGCATGGTCTCGACCTACGACGACGTCAAGGAAGTGATCGCGGGAACGAAGGGATTGTTGTCCGCGAGAGCCAAGCCCAGGATGGTGGTCGAATGCTCCTCGATTTCGCTCGAAGGCTCCGCGGAGCTGCGCAAGATTCTCCATATGAAAGGTGTCGAGCTGCTGTCCGCGCCCGTCTCGGGCAATGCCAAGGTGATCAAAGCGGGCAAGCTCACCTTCGTAGTCTCGGGCCCCAAGTCCGCGTACGACGCAGCGGCGCCCTACCTGGACATGATGGGGCAGGGCTCGTCGTACGTCGGCGAAGGGGAACTTTCGCGCATTGTCAAGATCTGTCACAACGTGATGCTGGGCGTGGTGACTCAGTGCATGGCGGAGATCACGGTCCTCGCGCAGAAGGCGGGCGTGCCGCGGCACGCCTTCCTCGATTTCCTCAACAAGAGCGTGATGGGCTCGACCTTCACCCGCTACAAGGCCCCGGCCTTCGTGAATCTGGATTTCCACGTCACGTTTACGCCATATCTGCTGCGCAAGGACATGGACCTGGGGCTGGCCGCCGGCCGGAATTTCGAAGTGCCGATGCCGCTCGCCTCGCTGACCCGCGATCTGATCCAATCGATGATGGGCGCCGGCATGACCGAGGAGGACTTCTCGACCCTGCTCTTGCAGCAGGCGAGGGCGTCGGGGATCGAGCTTAAACCGGAAGACAAAGCGGTGGGCGACGGACTGTCGCAATAATCTTTCACAGAGGACTTTCAGATGAAAAACATGATCGGCATTGCTGCAATGGCGCTGGCTGCAGCCGCGTCCCAGGCGTCGGCGCAGGGCTACCCGAGCAAGCCGGTGCACGTGATCATTTCCTTCACGCCCGGCAGCTCGACCGATATCGTCGGACGCATCGTGTCGCAGAAGCTCTCGGAGATCTGGGGCCAGCCGGTGTTGGCGGAAAACCGCGCCGGCGCGGGCGGCTCGATCGGCTCGAACGTTGTCGCGAAGGCCGCGCCGGACGGCTACACGCTGCTCATCAATTCAAACGCTCACACGGTGAATCCGGCGATCTACGCCAGTCTGCCGTACGACACGCTGAAGGATTTCATCGATGTTGTACCGCTCTCCGTGCAGCCGAATGTCCTCATCGTGAACGCAGGGTCGCCTTATAAAAACGTGATGGACCTGGTGAATGCTGCGAAGGCCAAGCCGGGCTCGATCAACTGGGGCCATGCCGGGATCGGCAGCGGCACGCACCTCAATACGGAGAAGTTCGTGGACGCGGCGAAAATCAACGTCACCCAGGTCCCGTTCAAGGGCACGCCTGAAGTGGTCCAGGCGATGTTGAGCGGGTCGGTGGATTGCTATTGGGCACCGATCTCGGCGGCGATCCCGCACATCAAGGGCGGCAGGGTTCGGCCGCTCGCCGTGAGCACGGCGAAGCGCAACAGCCAGCTTCCGGAAGTCCCGACCACGGGCGAAGCGGGGGTCTCGGGGGCGGATGCCCCCTTGTGGTTCGGCATTTGGGCGCCGGCCGGCACGCCGGCGAATATCGTCGCGAAGATCTCGGCGGACACGCGCAAGGCGCTTGCGGATCCGGGCGTGCGCGAAAGACTCGGCAACCTCGGCAACGACACCATGGACATGTCGCCGGAGGAATTCGCCCGTTTCGTGCGCAGCGAACTCATCGAATACGCGCGCGTCATCAAGGCCGCAGGCATCAAGCCGCAGTGATGCCTCAGCCCGTCGACCTTGCAAGCCCGCCCCCGAAGGGGCAGACTTCGATACACCGGATTTTAGGACCGGCCGAATCAGGCCGGCGAGGACATGCCATGGCAAAACAGAGAATCAGCTACGTTCCGCTGGAGAAGATGGACGCGAAGATGCGTAGGGAAATGGAGCGCTGCCAGCGGGAAGGCACGCCGCGGCCCGAGAGCTCCGCGGTACGCGCGCATGTGCCCGAATGCTTCTGGGCCTTTGCAAACTCCTGGCGCGACATCTTCAAGAACGGCGTCTGTGATCACTCCATCAAGGAGCTGTGCCGGCTCTACGTGTCGCGCTCTGTTCAATGTGAATATTGCGGCAATCAGCGCTCGATCAAGGCGGCCTCGAGCGGCGCCGTCATGGAGGATCACGTCAGGGATCTGCTGAACTTCGAGAAGTCCGACAACTACGACGAGCGTCAGAAGGCGGCTCTTGCGTATGCCGAGGCAATCACCTGGCACTTGACCACCGATGATGCGTTCTGGGAACGGCTCCACACGCATTTCAGCGAACCCGAACTGGTCGAGCTGGGCTGCTTCATCGCGCTCACCATGGGGCAGCAGAGCTGGCTGAGGTTGCTCAACATCGAGCACCACCAGGTGCTTGCAGGCACCTCGGCATCGATGGCGCCGGGGTTCGAGGACGCCAAGGCGCTTGCCGAGGCGAAGGCTTCGTCCGAATACTGGGCGAAGTCCGGCCAGGCAGACTCGAAGAAGGTTGCTTGACCGGGCGGGCTCGCGCCCGCCGCCTACACCGTGACATTCGAAGGCGAGACCTGTCTGATCACGGGCGCGGCCGGCAATCTAGGCCGCGCACTCGCCGCAGCCTTCGCGTCGGCGGGCGCCTCCCTGGTTCTGATCGATCTCGACGACAAAGTCCTGCGGTCCGCCTTTGGGCGCGACGATGAACGCAAGCTCGTGCTGCGCGCCGATCTGCTCGACGCGGCCTCCGTGGCACAAGCGGTGGCGGCCGTTCGGTTCCCCGGGATCGACGTTCTGTGCAATATCGCCGGGGGCTTCCGCATGGGGCATCCGGTGCACGAGACCCCTGAAAACGTCTGGGAACTCATGCTCGACCTCAACGCGAAATCGGTGATCAACACCGCGCGGGCAGTCGTGCCGAAAATGATCGCCGCGGGGCGTGGAAAAATCGTCAACATCGGAGCCGTCGCAGGTCTCGCCGGCAAAGCGAACATGGGCGCCTACAGCGCGGCGAAAAGCGCAGTGATCCGGTTGACCGAGAGCATGTCGGCGGAATTGCGGGACAAGGGGATCAACGTCAACTGCGTCCTGCCCAGCGTCATCGACACGCCGCAGAACCGCGCCGATATGCCCGGCGCCGATCCGCGGCGCTGGGTGGCCCCGGAGGCGCTCGCCGACGTGATCTTGTTCCTGGCCTCGGACGCCGCGCGTGCCATTCATGGGGCGGCGATTCCCGTGACCGGCCTCGTCTGATAGATTCCGAGGCATGGCTGAAGTCTTCATCTGCGACGCCGTTCGCACGCCCTTCGGGCGCTACGGCGGCGCGCTCTCCTCGATCCGGACCGACGATCTCGCGACGCTCCCGATCAAGGCGCTCATGGAGCGCAACCCCGCAGTCGACTGGGGCGCCGTCGATGACGTGATTTACGGCTGCGTCAACCAGGCAGGAGAAGACAACCGCAACGTTGCGCGCATGGCGCTGCTTCTCGCCGGGTTGCCGCAGACGGCGCCGGGCGCGACCTTGAACCGCCTGTGCGGATCGAGCCTGGACGCGGTCGGCACCGTCGCGAGGGCGATCCGTTGCGGCGAGACCCAATTGATGATCGCCGGAGGCGTTGAGAGCATGTCGCGAGCCCCCTTCGTCATGCCCAAGGCGGACAGCGCATTCTCGCGCGCGGCGAAAATCGAGGATACGACCATCGGCTGGCGTTTCGTCAACCCGCTGATGAAATCGAAGTACGGCATCGACTCGATGCCGGAGACCGCCGAAAACGTCGCCACGGAATTCAAGGTCGCTCGCGCCGACCAGGACGCGTTCGCGCTGCGCAGCCAGCAGCGCTGGGCGGCTGCGCAAGCCAGGGGGTTCTATCGGAGCGAGGTCGTCCCAGTTTCGGTTCCAGGCAAAAAAGGAGCGGCGACGATGGTGGATCGCGACGAACACCCGCGTCCAGACGCAACACTCGATGGGCTTGCCAAGCTGAAAGGTGTCGTCAAGGCGGACGGAACGGTCACCGCAGGAAACGCTTCAGGCGTCAACGACGGCGCCTGCGCGATGATTCTCGCTTCCGACGCCGCAGCGAGAAAGCACAAGCTGACGCCCAGGGCACGCGTCCTCGCCATGGCTACAGCGGGCGTCGCCCCGCGCATCATGGGCGTAGGCCCGGCGCCCGCCACGCGGAAAGTCCTGGAGAAGACCGGCCTCAAACTCCCGCAGATGGACGTGATCGAGCTGAACGAAGCGTTTGCCGCGCAGGCGCTCGCCGTAACCCGCGACCTCGGACTGCCTGACGACGCCGCGCATGTGAATCCCAACGGCGGTGCGATCGCGATAGGTCATCCTTTGGGGGCGTCAGGGGCACGGCTCGTTACCACCGCGACGTATCAATTGCAGGCGACCAAAGGGCGCTACGCGCTTTGCACCATGTGCATCGGCGTGGGGCAGGGCATCGCCCTCATCATCGAGCGCGTGTAGCCGGGCAGCCCGCGCTGGCAGACGCTTGACACCCGCGAACGGTGGGCGCGTAGTTCACTTCATTTTGACGATATAGCCGCCTGATTTTTCGTCGCGCTCGAGCTGCAGCATGTTGCGCGACTCGGCTTCGTCGAGCAGCTTTGAAAACGACGAGAATCCGTAGTAGGACTCGTTGAAACCGGGGCTGCGGCGCTTGAGCGCCTGCTTAACCATCGATCCCCAGATCTTCTCCTCGGCACCACGTTCTGCGATCAGGGCCTCGACGGTCTGCATCACCAAGTCCAGCGCCTCCTCGGTCTTGTCCTCGTTGTCCTTCGGCACCGCTTCCCCGCTCACAGCCGGTTTCGCCTGCGGTTTTTTCCTCGGAGGCCGGCGCCCCGGTTTTTCGCGCACCAGGTCGTCGTAGAAGATGAACTCGTCACAGTTCGCCACCAATAGGTCTGAGCTGGAGTTCTTCACGCCCACCCCGATCACGGTCTTGTCGTTTTCGCGCAGCTTCGAGACGAGCGGCGAGAAATCGGAATCGCCGCTGATGATGACGAAAGTGTCGACGTGCGACTTGGTGTAGCAAAGATCCAGCGCATCCACCACCATGCGGATATCGGCCGAGTTCTTTCCCGACATGCGCACGTGCGGGATCTCGATGAGCTCGAACGACGCTTCGTGCATGTCGGATTTGAACTCCTTGTAGCGCTCCCAGTCGCAATAGGCCTTCTTCAGTACGATGCTCCCCTTCAGGAGCAGGCGCTCGAGGACCTTGTTGATGTCGAACTTGGCGTACTTTGCGTCGCGCACGCCGAGCGCGACGTTCTCGAAGTCGCAGAAAAGCGCCATGTTTACGGTGTCGCTCGATGCGCTCATTTCGGGTCCTTGGACATGGCGGAGGCGGTATTATCCCATCCCCCCGGTCCAGACTATGCCTGGAAAGGGTTGAAGTCGCGGCTTTCTCGGACTAGCATCGGTGTTTCGGGGGCAGGCAAATGCATACTGAAGTTCATGTTCACGGGACGGTGTTGTTGAAGAGCGGCGTCAGCCAGACTGACATCGAGCTCGCGCTCAGACACTGGTTCGATTACGTCGACGTAGATGGCCTCGCCGACGCGCGCAGCGCCCATCAGGACGAGCCCGGCATCGTATTCGACAGGCGGCGCCGCTCGCTCGACATCTGCTGGACCGGGTACGTCGGACGCAATTTCCAGCATTCGCTCGAGGGGGCCTTCGAATCCCTGTCGCCCTATTCCGAGGAGGCGGCGGCGGTCGAGGTGAGCTACTACCAGGAGGACGGCCAAGATGAGCACAGCTGGGTGTTCGTTGGCCCGACACCCGAGTCAATCCGCGACATGCAGCGCCGACGCATGGTAGACGACGTTTCGTCCCTACTCTCGCGTCATTTTGGCGACGCCGAGATCGGCGAGGTGACCGCCCTGGTCAATCAGATGTTCGCCCGTCGCGCCCCCGACGCGCCGCAGGACCGGACCCAAGTCCGCTCCGGCGGTGTTTCCGGAAAAAAGCACCTGCACTAGAAATCGCCGGCCGGAGCTGGATCCGCCTCATACCGGCGGCGGCTTCCAGCTTTTTTATTGGAAACCTTTGATTCCCTAATGTATTACATTCACTTTACACGATAACATATTAATTTGTATATTCTAATTTTATGTCATGCAGTTTCTAGAAAAGCTATCTTAAGTCCCTGTTGTAGCTAAAAATTTCATCAATTTCAGGCTTGACCGCCTCCTCTGTTTCCTCTAGAGTGGTGAGAAGTAGATTTTAGTGGAGAACTGTGGCGTTCCATTCCGCCACGCGAAGGGGGACCGTTGCTTCAGGGGGCGACAGAGCTGAGTCTCGACGCCAAGGGAAGGCTTGCTGTGCCTACCCGGTACCGGGACGCCTTGTTATCGGGAGGGCGCGCGGTGGTTCTCACCGCTCACCCCGATAGCTGTCTGCTTCTCTATCCACGCGTCGCCTGGGAACCGATCGGCGCCAAAGTTCAGGCGCTCTCCAGCTTCAACGAGCAAGCGCGTTGGTGGCAGCGACTGCTGGTCGGCTTCGCCGAAGAGCTGGAGCTCGATGCTCAAGGGCGCATCCTCGTCTCACCCGCATTGCGCAAATTCGCGGGATTGAAAAAGGACGTGATGCTCGTGGGGCAGGGGAGCCACTTCGAGATCTGGGACATTGCAGCGTGGGAGGAACGTCTTGCGCGGGGTCTCGCGCAAGTGGGCACTGACCCGCCACCGGGCACAGAAAACTTCTCGCTGTGAGCGCCGATGCGCACCTTCCCGTTCTCCTCCGCCCGGCAGTCGATGCGCTCGCGATCGAATCACGGAGCGACGGCACTTTCGTGGACGCGACATTCGGCAGAGGCGGCCACAGCCGCTTGATTCTGGAGCGACTGGGACCCCGAGGCCGGCTAATCGGAGTGGACCGGGATCCGGAGGCGATCGCGGCTGCTCGCGGGATACGCGACCCGCGCTTTACGCCCGTCCAGGCGTGCTTCAGCGAATTGCAGGCGAGGCTGACCGCGCTGCGCGCGGGCGGTGTCGATGGCGTGCTGTTCGATCTGGGCGTGTCCTCGCCCCAGCTCGATGACCCGCAGCGCGGCTTCAGCTTCCGGTCCGACGGGCCGCTCGACATGCGCATGGACCCCACGCGGGGTCAAAGCGCGTCCGAGTGGCTCGAACGGGCGGACGAGTCCGAGATCAGGGGGGTGCTGAGCGGCTATGGCGAAGAACGGTTTGCTAAACAGATTGCAAAGGCGATTGTTGCTGCTAGGCGAAGAGGGCCTATCCGGCGGACCGGGGAACTTGCCGCTCTCGTGGCTGCGTCCGCCCGGACGCGTGAACCGGGGCAGGATCCGGCGACGCGGACGTTTCAGGCTCTACGGATTCACGTCAATCAGGAGCTTGAGGAGTTGTCGCTAGCGCTGCCGCAAGCGCTCGCTGTCCTCGATTCGCATGGACGCCTCGCCGTGATCAGCTTCCATTCACTCGAGGACCGCATCGTAAAGAACTTTATGCGCGGCGCCGCGCGGCCCACCTTGCCCGAGCGTCTGCCCGTAAGAGCCCGGGAGCTGCCGCCTCCGAAGCTGCGCATCGTCGGTCGGCCCGTAAGGCCCAGCCACGAGGAAATCAAGGCCAATCCCCGAGCGAGGAGCGCCAAGCTGCGCGTCGCCGAGAAACTTGCTTCAAGCCCGCCATGACCCGCCTGAACTTGTTCCTCGTGGTTGTGCTGACCGCATGTGCTCTAGGCTTGGTGACCTCGCAGCACCGGGCGCGCACGCTCTTTAGCGAGCTCGAGCAGGAGCAGGAACGTTCGCGCCAGCTCGGGGTCGAATACGGTCAGCTGCAGCTCGAAGCAAGCACGTGGGCGGTGCACGCACGCGTCGAACGCATCGCCAGCCGCCAGCTGCACATGCGTGTCCCCGACGCGAAACGCCTCCACATCGTACGGCAGCAGGAGACGGCGAAATGAATTTCGCCGCCAGTCCGGTTCTCGCGCTCACCCTGCCCACGTGGCGCTCGAGACTCCTGCTCTACGTCTTCATCGGATGCTTTGCCGTGCTGCTCGGCCGCGCCGTCTACCTGCAGGGCCTGAACAACGATTTTCTGCAGGCAAAGGGCGAGTCCCGCTACAGCCGGGTTATCGAAATTCCGGCAAACCGCGGCCGCGTCCTCGACCGCAACGGCGAAGCACTCGCCATCAGCACCCCAGTGAAATCGATATGGGCGATTCCGGGCGAAGTGCATCCAAGCGAGCGGCAGCTTGCGCGTTTGGGAGCATTGCTCGAGATGTCGCCGAGGGAAATCGAAAAACGCCTATCCGACACGGGCAGGGACTTTGTTTTCCTCAAACGGCAGATCCCGCCGGAAGTCGCCGAACGCGTTGCGGGTCTGCACATCCCCGGGCTATTTCAGAACCGCGAGTACCGGCGCTATTACCCAAGCGGCGAGGTCACTGCGCACGTGCTCGGCTTCACGGGCGTGGACGACATCGGCCAAGAGGGAGTCGAGCTCGCGTTTCAGGACAGGCTCGCCGGCAAGCCCGGCAGCCGCCGGGTGATCAAGGACCGACTCGGCCAGACTGTCGAGGACGTCGAGTCGATCAAGGATGCGCAGGACGGGCACGACCTCCCTCTCGCTCTGGACGCCCGCATCCAGAACCTCGCTTTCACCCAGCTGAAAGTGGCGGTCGCTCAGCACCGGGCGAAGGCGGGCGGCGTCGTCGTCGTCGACGTCGACACGGGCGAGCTGCTCGCACTCGCGAATTTCCCCACATACAACCCCAACAACCGCAACAAGCTCGCCGGCGCGCAGCTTCGGAACCGCGCCCTGACCGATACTTTCGAACCCGGTTCCACGCTCAAACCCTTTACCGTCGCCCTCGCTCTTGAGGGGGGGCGGGTGAGACCGGATTCAGTGATCCAGATCGCGCCCGGAAGCTTGAGCATAGGGGCATCCACCATCCACGACGCCCATTTCGAGCGCTCGCTCACGGTGGCGCAGGTCATCCAGAAATCCTCCAACGTCGGCGCGGCGAAGATCGCGCTCGCACTCTCTGCCGAGTCGATGTGGGAAATGTTCCGGGACGTGGGCTTCGGCGCCGCGCCCGGCCTCGGTTTTCCCGGAGAAGCTGCCGGAAGGCTCCGGCCGTACCGGAGCTGGCGACCGATCGAGCAGGCGACGATGTCCTACGGGCACGGCATATCGGTCTCGCTCGTGCAGCTCGCGCGCTCTTACAGCGTCTTCGCGCGCGACGGAGGGCTGGTTCCGCTCTCTATGCTTCGCGTGGACATACCTCCCCCTGGGCGCCGCGTGATGGCCCCCAGAACTGCCGGCGCGGTTCGCGCGATGCTCGAGATGGCGGTCAACCGGAGCGGCACCGCGCCCCGCGCGCAGATCATGGGCTATCGCGTCGCCGGAAAGACGGGCACCGCGCACAAGCAGGAAAACGGCATCTATGCCGCCGACAAGTACGTCTCCTCGTTCGTCGGCTTCGCGCCCGCCTCGCACCCGCGCCTCGTGATCGCAGTCATGATCGACGAGCCCTCGGCCGGTCGCTACTACGGCGGGACCGTGGCCGCGCCGGTATTTGCGCAGGTGATGGCGGGGGCGCTGCGCGTGCTCGACGTGCCCCCCGACGCGCCGATGCAGCCGATCGAGCTGCCCCCCGAAGGAGAGGAAGTGAAGGAAAGCGTTTAAGTGTGCGAGATCAGGTCGAACACATCCGGCAGCGACTCGCTGCGCAGGGGGCGCGCATGACGGGCCTCGCCGTAGACAGCCGGACACTGGCCGCGGGGGAGGTGTTTCTCGCCTACCCGGGTGCCCGCCACGACGGGCGCGACTTCATTCCGGGTGCGCTCGAGCGCGGCGCCGCCGCCGTTCTGTGGGAAAGCGAAGGCTTCGAATGGAACGCTGCCTGGCGCGTGCCCAACGTCGGGGTCGGAAATCTGCGCGGGCTCGCCGGGGTTCTTGCGCACGAAGTCTACGGACGTCCCTCGGAGAAACTGTGGACGATGGGCGTGACGGGGACCAACGGCAAAACCTCGTGCAGCCACTGGATCGCCCAGGCGTGCGGAGCGTGTGGTGCCCGAACCGCAGTGATCGGCACTCTGGGCACGGGCTTCCCGGCCCTCCCGGGAAGCAAGGAGCCTGGAAAATTCGATGCTGGAGTCAACACCACGCCGGACGCGGTCGCGCTCCACCGTTCGCTTGCCCAATTGCTGGCCACGGGGGCGCAGGGCGTGGCGATGGAAGTCACCTCGATCGGCCTCGAGCAGGGGCGCGTCAACGGTGTCGCTTTCGGGGCCGCCCTGTTCACCAATCTCTCGCGCGATCACCTCGACTATCACGGCGACATGGAGAACTATGCGCGCGCGAAACAGCGCCTGTTCGAAGTGCCGGGGCTCAAGCACGCCGTGCTCAATCTGGACGACGTGCAGGGAGCGCGGCTCGCCCGAATGCTCGCCGGGCGCGGCCTGAACCGCGCCGGCTACAGTTGTTTCGCGGGAGTCGCGGCCCGGGCGGGACTCGAGAGCCACGCTGAGGCGCATGCGATCGAAGTGTCGTCGAAGGGCATCGCATTCGATGTCAAGAGTTCCTGGGGCGAGGCGCGCATCGAGAGCACCTTGCTGGGGCGCTTCAACGTGTCCAACCTGCTGGGAGTCCTCGCGACGATGCTCGTCTCCGGAGTGCCCTTCGAGCGCGCCACGGCGGTGCTCGCAGACCTGCAGCCGGTGGAGGGACGCATGCAGCGCCTGGGCGGAGGCGGCAGGCCTCTCGTGGTGGTCGACTATGCACACACGCCTGACGCGCTCGAAAAGACCCTGATCGCGCTGAAGGACGTCGCCCGGGCGAGCGGTGGACGCCTGGTGGCCGTGTTCGGCTGCGGAGGCGAGCGCGACCGCGGCAAGCGGCCGCTGATGGGGGCGGTCGCATCGCGGCACGCCGATGCGATCACGGTGACGAGCGACAATCCGCGCGGCGAGGATCCTGCCGCCATCATCGCCGAAATCACCGGTGCCATCCCCGTCGCGCACGAAGCCGTGGAGGATCGGCGAACGGCGATCGCGCGGGCGATCGCCTCGGCGAGCGCTGATGACGTCGTGCTCATCGCCGGGAAAGGTCACGAAAAGTACCAGGAAATCGCTGGTCGCCGACTGCGTTTCTCCGATGCGCTCGAAGCCGAAGAAGCGCTCGCGCGATGGAGCCGATGATGAGCCTGGGCGAGGCCGCGACCGCAATCGGGGCGCGCCTCGTCGGGGAGGATGTCCGCTTCGATTCCGTGTCGACCGACAGCCGCACGCTCGAGCGGGGCGCGCTGTTCATCGCTCTGCGCGGCGAGCGATTCGACGGGCGCCGATTCATCGGGGCCGCAAAGGAACGGGGAGCCGCCGCAGCGATCGTCGAGGATCCCGATGCTTCCGAGGAGGAGGTTCCGTTTCTCGTCGTCGAAAACTCGCGTCTCGCGCTCGGGCGGCTCGCCGCGCATTGGCGCGGGCGCTTCGACATTCCGCTGGTGGCGGTCAGCGGCTCCAATGGCAAGACCACGGTGAAGGAGATGATCGCGGCGGTCCTACGCGAGCATTTCGGCGAGACGCACGCGCTCGCGACCGAGGGCAACCTCAACAACGACATCGGCCTGCCGCTGACGTTGCTGAGACTGCGCCGGAACCACCGCGCAGCGGTAGTCGAGCTGGGAGTCAATCATCCGGGGGAGACCGCCACCCTTGCCGCTATCGCCTCTCCAACAGTCGCACTCATCAACAACGCCCAGCGTGAACACCAGGAGTTCATGAAGGGCGTCGCGGAGGTCGCGCGCGAGCACGGCACGGTGTTCGCAGCGATGCGGCCCGAGGGCACGGCCGTGATCAATGCGGACGACGAATTCTCCGGCTACTGGCGCGGGCTCTTAGCGGGCAGGCGCATCCGGGACTTCGGACTCGAGAAACCTGCACAGGTGCGCGGTCGCCACCGCTTCACGCATTTTGGAAGCGAGATAGATCTGCGCACTCCGCAGGGTGCCACCCGGGTCGAGCTCCATGTCGACGGGCGGCACAACGTTCTGAACGCCTTAGCTGCTGCCGCGTGCGCCCTGGCCGCGGGCGCAAGCCTCGAAACGGTGGCGCGGGGCCTCGCGGCGTTCAGTCCGGTCGGCGGACGCATGCAGCGGCGGACCGCTTCTTCGGGGACGAAGCTGATCGACGACAGCTACAACGCCAATCCGGATTCGGTCCGCGCCGCGATCGACGTGCTTGCCGCGGAAGGCGGCGTGAAGATCCTCCTGCTGGGCGACATGGCGGAGGTGGGCGAGCGCGGAGCGGAATTCCATCAGGAGATCGGCCATTACGCGCGCGAGCGCGGCATAGACCGTCTGTTGGCCGTCGGAGAGCTGTCTTCCGCCTGCGTCGCCGCCTTCGGAGAAGGGGCTCGACACTTCGCCACGGTGGGGGCCTTGATCTCCGCAGCTCAAGCGGAGCTGCGGCCGCAGACCACGATGCTCGTAAAAGGCTCGCGCTTCATGCGCATGGAACAGGTCGTCCAGGCCCTGGCCGGCGAGTCCTCTTCAGCAGGAGGGCACTAGATGCTCCTCGCCCTCACCCAATGGCTCGCCCAGGACGTGCGCGCGTTCAACGTGTTTCAGTACATCACGCTGCGCGCGGTGCTCGCGACGCTCACCGCGCTCGCGATCTCGCTGCTCGCCGGTCCGCTGGTGATCCGCAAGCTCACCGCCTACAAGATCGGCCAGGCGGTGCGCGACGACGGCCCCCAGTCCCACCTCACCAAGGCGGGCACGCCCACCATGGGCGGGGCGCTCGTGCTGCTGTCCATCCTGATCACCACGCTCTTGTGGGGAGACCTCAGCAACCGGTTCGTCTGGGTCGTGCTGGTGGTCACCTTCGGCTTCGGCGCGATCGGCTGGATCGACGACTACCGCAAGGTCGTGAAGAACAATCCTAAGGGTCTTTCGCCGAAAGCGAAATTCGTCTGGCAATCGCTGATCGGCCTCGTCGCAGCAACCTATCTCGCCTTCGCCGTGTCGGCCCCGAGCACGGGGAAGATCCTGGACTTCTTTATGGCCTGGGTGGGGAGCGGATTTTCCATGGACCTTCCGCCCAACGCCGACCTGATCGTGCCGTTCTTCAAGAACATCGCCTACCCGCTCGGCGTTTTCGGCTTCATCACACTCAGCTACTTCGTCATCGTCGGGACCTCGAACGCGGTCAACTTGACCGACGGGCTGGACGGGCTCGCCATCATGCCGGCGGTGATGGTCGCGGGCGGCCTTGGGGTGTTCGCGATGGTCACGGGGCGGGTGGACTACTCCCGCTATCTGCTCTTTCCCTACATCCCCGGGGCCGCGGAGCTCACGGTGTTCTGCGGGGCGCTCGTCGGTGCGGGCCTGGGTTTTCTCTGGTTCAACGCGTACCCCGCCGACGTCTTCATGGGCGACGTGGGTGCGCTTTCCCTGGGCGCCGCGCTCGGCACTGTCGCGGTGATCGTCCGGCAGGAGATCGTGCTTTTCATCATGGGCGGCGTGTTCGTGGCGGAAACGCTCTCGGTGATGCTCCAGGTGCTCTATTACAAGTGGAGCGGGGGGAAACGCATTTTCCGAATGGCGCCGCTCCATCACCACTACGAGCTCTCCGGGTGGAAGGAGTCGCAGGTCGTCGTGCGGTTCTGGATCATCACCATGATGCTGGTCCTGTTCGGTCTGTCTACTTTGAAGCTGCGGTGAATTTCGCAGGCAGAAAGGTGCTGGTGCTCGGTTTGGGTGACACGGGTCTTTCGATGGCGAAGTGGCTCGCGCGACAGGGCGCGTCGGTGCGGGTCGCCGATACTCGCGCGGCACCGCCGCGACTCGCGGAGCTCAAGCGCTCGCTGCCGTCTGTTCCGGCCAGTTGCGGCCCCTTCCGGGAGGAAATGTTCGCCGACATCGAGCTCGTCGCCATCAGCCCGGGCGTGCCGCTTGCAGAGCCCGCGGTGAGGCGCGCGCTCAATGCGGGCATGGAGATCGCAGGCGACATCGAGTTGTTCGCGCAGGCGCTCCGGGAGCGTCGCGCGCAGATCATCGCGGTGACGGGCACCAACGGTAAAAGCACCGTGGCTGCGCTCGCCGGCGCGATGGCGAGAGCGGCGGGGGTCGACTGTGAGGTCGCTGGAAACATCGGGCCTGCGGTGCTGGACGCGCTCATGCGTCGCGAGGATGCAGGGCGCGCCGCGAGCTTGTGGGTGCTGGAGGTCTCGAGCTTCCAGCTCGAGACGACCACCTCGCTCGCGGCAGACGCAGCCGCGGTACTCAACATCACCGAAGACCATCTGGACCGTTACCGCGGCATCGACGATTACGCTCGCGCCAAGTCGCGGGTCTTCTCAGGCGACGGCATGCAGGTGCTCAACCGCGACGACCCGCGCAGCCTCGCAATGGCGCTGCGAGGCAGGAGAACGCGCACCTTCGGCTTCGACGCGCCGCGGCGCGCGGAGGACTGGGGTCTGCTCGAGCGGGGCGGGGAGTCCTGGCTCGCGCAAGGCGCGAATGCGCTCCTTGCGGTGCGGGAAATGAAGCTCGCCGGATTGCACAATGCCGCGAACGCACTCGCCGCACTCGCGCTGTGCCGCGCGCTCGCTTTGCCGCTCGCGCCCCTGGTTGGGGCGCTGCGCGAGTTCAAGGGGCTTCCGCATCGCGTCGAGCTGATCGGGGAAGGGGACGGGGTGCGCTGGTACGACGATTCCAAAGGCACCAACGTCGGCTCGACCGTTGCGGCGCTTGCCGGGCTCGCGCAGGGCGACACAAGACTGGTCCTCATCGCCGGAGGCGATGGTAAGGGGCAGGACTTTTCCCCGCTGAGGAGCGCCATCGAACGCTCGGCGCGCGCGCTGGTGCTGATCGGCCGCGACGCACCCTTGATCGAAGCGGCGGTTTCAGGTGCCGGCGTCCCGATCCGACGCGCCGCATCCATGGACCAGGCGGTGGCGCTGGCTGCTCAGGCGGCGTGCCCGGGTGATGCGGTGCTCCTTTCGCCGGCATGCGCGAGCTTCGACATGTTCCGTGACTACAGGCACCGGGGAGAAGTGTTTCGCCTTGCGGTGGAAAGAGTCATCGATGCTCCGAAGCATTAGCCCGGGTCGAGCGCCGCTTGCCGAGTACGACAGCGGCGTGCTGTGGGCGGCGCTTCTCCTGCTTACGTTCGGAATGGTGATGGTGTACTCCTCTTCGATCGCGATGGCCGAGGCGAGCAAGTTCACCGGCGGGAAGTCCGCGTACTTTCTCGAGCGGCACGCGCTGTTTCTCGCGGCGAGCCTGTTCGCCGGGATGGTCGCTTTTCAGGTGCCCATGCGTTTCTGGCAGCAGGCGGCGCCGTGGCTTTTCGTGCTCGGTGTCGCGCTGCTCGCCCTGCTGCTAGCTCCCGGACTGGGCCGGGAAGTCAACGGCGCGCGTCGCTGGCTCTCGCTCGGGCCTGCAACGCTGCAGCCCTCCGAGTTCATGAAGCTGTTCGTCGTTCTCTACGCAGCCGACTACACGGTGCGCAAGCTCGCCCTGATGCACAGCTTCAAACGGGGCCTTCTCCCGATGTTTGCGGTGATGCTGGTGGTCGGCTGGCTCTTGCTGCGAGAGCCCGACTTCGGCGCTTTCGTCGTGATCACGGCGATCACCACGGGAATCCTGTTCCTCGGCGGAATGAACGGCAAGTGGTTCGGGGGTTTGCTTGTGATGATGGCAGCGGGCTTCGTCGGACTGGTCCTGTCTTCCCCGTACCGTATGCAGCGGATCTTCGGCTTCATGGATCCCTGGTCGGATCCGTTCGGTCGCGGCTACCAGCTCTCGCACGCGCTGATCGCATTCGGCCGTGGCGAGTGGTTCGGCGTCGGATTGGGGGCGAGCGTCGAGAAGCTCCTCTATCTTCCGGAAGCGCATACCGACTTCCTGCTCGCCGTGATCGGCGAAGAGCTGGGATTCGCTGGGGTGATCGCGGTCATCGCGCTCTTTTCGTGGCTGGTGCTGCGGGCATTCGCCATCGGCCGCCAGGCGGTGGCCCTGGAGCGCCCGTACCCGGCGCTGGTCGCTCAAGGGATCGGGGTCTGGTTCGGGGTGCAGTCGTTCATCAACATGGGCGTGAACATGGGCGTGTTGCCCACCAAGGGCCTCACCCTTCCGTTCATGAGCTTCGGCGGGAGCGGCCTGCTCGCGAATTGCCTGGCGCTCGCGGTGCTGCTGCGGATCGATTGGGAGAATCGCCAACTCATGCGCGGAGTCGGCGCGTGAGCGGAGTGACGCCATCGTGGCGCGAACCATCATGATCATGGCAGGCGGCACGGGGGGCCATGTTTTTCCCGGTCTCGCGGTGGCCGAACTCCTTCGCCAGTCCGGCTGGCGCGTGGTCTGGCTCGGCGCGAAGACGGGCATGGAAGCGGCCCTGGTGCCCAAGCGCGGATACGACATGGCCTGGGTGAGTTTCTCGGGTGTTCGCGGCAAGGGGCCGCTGGCGTTCCTGCTCCTGCCGCTGAAGCTGCTCGTCGCGTTCTGGCAGAGCGCGCGCGCGATCTTCACGCATCGCCCGGACGTGGTCCTCGGCATGGGCGGCTATATCTCGTTTCCCGGCGGCATGATGGCGGCGTTCCTCGGGAAGCCGCTCGTCGTCCACGAACAGAACGCGATCCCCGGCCTCGCCAACAAAGTGCTCGCCGGAGTCGCGGACCGGGTCCTGTGCGCGTTCCCTGGAGCCCTCAAGCGCGCAAGCTTGACCGGCAACCCGGTTCGGCCGGAGATCGCGGCGATCGCGGCGCCGGAGAGCCGCTACGCCGGACGCTCGGGCCCGCTTCGCGTTCTTGTCGTCGGCGGCAGTCTCGGCGCACAGGCGCTCAATGACGTCGTTCCCCGGGCTCTGGCGCTCCTGACCGGTGAAAGACCGGTCCTCACCCATCAATCGGGCGCACAGCACGTCGACTCGCTGCAGCGGGCTTACTCCGCTGCCGGCGTACCCGCGAAAGCGTTCGCCTTCATCGAGGACATGGCTGCGGCCTATGCCGAGGCGGACCTCGTCGTATGCCGCGCCGGAGCGACCACGGTCGCGGAGATCGCCGCCGCGGGCGTCGCGAGCGTCCTGGTTCCCTACCCGCACGCGGTGGACGACCACCAGACCGCCAACGCGCGCTTTCTCGCCGACGCGGGCGCCGCGGTCCTCGTGCCGCAAAGCGAGCTCAGCCCCGAGCGGCTCGCGGAGGTGCTCGCCGGGTTCGATCGCTTGCGTCTGCGCGACATGGCCAGGCGCGCACGGTCGCTCGCCCGGCCCGGGGCCGCGTCGGCGGTCGCCACGGCTTGCGCGGAGCTTGCCCCATGAAGCACAAGGTCAAGCGAATTCATTTTATCGGCATCGGCGGCAGTGGAATGAG
>Ga0209377_1000304_pt1 | contig 31712 bp, 32 predicted proteins | sample GraSoiAngelo_141_FD_185898 | JGI IMG/M metagenome (GOLD analysis project Ga0209377, IMG submission 185898) | Grasslands soil microbial communities from the Angelo Coastal Reserve, California, USA - 14_0929_12_40cm (SPAdes) (version 2) | ecosystem: Environmental > Terrestrial > Soil > Grasslands ...
TATTGCTCGGTGATGTGAGCCACGATGTTGGGCGTGAAGATGTACCGGCCGAGGAAGCCGCGAGACACGAGCCCCCCATGCCGGCGCGCCACCGCGTACACGGCGGTCCCCGACCCGACGTTCGCGATCCACGTGAGCGCGAAGACCAGCCAGGCATTCATGACGCCACGACCCGACAGAAATGCGCCGAGCGACACGGCCACGTCGGCGGGAACGGGCGGAAAGATGTTTTCGACGGCGGCCAGCACAGCGATCAGCGCGTAGAGCGGCGCGGTGGGGAGTTGCTCGAGAAAAGCGATGAAGTCTGTCAGGTGGCGCTGCCTGGCTCCTGCAATGTTGCGACCGCCATCACGGCCACGCCCTCACCTCGACCGATCCAGCCCATGCCCTCGTTCGTCTTCGCCTTCACGGAGACGTGACCCGATCCGACGAGCAGAGCGCCGGCCAGCCTTTCCTCCATCGCGTCGAGGTGCGGCGCGAGCTTCGGTTTCTCGATAATCACGGTGACGTCGGCATGCACGAGCTGAAACCCCGCTTCGGCGACCTTGAGGAACGCCTTGTTCAGCAGCTCGATCGAGCTGGCGTTTTTCCATTGCGGGTCGTCGTTCGGAAACATTCGCCCGATATCGCCCAGGCCGGCGGCGCCGAGGATAGCATCGGTGACGGCGTGCGCTACCGCGTCGGCATCCGAGTGACCGGCCAGGCCTTTGGGGTGAGGGATTTCGACTCCACCCAGAATGAGTTTGCGGCCCGCCGCGAACGGGTGGGAGTCGTAGCCGATGCCGACGCGCATGAGGAGAGCATAATAACAGGCCTTCGCCGCGCGCGCGTGGAGCGTGGAAGCAGGTCCTTCGCTCCGCGCGCAAAGAGGGTGGTGGTCAGTTACCCAACCTCGTGCTAGTCTCACGGCATGTCCACGACCACGCTCCGCGCCCTTGGCGCCCTGCTCCTCGTGCCTGCCCTCGTCACGGCCCAGCGTCCGACGCTCTCCGCCGCGGTTAAGCAATACGTCGCGGTCGACACGCAGGTGGTCGCGCTCACCCACGTGCGCGTCATCGACGGCACCGGCGCCGCGCCCAAAGAAGACCAGACGCTGATCATCCGTGACGGCAACATCGTCGCGCTCGGCGCCGCCCGCTCGACCAGAGTGCCGGAGGGCGCGCAGGTGCTGGACCTCACGGGGAAATCGGTGATCCCGGGCCTCGTGATGATGCACGAGCACCTTTACTACCCGACCGGCCCGGGCGTCTACGGCGCCGATTACGTGAGCTTCTCGCGGCTGTATCTGGCGGGCGGCGTCACGTCGATGCGGACCGGCGGCAACGTCGGGGGCTACGCCGACTTGAACCTCGCGGCGGCGATCAAGGCCGGGAACCAGGTGGGACCCTGGATCGACGCCACCGCTCCCTACGTGAACGGCCCGTCTCAGTTCACGCAGATGTACGGCTTGAAGGACTCCGCGGACGCGCGTCGCTTCGTGGCATTCTGGGCGGACGCGGGCGCGACCTCGTTCAAAGCGTATATGAACATCACCCGCGCCGAGCTCGCCGCGGCAGTGGATGAAGCACACCGGCGCGGACTCAAGATCACGGGTCATCTCTGTTCGGTCAGCTATCGGGAAGCCGCCGATCTCGGCATCGACGACCTGGAGCACGGCTTCTTCGTCGCCACCGACTTTGTCAAGGAGAAGCAGCCGGACGTCTGTCCCGGCCAGAACGTGGCGATGACGGCCCTCGGCGGAGTCGATCCGAAATCGCCGGAGTTCACCTCGCTCGTGCAGCTCCTCATCGTCCATCACGTCGCGGTGACGTCGACGCAGACCGTGTTCGAGACCTTCACGCCCGGGCAGCCGGTGCCCCCAGGGCTCGACGTGCTCGATCCCGTCCTCAAGGCGCAGTACGACCAGCAATACGCGCGCGTGCAGCAGAGCACGACGTCGCCGTTCGGCAAGCTGCTGGCGCTCGATCGAGCGATGGAGGTGGCGTTCTTCCGCGCTGGCGGGCTGCTCTTGGCGGGGACGGACCCGACGGGCGGTGGCGGCGTGATCCCCGGCTACTCCGACCAACGCGAGGCCGAGCTGCTCGTCGAGAGCGGCCTGACGCCGCTTGAGGCGATCAAGGTCTGTACGCTGAACGGCGCGACGTACCTCGGCCGAGCAGATCGCGTCGGCTCCCTTGCGGCGGGCAAGCAGGCGGATCTCGTCGTGATCGATGGCAATCCCGCGGCTACGATCTCCGACATCCGACACGTCACGCTGGTTTTTAGACAGGGAGTTGGATACGACCCGAGCAAGTTGATCGAGTCGGTCAGGGGGAAGGTAGGGCTGTTCTAAAGAACGATGCTCCCGACTCGCATACGCGCGATCGTCTTCGATTTCGGCGGCGTGCTGATGGACTGGAATCCGCGCTACCTCTATCGCAAGCTGTTCCCCGGCGACGACACGGCGATGGAGCGCTTTCTCGCCGAGATCGGCTTCACCGAATGGAATCAGCAGCAGGATGCCGGCCGCGCCTTCTCGCTGGCCGTCACCGAGCTCGTGAACCGGTTCCCCTCCTACGCCGATCTCATCCAGGCATATGACGAGCGATGGGAGGAATCCATCGCCGGGCCGCTGCAAGGGACGGTTGACCTGCTGCTGCCGCTGCAGCAAGCCGGATTGGAGCTGCACGGGCTGAGCAATTGGTCCAGCGAGAAATTCGCCGCGGTGCGTGCCAAGTACTCCTTCTTTCAGCTGTTCGCAACGATCCTGCTGTCCGGCGATGTCAAACTGATCAAGCCGGACTCCAGGATCTTCCAGGCGTTGCTCGAGCGGATCGGCCGATCGGCCGGCGAGTGCGTGTTTATTGATGATTCAGAAGAGAACATCACCACAGCCAGGTCGTTGGGATTCGAGACGATTCGATTCGAGTCGCCCGAGCAATTGCGCAGCGCATTGCAACAGCGTGGGCTACTGCCGCGCTGAGCCGTAAGGCGAGGGCCGCGCGGGGAAAAGCCAATTCACACACCAGGAGATGCGATGAACACACGGCTCATATACCTGACGATCGCCATGCTCGGCTCGACCGCCGCTCCGTCATCGCACGATGTCCCGTCGCCCCGGCGCGCGTTACCGGTGCGGGCCGCGACGCCAGCGTGCGGTCCCGGCGTTGACATCAAGAACACGGCAGCAGAGTCGCGCTGCTTCGAGCTCCGCACGTACACGGTGCGAGCAGGCAGCTCGGCCGACGTGCTGCACGCCCGTTTTCGGGACCATACGATCGCGCTGTTCCAAAAGCACGGAATGACCGTCGTCGGATTCTGGCAGCCCGTCGCCAGGCTCGATCAACTCGTGTACATACTGGCCTACCGCGATGCGGCTGCGAGGGATGCGGCGTGGGCCGCGTTTAACGCGGATCCGGAGTGGGTGAAAACGCGCACCGACATGCAGGTGAGCGTCGACGTCGATAACACGTTCATGGTGGCGACCAACTATAGCCCTCTGAAATGATCAGGGGCTGACGTTCAGCCCTTCAGAATCCGAATCGCCAGGTGTGCCGCGTTCTTCGCGTTATCGATCCCCACCGTCGCGACCGGGACGCCCGGCGGCACCTGCACCGTCGCGAGCAGCGCGTCGAGTCCATTGAGCGGCCCGACGGCGAACGGCACGCCGATGACAGGAAGATCGGTCAACGACGCCGCGAACCCCGGCAGCGCGGCTGACAACCCCGCGCCGGCGATGACCACCTTGAATCCCTTTTTACGCGCGTTCTTCACCAGATCGCCGGTCTGTTCGGGTTGGCGATGCGCCGACGACGCATAGAACTCGTAGGAGAAGCCGGCCTTCGTGATAATCTCAAACGCCGGCTCGATGCGCGGCTTGTCCGACTCCGAGCCGACGATGATCAGCACATCTGGCATGTCAGGCGGCGTCTTCGAGGATGGTGTAGTCCTGCCTGCGCTTCTTCGCGGTGTAGCCGGCATCGGCGATGAGCCGCTGCATCTCGCTCAGCGTGGTGCGGTGCGTCGTGTTCGCCGCCGAGACGACGTTCTCCTCCATCATCAGGGAGCCGAAATCGTTGGCGCCGAAGCGGAGCGCGACCTGGCCGATCTTCATGCCCATCGTCACCCACGAGGCTTGAATGTTCGGCACGTCTTCGAGCACGACGCGCGCAATCGCCTGCGTCTTGAGGTACGTCACGGCGTCCGTCTTGGGCAGATGGGCAAGCTCGGAGTTCTCGGGTTGCAGCGGCCAGCAGATGAACGCCGTGAAGCCGCGCGTGCGGCGCTGCACGTCGCGCACGCGGAAGAGATGCTCGATGCGATCGGCGAGAGATTCGCCCAGGCCGTACATCATCGTCACGGAGGTGCGGAGACCGAGGCGATGCGCAATCTCCATCACCTCGAGCCAGCGGTCGGCGCCGGCTTTCTTGCGCGCGACCTGGTCGCGGATGTTTTGCACCAGGATCTCGCCGCCGCCGCCGGGAATCGAATCGAGCCCGGCAGCCATCAGCTCCTTCATCACGTCCTCGATGGTCATCCCGAACCGGCCGGCGAAGAAGTCGACTTCCGACGGCGAAAAGCCGTGGATGTGAATCGGATGATGCCGCTTGATGTACCGCAGCAGATCGAGATACCACTCGAACGGGATGTAGGGGTTGTGACCTCCCTGCATCAGGATCTGTACACCGCCGATCGACTTCAGCTCGTCGATCTTGCGTCCGATTTCCTCGTACGACAGCAGATATCCCTCGGGATGCTTGGGACGCCGATAGAACGCGCAGAACTTGCAGTCGGCGACGCAGACGTTCGTGTAGTTGATGTTCCGATCGATGATGTACGTGACGACGTTTTCGGGATGCAGCTTCCAACGCACGTCGTCGGCGAGTCGCCCCAGCTCGAGCAGTGAGGCGTTCTCGTACAGCTCCAGGTAGGAGCGGAATTCGGAGCTCGCGCGATCGACCATCAGGCCACCTGCACGAACTGCAGCGACCCGTCGGGCACGAGCCCCAGGGCGGCGAGCCGCCGGAAGAAATCGGTCAGCCCGGCGAGATGTTTGGATGAGAGGGCATAGTCGAGACCGCTCAAATACGCACGACAGGCCGTCAGTGAAACGCCGGTGGTTTGCGCCGCCGCAGCGGCGAGCTCGTCGAGGTGGGCGAGTCCCCAGGAACGGGACGCGAACAGCGCTTCGCAGGCGAACGAAATACTGGCACTGCGAGCGGCGCGTCGTGCAGCCCAGACGGCGAACACGAACGGCAGCCCGGTCCACCGCTTCCACTCCTCGCCGAGGTCGTAGCGGTGTGCGTATGTCCCGGCTGCGGCCAGCTGCAGCGCCGCATCGCCGATGACGAGCACGGCGTCGTGCGGCAGCGCCGCGAGGGCCTCGAGGTCCTGCGCTTCCGCACGGGCATCCGCGAAGCGCGGTTTGATCTTCCATACGTCGCGACACAGCAGCTCGAGCAGCGCGACGGAAGTGCGCGACGACGCCGAGAGGAGCACCGTCCGACCGTCCAACTGTCCGACGGGCCGTCTGCTGAAGAGCGCCACGCTCCGCACTGGTCCGTCGCAGGAGATCGCGAGATCGGGCAGGAGCACGAGCTCTTTCGCATGGCGAGCGTATTCGACGGCGCTAATCACGCTGAGATCGAGCTCGCCGGCGACGAGCAAGTCGTTGAGCTCGGACGGCGTGCCGGTGACCAGCTCGGCGCCCGTGGGAAGCGAGACGATTCCCCGGTCGATCGCGCTGTAGACCGGTGCGCAGTTGATGTAGCCGATGCGGCCGATCCTCATTCAGCACCATCCACGACGGTGACCGCCGGTTGCTTGCCCCGCGCGGCTGCGTGCGGTCTGTGCGTGATCTGGAACAACGCTCCCTGTGGCGCGGGGCCCTGCGGTCGCGCCGACGCAGCCTGCGGCTCGGGCTCGTAGCCCTCGAACGTGCGCACGGTCTGGTACAGCGAGTCGCGCTCGACCGGCTCCTTGCCCGCCCCGCGGATCAGCGTCACGATCTGATCGTAGGACAGCCACATCGCCGTGTGCGCGCCGGCTTCGTGATAGACGCGCTCGAACACGACCGTGCCCTCGAGGTCGTCGCAGCCGAACGTCAACGCGACCTGCGAAATGAACGGCGTCACCATCGGCCAGTGCGTCTTCACATGGGGAATGTTGTCGAGCAGCAGCCGCCCCACAGCAATGTTCTTGAGATCGTCGAACCCGGTCGTGGCTGTGCCCGTGCGCCCCAGGGTCTCGCCCAATTCGTTGTGGTCGGGATGATAGGCCAGCGGGATGTAGGTGAGAAATCCGCCGGTCTCATCCTGGAGGGCGCGCAGCGCCAACAGATGATCGACGCGATCCTCGAGCGTTTCGACATGGCCGTACAGCATCGTGCAGTTGGACGGGATGCCGAGCTGATGCGCCTCGCGGTGCACGGCGAGCCACTCGTCGCCGGTCAGCTTGCGGTCGGCGATCGTAGCGCGCGCGGCCGGTGAAAACACCTCGGCGCCCCCGCCGGGGAGCGTGCTGACACCCGCGTCTTTCATCGCGCGCAACACGTCGCGTGTGCTCATGCCCTCGATGCGGGCGAGATGCGCCACCTCGACCGCGGTCAGCGCTTTGATCATGACATCGGGGTGACGCTGCTTCAGCCCGCGGAACATGTCGAGGTAATACGACAGCGCGAGCTTGGGATGCAGGCCGCCGACGATGTGGAATTCGCGCGTCGGATTGTCGCGCGCGGCGTCCGCCTCGGCGAACACTTCGTCGAGACTGCGCGTGTAGGCCCCGTCTTCTTTCGGCATCCGCGCGAACGAGCAGAACACGCAGGTGTTGCGCAGGATGCAGACATTGGTCGGATTGATGTGCTGGTTGGCGGCGAAGTAGACGCGCTCGCCGTTCTTGCGCGCGTTGGCGAGGGTCGCGAGTCGCCCGATTGTCAGCAGGTCGTTAGATGCGAAAAGCGCGAGGCCATCCTCGCGCGTCAACCGTTCGCCCCGTTCGACCTTGTCGGCAATAGGTCGGAGGTTCATGGCACCCTCTTGACCGCCAGCGTCACGTTGTGTCCGCCGAACCCGAAGGAGTTGGACAGCGCGACGTTCACCTGCCGCTCCACTGCATGGTTCGGCGCGGAGTCGAGATCGCACGCCGGATCGGCGTGGAACTGATTGATCGTAGGCGGAATGACGCCGCTCTGCAACGCGAGCGCGCAGATCGCGAACTCGAACGCGCCGGCGGCGCCGAGCAGGTGGCCCGTCATCGACTTCGTGGAGCCGAAAATCAGCTTGCGGGCGTGCTCGCCGAACACCGCCTTCACCGCCGCGGTTTCCGCGGCGTCCCCGTGCGGCGTGGACGTGCCGTGCGCATTGATGTAGCCGACCTCGTCGGGGCGAATGTCGGCGTTCTGCATCGCGAGCCGCATCGCCTCCTGCGCTCCGGAGCCGTCCGGCGCCGGCGCGGTGATGTGATACGCGTCCGCGGTGGCGCCGTAGCCCACCATCTCGGCCATGATCTTCGCGCCGCGGGCCTTGGCGCGCTCCCACTCTTCCAGGATGACCACCGCCGCGCCGTCGCCCATCACGAAGCCGTCCCGCTCCTTGTCGAACGGCCGGCTGGCGGTCTGGGGATCGTCGTTGCGCTCCGACAGCGCCTTCATATTCGCAAAGCTCGCGAGGGCGAGCGGGGTGATCGCCGCTTCCGAGCCGCCGGCGACCATCACGTCGGCCTTGTTCTCGCGGATCAAATCGAAAGCGTCGCCGAGGGCGTGGCCGGACGACGCGCACGCGGAGACCGTGCAGTAGCACGGTCCCTGGAAGCCGAACCGCATCGACACGATCGCCGACGCCACGTTCGCCATGAACATCGGAACGAAGAAAGGGGAAACGCGTCCCGGGCCCTTCTCGAGGAAGGTCCGCATGTTCTCTTCGAACGTCGCGATGCCGCCCGTGCCGCTGCCGATGATCACGCCGATGCGTTTGGGGTCGAGTGGGCTCTTTTCCAGGCACGCATCGCGCACGGCCTGGACAGCCGCGCCCATCGCGAATTGGGAGAACAGATCGTAACGGCGGGCTTCCTTCTTATCGATGTACTGCAGGGGGTCGTACCCCTTCACTTCGCAGGCGAAATGCACCGGCAGCTGCGCCGAATCGAACTTGGTGATCGGCCCCGCCCCCGACTTCCCGGCCACGAGGGCGGCCCAGGTGCTTGCGACGTCGTTTCCTACCGGCGTCACGAGCCCCATCCCCGTGACCGCCACCCGGCGTGTCACTATTTGCCTTTCCCCATCTTTTCGTGCAAATAGCTCATCGCCGCCCCCACGGTGCGGAGCTTCTCCGCTTCCTCGTCGGGGATGTCGATGTCGAATTCCTTCTCGAACGCCATGACGAGCTCGACCGTGTCGAGGCTGTCGGCCCCCAGGTCCTCCATGAAGCTCGCGTCGTTGGTGAGCTTATCGCGCTCGACGCCCAGCTCCTCGACGATGATGTCTTTGACCTTCTCTTCGAGCTGCTTCATGTCCATTGCCATGGGTAACCCTCAAGGAAGGTAAGGTGACTCACATCACCATTCCGCCATCGACGACCAGGACCTGCCCCGTAATGTAGCTGGCCAAGTCGGAGGCGAGAAAGAGGACGGCGCCCGCGATGTCGGACCCCTGCCCCAGCCGTCCTAGGGGAATGTTGTCCAGAAAGTACTTCTTGGCTTCCGGCGAGATGCCCTGCGTAAGCTCCGTCTCGACATAGCCTGGCGCGATGGCGTTCACCAGCACGTTGCGCGAGGCAAGCTCCTTGGCCACCGACTTGGTAAACCCGATGATCCCGGCCTTGGACGCGGAATAGTTGGATTGTCCCTTGTTGCCGTTCAGCCCCACCACGCTCGTGATGTTGATGACGCGGCCCCAGCGTCGCTTGATCATGCCGCGCGCCGCGTACTTCGTCATCAGAAACGCGCCTTTGAGGTTCGTGTTGATCACGGAGTCCCAATCGGCTTCGCTCAGCAGAAACAGCAGGTTGTCTTTCGTGAATCCCGCGTTGTTGACCAGCACGTCGATCTGCCCGAAGTCCTTTTCCACCGCTTTGGCGAACGCTTCGACCTGGCTTCCCACGCCGACGTCGCAGGCGTAGCCGCGCGTGCCCTCACCGAACGCGTTCGCGGCTTGCTCTGCGGCCGCGCCGTCGCGGGAGCAGAGCGCGACCCTGGCGCCCGCGTCGACGAAAGCGCGGCAGATGTCGTGGCCGATCCCCCGCGTCCCGCCGGTGACGAGCGCGACCTTTCCGGTGAGATCGGGTTGCATGCGAGTCCCGCTCTGTACCGCGGGGTCGATTAACTCCCGTCGAGCCATCGTCACGCTGCTTCCATAAACTTGGTCACCTCAGCCGCTGTTCCCAGGCTAACCACGTTCGCTTCGGGTACGATTCGCTTCAAGAGGCCCGCGAGCACGGCGCCCGGGCCGATCTCGACAAAGCGCGCGCCTTCACCACCCATGCGCGCGGCATGCTGCATGCATTCTACCCACCGGACCGCCGCCGTGAGCTGATCCGAGAGCAGCCGCCGTGCGCGCGCGGCGTCCTTCACCGACTCCGCGGTCGCGTTGGCCACCACCGGAAAGGCCGGATCGCGGAAGGCGGCGCGCTCGAGAGCCAATTGCAAATGATTCTTCGCCGATCCCATCAAGGGCGAGTGAAACGCGCCGCTGACCTTGAGTGCTATGACGCGCTTCGCCCCCCGTTTCTTACAGGCTTCCCCCGCCCGCGTGACGGCATCCGGATCACCAGAGATCACCGTCTGGTCGGGCGCGTTGATGTTTGCGACGACGGCGATGCTTGCCTGCTGCGATGTTTCCTCGCAGGCCGCTTCGACGTCTTTGGTCGCGAGCCCCAGCACGGCGGCCATGGTGCCTGGCCGTTCCTCGCCGGCCTTCTGCATGAGCTCACCGCGGCGGCGCACCAGCTTCGCCGCTTCGGAAGCGCTCAGCGCGCCGGCGGTGACGTAGGCGGTGTACTCGCCCAGCGAATGTCCGGCCGCCGCGACGACCGTCCCCGCCCCGACCCTGTCGCGCACGATCGCAAACACCGCTGCAGTGTGCGCAAGAATGGCGGGCTGCGCATTCTGCGTGGCCGTCAAGTCTTCCTCCGGCCCTGCGAACATGAGTGTGGAGAGAGGAGTGGCGAGGGCTGCATCGATCGAGTCGAATACTGCACGCGCCGCCGGAAACTGCTCCGCCAGATCCTTCCCCATTCCGACTTGTTGCGCGCCCTGACCGGGGCAGAGCCAGATCGTGCTTACCACCGCACGACCATGCTACCCCAGGTGAAGCCGGCGCCGAACGCACAGAACATCACCTTCATCCCCGGCTGCAGGCGGCCGCATTTCACCGCCTCATCGAGCGCGATGGCGATGGACGCCGCGGACGTGTTGCCGAAGCGATCGACGTTCACGTAGACCCTGTCCATCGGCATGCCGGCGTGCTTCGCGGTGGCTTCGATGATGCGGATGTTGGCCTGGTGGGGAATGAGCAGATCTATTTGGTCAGCGGTCAGTCCGGCGCGCTCGAGCGCGTGGTCACAGGCATCCGCCATCGAGAGGACGGCGGCTTTGAAGACTTCGCGACCCGCCATCTTGATGTAGTAGCTGTGGTCCTTGAGCAGCTCTTCACTCGGCGGATGCGAGGCACCGCCGCCCGGCCGGTACAACAGCTCGGCGAGCGTGCCGTCCGACTTGAGGTACGTCGACAGAATGCCGCGCCCGTTCGTGCTGTTGCGCACGATCGTCGCGCCCGCGCCGTCGCCAAACAAAACCGCGGTTGTGCGATCGCTCCAGTCCATGATGCTCGTGAGCTTCTCGGCGGCGATCACGAGCACGTGCTTCGCCTGCTCCGCCGCGATGATACCTTCCGCCGTCGTCAACGCATATACGAAACCGGAGCAGGCCGCGCCGACGTCGAAGGCGGCGGCATTCTTGGCGCCGAGTGTGGCCTGCAGGTCGCAGGCTTGCGAGGGCAGCAACCGGTCCGGCGAGGCTGTCGCGTAGATGATGGCGTCGATGTCGAGGGGCGTGAGGCCGGTTTCCTGTAACACTTGCAGGGCGGCAGCTTTGCCCATGCAGGCGTTCGTCTCGTCCTTGCTCGATACGCGGCGCTCCCGAATGCCGGTGCGCTCCTGAATCCACTCGTCCGAGGTGTCGAGAATTTTGGAGAACTCGTCGTTCGTCATCACGCGCGGGGGCGCGTAGCTGCCCGTTCCCCACAGCTCGGCGAACGGGCGCTTCATGCGGGCACCTTGCCCACGGCGAACTCAGCGGCGATGTCGTCGGAGAGGTGACTACTCACGGCCTGCACGGCGACGCGAATCGCGTTCTTGATGGCCAGGGCGGGTGACGCGCCGTGACAGATGATCACGACGCCCTTGACGCCGAGCAGCGGGGCACCGCCGTAGGTGGCGTAGTCGAGGACCTTGAGGACATTGCCCATCTCGGGGCGTTGCAGCACGTCCGGGGCTTCGCGCTTGATCAGCGAGACGAACACGCGACCGGCGGATTCGTAGAACTTCAATACGACGTTCCCGACAAAACCGTCGCAGGCGACGACGTCCAACCGCTGCCCGCGCGCCTCGCCCACGGGGATATCGCGGCCTTCGACGTTGCCGATGTAGTTGATGCCGGGGGTTTTCTTCAGGAGTTGATTCGCTTCTTTGACGACCGCATTCCCCTTCTCGTCTTCCTCGCCGATGTTCAGCAGTCCCACCGTGGGATTGGCGCGGCCGAGGACGTCGCGCGCGTACACCGACCCCAGATGCGCGAAGCCCACGAGCTCCCGAGCGTCGCAGTCGATGCTGGCGCCGCCGTCCACGACCAGTACCGGCTGGCCGGCGCTGGGAAAGAGTGCACCGATCGCGGCGCGCTGGACGCCGGGGTGCAGGCGCAACAACAGCGTTGCGGCGGCCATGACGGCTCCGGTATTCCCCGCCGAGATGAACGCGTCGGACTTTGCCTTTTTCTGGAGCCCCAAACCGACCGCGATCGAGGACCGCGGCTTGCCTCTGATCGCGGCGAGGGGTTTGTCCCCCATGCCGACGACTTCCGGCGCGTCGACGATCTCGATGCGTCTGCGTTCGGCGCCAGGATGCTTCGCCAGCGCTGCCTCGATGTCTGCTTTCCGTCCCACCAGCTGAACGTGGAACTCGGGCGGCAGCTCCTTCAGCGCCTGCACCGTGCCTTCCACTTCGACCTGTGGGGCGTTGTCGCTACCCATCGCGTCCAACGCGATGCGGATCATTTAGTCCTCGACGGTCACCCGCTGCTCGCCGTTGTAATACCCGCAGGTCGGGCAGACACGATGGGGCTGCTTCATGTCGCCACAGCGCGGACAGGGCTGCAGCGTGGGAAGGACCGCCTTGTAGTGTGTGCGGCGCGCGCGCTTCTTGCGCTTCGAGGTTCTGCGCTTCGGTACTGCCATTCCGATCGTCCTTTGGTTAAGAGCGGAGCTTGTCTTTTAGCCCCTTGAGCGGCTGCCAGCGGGCATCGGTTGCAGGCACACAATCACACGGTCCGGCGTTCAGGTCCTTCCCGCACTGCGGGCACAACCCCCTACAGTCCTCCCGGCACAGGGCATACCGCGGGGCCAGCACCAGCTCCTCGCGGATGACCGGGGTAACGTCGATCTCGGTGGCCTCCGGGGGCACGGGATAGGAGTCAGGATCCTCGGCCTCGGGGTCCTCTGTGAACAGCGCTCCAACCTCCAGATTAAGGGGTGTGGCGACCGGAGTGAGACAGCGGCGGCACTCCCCCTGGACCACCGTGCGCAGCCTGCCCTGCCAGTAGAACCGTCCCTCGCCGATCGACTGCAACCGCCCATCGATCGCTACCGGTTCGCGCAGCGCAATATCGGTTCCTTCCAACGCCGGGTCGCCCTGCTGGAGTTCGCCATGGGTTGCGACGGCCCCTGCCCGGGTCAACTCTCGCAAATCCACTCGCAACATGGTGAGCGAACCTAAACCCTTGTGGCACTTGCGTCAACGGCATCAGGTTGGTCCGTAAAGCGGGAAGAAAAAGCTGACTTCCCGTGCCGCGTTGTCGGGTGAGTCGGACGCGTGGATCGCGTTGCGCTCCTTGGACTGGGCGTAGAGGCGCCGGATGGTCCCGGGCTTCGCCTGAGCTGGGTCAGTCGCGCCAATCACGTCCCGGAGATGCGAGACGGCATTCTCGCGTTCGAGCGCGAGGGCCAGTGCCGGCCCCGACGTCATGAACGTGACGAGGGGCCGGAAGAACGGCCGCTCGCGATGCACGTCGTAAAACTGCTCCGCCCGTTCCTGGGTGAGGTTGACCATCTCTGCGGCCCGGATCCGGAAGCCTTCGGCCTCGAGGTGGGCGATGATCTTGCCCGTGTGACCGGCGGTCACGGCATCGGGCTTGATGATGGCTAGCGTCAGCATCGGTTATCGTGACCGGTGTTGGGTGTGGGGTGTTAGGGGTTCGCGACGAGGCGACGGATAAGGTCCGCGCGGGTGAGAAACCCGACGACGATCCCCTCGCGAACCACGGGAAAACGATCCACGTCCTTGTTGTTCATCAGGTTCGCCACATCGCTGAGCGTCTGCTCCTCCGAGACACACAACACCGCGCGCGACATGACATCCTTGACCGGCAACGCACGCGGGTCGCCGGATGATTGATGCCCGGGGGCCATGGCGGCAGGCATCGCACGGAATTTCCCGCTTTTCGTTTTCTGCAGGTAATCGGGGATCAGATACTTCAGGAGCTCGCGGTGGGTGACCATGCCGACCAGCGAGCCGTTGTCGTCGACGACCGGCAAGGCGCGCACGTCCTTGTCCATCATCATGCGCGCCACGTCGCCGAGGCTCTGTTCCGGCCCCGCCGACAACACGTGCGGCGTCATCAGGTCGCGGACGGTGAGGTGCGTCGGCAGCTCCACACCCTGCAGCGCGCCGATCTGGATCAGCTGCTCCGGCGTCTTGGCGGCGAGCACCGCGAGCACCGTCGCGGGATCTGACAGCAGGCGGGCGAAGGCGCCGACGACCTGGAGATAGGTCGGGGTCTCCCGCGGTGGCGCCACGATCAGGATCACGATCCGCGCCGTGCGGTTCACGTCCTTTTCCCAGCGGATGGGCTTCAGCGATACCCCGACCGCCGTCGCGAGTTTGCGGGCCGCCTCGGTGCGGAAGTGCGGCAGAAAGGCGTGCTCGCCCACGCTCACCATGTCTTCCGGCCACGCATTGCGAATCACCGCGTTGAGCCGGTTGGCCTCCGTCACGACGCCGCTTGCGATCAGCCGCTCGGCGAGGCGTTCCGTCGCCTCGCGCACGGTCTGCGCCGTGAGCGGGACCACGACGTGCTGCAGCTCGACGACGTCTTGCAACTTCACATCCGCTCCTTCAGCAGCGGAACGACGTCTGCGGGCCGCTTCATCACACTGATGCCGGCCTTCTCGAACGCGGCCATCTTTTCGGCGGCCGTGCCCGATGAGCCTGCAATGATGGCACCGGCGTGGCCCATCCGTCGTCCGGGCGGCGCCGTCTGACCGGCGATGAACCCTACGATGGGCTTCTTCACCTCGCGTTTCGCGAATTCCGCTGCCTGCTGCTCATCGGTTCCGCCGATCTCGCCGATCATGACGATCGCATCAGTCTCGGCGTCGGCCTGGAACGCCGTCAGGCAGTCGATGAAGTTCGTGCCGATCAGCGGATCGCCCCCGATGCCGATGCACGTCGATTGCCCCAGGCCGTGGGTCGACAGCTGGTGAACGATCTCGTAGGTCAGCGTGCCGCTGCGCGACACGACGCCGACGTTGCCGGGCTTGCAGATGTTCCCGGGAATGATGCCGACCTTGCTCTTCGCCGGCGAGATGAGGCCGGGGCAGTTCGGGCCAATCAAGCGCGCGCCGCGCTCGCGCACGAACGGGAGAACCCGCGTCATGTCCAGCACCGGAATCCCCTCGGTAATGCAAATGACCAACCCGATGCCGGCGTCGGCGGCTTCGAAGATGGCGGATGCCGCCACAGCCGCGGGGACGTAAATAACTGCTGTGTTGGCTTTGGTCGCGGCGACCGCCTCGGCTACGGTATTGAACACCGGCACGGCGTTCTCGAAGCGTTGCCCACCCTTCCCCGGTGTGACACCGGCGACAACCTGAGTGCCGTATTCCATCATTTGCTTGGCATGAAACGATCCATCTCGTCCCGTGATGCCCTGGACCACGAGCCGTGTGGCGTTATCGATGAAGACGCTCACGGGGCCCTGCCCTTCAGAAGTGCCACCGCCTGTTTGACTGCATCATCCATGTCCGTGAGGGCCGAGAAACCGGCCTTGCGGAGAATCTCGACTCCCAGCTGCTCGTTCGTGCCCGTGAGGCGAATGACGATCGGCACCTTCAAGGTGAACTCGCGCGTCGCCTGCACGATGCCGTTGGCGACATCGTCGCCGCGCGTGATACCGCCGAAAATATTGAAGAGAATGACCTTCACGCGCGGATCGGAGGTGATGATGCGGAGCGCGCTCACGACCTTCTGGGGATTGGAGCTGCCGCCGATATCGAGGAAATTCGCGGGCTCGCCCCCGTAGTACTTCACCAGATCCATCGTGGCCATGGCGAGTCCCGCCCCGTTCACGCAACAGCCGACTGTTCCCTCCAGCTTGATGAACGTCAACCCCGCCTCACGCGCGGCGACCTCCTCGGGCGCCTCCGACGACACGTCACGCAGCGCGGCGATATCGGGGCGTCGTTCGAGCTCGTTGTCGTCGATCGCAATCTTGGCGTCGAGCGCCTGTACCGCGCCATCCGGCGTGGTGACGAGCGGATTGATCTCCGCGAGCGATGCGCCGACGCCATACACGGCGGCGTAGAGCTTCTGCATGATGTCGGCGGCGGCGCGCGCCTGCTTCACATCCTTGTACAGCGCAAAGCCGAGCATCATGGCTTGATGAGACAGCAGCCCGTAGCGCGGATCGACGGCACGCCGGTGGATCTTCTCGGGTGTCTTTGCCGCGACCTCTTCGATGTCGATGCCGCCCGCCGGGCTCACCATCAGCACCGGCCGTTGTGATGTGCGATCGACAATGATGCCGACGTAACTCTCCGACGCGATTTCGGCGGCCGGCGCGATCAAAACCTTCTGCACGGTCAGGCCCTTGATCGTCATGCCGAGGATCGCCTTGGCATGCGTTTCCGCTTCGGCCGCCGTTTTGGCGAGCTTCACGCCACCCGCCTTGCCCCGGCCGCCCGCGTGCACCTGCGCCTTCACGACAACCTTGCCACCCAAGCGCTCGGCGATGGCGCGCGCCTCCGCGGGCGTCGAGGCCACCTCGCCGGGTGGTACAGGGATGCCGTAACGGCGCAGGATCTCGCGCGCCTGGTACTCGTGCAGATTCACTCGTGCTCCTTCGTAATCGTGGTTCCGGCCGAGCCCTGCAGCGCGGCGAGCCCTTCGGCCAACTCGGCGATGATCGCGCGCTCACCTCCGGTGCGCACGAAATCAGCGGCCGCTTCTACCTTGGGACGCATGCTGCCGGTGCCCAAGTCCTTCCCCGCGAGCAGATGGTCCGCCTGCGCCAGCGTGAGCCGCCCAATCGCTTCCTGGTGCGGCGTTCCGTAACTCCGGTAAACAGCACTGACATTGGTGAGAATCAATAGCACTTCGGCCCCGATATCCCGCCCCAGAATGGCGGCGACGCGATCCTTGTCGGCGACGGCGTCGATCCCCTCGAGGCCCAGGCGCGGGTCCCGGTAGACCGGCGGGCCGCCGCCTCCGCCGGCGATCACGATGTATCCGGCAACCGAGAGATCGTGCACCATCTGGCTCTCCACGATGCCGATCGGGCGGGGGCTGGGCGCGAGGCGGCGGCCATCGCGCACGGGAAGGCCGCGCGCCAGGAGCCGCGCCTCGCGCGCCGGATCGAGCGTGTGCCCGACCGGCTTGGACGGCGTCCGCAGGTCGGGATCGTCCGCATGGCAGAGCGTTTGCGTGATCATGGTGACCACCGAACGCTGGACGCCGGCGCGCTCGAGCGCGTTCTGGAGCGACTGCTGAATCATGTATCCCATCCAGCCGGCGGTGCCCGCGACCAGCACCCCGAGGGGTAAGGGCTCGACCTGGTCGGCGGCAATCTCGTTGCGTGCCAGCTCGTCGCCCACCTGCGGGCCGTTGCCGTGCACGAGGACGATGTTCCACCCGGCCGCCGCGAGATCCACGATCGGCGCGAGACTCGCGCGCGTGTGACGGAATTGATTGCTGATCGTCGGCCGCTCACCTGGCGGCGCGACGGCGTTGCCTCCGAGCGCGACGACTATCGTTCCTGGCGCAGGCACGGCGGCGCAACCTAGCGGCGGCGTGGAGTCGGAGCAAGCTCGCCCATCAGGGCGCGCCAGAGCTTGCCGAACAACTCGAGATCTCCCGCGCTGAGAGCGGAGTCGGCGCGGACCGCGAGCCGGCGAGCTCGCTCCCAGCGCGCAGCCACGCTCGTGTCGGTCGCCACAACTTCGCCGCCGCGCAATGCCGCCCTCGCCGTGGGCCCGTGTCCACTCCGCGAATCGAGGGACACATACACATCCGCGATGCTGGGCGGCGGTGGGGTGCGCGCGTCCATGGGATCGACGATCTGCGCCTGGACGGTGACCAGCGAGCCGGCGGTCGGCCAAATGCGGAGTTGTCCCGGCCTTAACGTTGCCGAGCCGACCAGCTCTCCCGGCAGGTGCTCCGGGTCATCGGCAGCCGGCTTCGACAAATGCAACTCGAGTCCCCGCGTCGTGACGGCACCCGCGCACAGACCAACGAAGCGGCGTGACACGAGCGTGCCCTGCTCGAACGCCACGCCGGTCCACAGCTCTCCGCCCGGACCGACCAGCTGGAACGGCTCGCGCGGCCGGCTGGACCATGCGGCCTCCGGGTCCGCGGAATCCATGCTCACGCGCAGCAGCTGCGACACGACAGCGTCGAACGCCGCCGCCGGATAGGCGAGCTGCGCGCGCAGATCCGGCGGCAGCCGCTCCGCGCGCTCGATCAGCGGATCGAAGCGCCGTCCCCACGCGGCAGTAAGCGAATCATGTCCGGGCGCAAGCCAGACGTGCGTCTCTCCCGTCGCGACTCGGACCGCTCCTACCAATCCCGCCCGCAGGTACCGCACGTCGCCATCGTCCCACGTCAGCGGACGTGTGTACGGAAACCCGGCCTGCGACACGTAACCCCAGCTCACCCACCACAAGGCGCCGCTGCGGATGACGGGAGTCGGCGCTCGAAAGCTGGCAAACGGGGCGAGACGCTCGAGCCGCTCGGTCACGTCGCGTCGCCACAGCAAGGCGTGATCGTCCATCTCGGTGCGGAGCAATCCCCAATCCTGGATCGTCCAGGCGATTGCGAAACGCCGCCACGCGCCGCTGATCGGGACGCCACGGGAGCGCGCGCCGGCAGCGGTGTCGTTCGAGGCGACCAGCGGTCCCTCGACTCCGGGTCCGAACAGCGGGGCGGTCGCGGCGTCGGCGATGGGCACTGCGGTGACCGCCAGTCCGGTGTCGGTCTCGAGCGCCATGCGCACCGGCGCCCGGGTGTTCGTCGGTGCGATCAACCAGGTCGCACTCTCCCCCGGGCTGCCCAGCCGCAGGGTCACGGCGGTGGCCGGCGCGTTCACGGCGCTGGCGACATGGGCGGCGTCCCACACCGGCAGGCTGCGAATCGCGGCCTCCCCCGAGGGAAAGGCCGGAAGGGGCCGCTCATCGATGTCGGTGAGACCGAAGGCCACGCGTTCGAAGGCAGCGCGACGCTGCACGAACGCCGGGCTCTCCGGTCCGACCGATGCCCGCACCACGCCCGGGATCACGAAGTAGCCGGCCGCGACCGCCACCAGCAGCGCGACCCACCCGGCGAGAATGAGATTGGGCCGATCGCGCCAGGCCCAGAGCAACGAGATTCCGGCGGTCAGGATCGATATCGCGGCGACGACCCTGGCGCCGGGAATCCGCGCGCCCAGCGCGGCGTGGTCGACGCTGCCGTGCATGCCCGCGATGACCTCCGCGGGATCGAGGAGGGCGCCCCAGGTGATGACGAGAGCGACGACCGCGAGCAGCACGCCGCAATGCGAGCGCGCGTAGTCGCTCGCGCGGATCCGGCCGCGGCGCATCCGCAGCGAGCCGATGACGCTGTACAGCAACGCCACAATGGCGAGCGTGCCGAGTGCCAGCACCAGCGCGCGATTCTGCAGTGCCGACCGCCAGGGCAGCACGCCCACGTAGTAACCGGCGTCGAGCCGCAGCCTGTCGTCGACCAGCCCGAAGTGCGGCGGCGACGACGCGAGCGCGACGTATCGCCACCAGTCGCCGGTTCCCAGAGAGAACAGAACGCCGAGGATGAGACCGAGCAGGAGAGTGCCGCCGAAGAGCACCTTATGCGAGACCGCTTCCACGATCTCGAGGTCGCCCAGGCGGCGCGGCATCTGCACCGAGCCGATCGCGCGATAGACCACGAGAAGGTTGCCGGTCGCCCAGGTCACGGCCGCAACGAGGGCGAGGGTCTGCAGCATCAACGCCAGGTTGCGGGCGTCGATCAACGCCGTCCCGCCCGCAAATGTTCTGTCCCACGCCCGATCCGCCGTCTCCACGGCCAGCCACCGGCCGCCCACCAGGGCGACCACGAGCAGGATGGCGCCGGTCACGTAGAGCCGGCGACGACCAGAGCGGGTCACGCCTTCATGCCGTGCTCGGTCAGCCAGCCCTCGACTTCCGCGCGATACGCTTCGAGGGACCGCTGGCGCGTCGCTTCGAAGCGCATGACCAGCACCGGCTGCGTATTGGACGCGCGCAACAGCCCCCATCCGTCCGGGAACGTGATGCGGACGCCGTCGAGCGTGAAGACCGGATAGATCTTCTTGAAGTGGGCGGCGGCGGCTTCCACTACAGCGAACTTCTTCTCGTCGGGGCAATCGACGCGCAGCTCGGGCGTCGTAAACGTCTTGGGCAGATCAGCGAGCAGGCGCGACAGGGGGCCACCCTCGCGTGCCACGTAAGCCAGCAGCCGGGCGGCCGCAAAGAGCGCGTCATCGAAGCCATACCAGTCGCCGCCGAAGAACATGTGCCCGCTCATTTCGCCCGCGAGCGGCGCGCCCAGTTCTTTCATCTTCATCTTGATGAACGAGTGCCCCGTCTTCCACATCACGGGCTCTAATCCCGCCCGCTTCAGCATCTGCGGGAGGACCTCGGAGCATTTGACGTCGAAAATCACCGGCTTGCCCGGCCCCATGCGTTTCACCAGGTCGCGCCCGAACAGCACGAGCAGCTGATCGCCGAGCACGGGGGTGCCTTTCTCATCCACCGCCCCGATGCGATCGCCGTCGCCGTCGAAGGCGATTCCCAGCTCGGCCTTCTCCCGTTTCACGGCGTCCTGGAGATCCTGGAGGTTCTCGAGAACGGTCGGATCCGGATGGTGGTTCGGGAATGTCCCGTCCGATTCGGCAAAGAGGGCGATGACGTCGGCGCCGAGATCGCGCAGGGTCTGGACCGCGATCAGGCTGGTGACGCCGTTGCCGCAATCGACGACGACTCTCACCCGGCGCGCCAGCGGCGTGTTGCGCTTGACGATGGCTTTCGAGTACGCCGTGAGCAGCGCTTCGTGTACGCCTTCCTTGCCGCCGGGCTTGGTCGTGAGCTTCCCGTCGTCGATCAACTTGTGCAGCAGTTGGATGTCGTCCCCGAAGACCGCGTCGTGCGCGAGCACCATCTTGAAGCCGTTGAACTCGGGCGGGTTGTGCGAGCCGGTAATCTGAATCCCGCCGTCCACGTCCAGTGTCTTGGTCGCGAAATACAGCGCCGGGGTGGGTACCTCACCGACATCGATCGCGAGGCCACCGGCCGCGACGATGCCTTCCCGGAGGCCCTGTGCGAGCGCGCTTCCCGACGGCCGGTTGTCGCGTCCCACGGCGACGCGTGGCGGTTTGCCGTTGCGCAGCCGGTCCCACGCGAAGGTGGTGTACGCCTGGCCCACGGCGCGTGCGGCGGCGGGCGTGAGCTCCTGGCCCACGATGCCGCGAATGTCATACTGGCGGAAGATTGTGGCGGCAAGCTTCATACGATCAGCCCGCGATCAGTGAGTGGGGGTCGCGGGGGGGGGGGAGGTCGGCGGAAGCGCAGTCGTGGTGGTGGTTGTGGTTCGCTGGATACTGGCGCCCGCCGTGCGAGCCAGCTCGAACAGTCTGTTGGGCCACACCCCGAACAATAGCAGCCCGACGACCACGGCGGTGACCGCGGCGCGTGCCCAGCGATCGAGAAACACGTCCACGTGCGCCGCCTCGATCGGCTCGGGTTTCATGTACATCGCCATAATGACGGGAAGATAGTATCCCGCGGAGACGACGCTGGTGAGCACCAGAATCGCCGCCAGGATGTTTTGCCCGGCGCTCGTGGCGGCGATGAGGATGTACCACTTGCCGATGAAGCCCGCCGTCCCGGGAAATCCCAGCAGCGACAGCATGCAGACCGACATCGCCAGGGCGAGCCAGGGACGCTTCCCGGCGAGCCCCGCCAGGTCGTCGATCAGGACATCGCTCTCGCCGCCACGGCCCTTGGCCGACAGCACGGCAAAGGCGCCCAGCGACATCATGGTGTAGGCCACCGCATACACCAGGAAGGCGCTCGATCCCTGCGGGCCACCCGCGGTCACCGCCACGAGCAGGTAGCCGGCGTGCGCCACGGACGAATACGCGAGCATCCGCTTGAGCGAGCGCTGCCCAAGCGCAAAGAGGTTGCCCCCGATCATGGTGATGGCCGCCAGCCACCACAGGATATCGTGCCACACGGCCACGCCGGCGAACGCGCTGTTGAGCAGCCGGAACAGCGCGGCGAAGGCCGCGGCTTTGACGGCGGTCGCCATGAATGCGGTCACGGGCGTCGGCGCGCCGTCGTACACGTCGGGCGCCCACATGTGGAACGGCACCGCCGCGACCTTGAATCCAAATCCCACGATGAGCAAGGCAAGCCCCATGAGCAGCATGATCGAGGTGCCGTCGATGCTCACCTGCGCGCCGATGAGCGCAAAGTTCGTGGTGGCGGTGGCGCCGTACACCAGCGCGATGCCGTACAGCAGGAAACCGGACGCGAATGCGCCGAGCAGGAAGTACTTGAGCGCGGCCTCGGCGGAGCGTGCCCGCCGCCGATCGAATCCCGCCAGGACATAGACTGCGACCGACATCAGCTCGAGGCCCAGGAAGATGACCATCAGGTCGGACCCGGCTGCCATTACCATCGCACCAAGCGTCGCGAAGAGGAGCAGGACATAGTACTCGGGAGCGAGCAGCTTCTCGCGCTCGAGGTAGAAGAACGAGATCAGCACGGTCAGCGCGGCCGCGCCCAGAAACACCCAGTCGGCCACCCAGCGGAAATCGTCCGCCGCGATCATGACCGCGAGCCCTTGGATCTCGGTGTGATTCCACCACAGCCACCAGATCGCGATGGCGGTGGAACCGAGTGCCGCCAGCGTCACCCATCCTGCGATGCGTAGATCGCGCGTCGTCTTGTGCCGCCAGGCCACCACGAGGAGCAGCACCAGCGCCCAGCCCGTCATCACGAGCTCGGGGAGGATCGACAGGAGCAGATCGCGATACACCGACGGGTCCAGTCTCATTGCGGGGTTCCTCCCCTCTCCCCCCCACCGCCCCCGCCACCTTCCCCGGTCGCGAATGGCGGTTGGCCTTGCGTCGCGCCGGGGCGCACCTGCTCGATCAGCTGCCGCGCCGAGGGCTCCATCCGCCGTAGGAACGGTTGCGGATAGATGCCGAGCCACAGAATGCAAATGAGCAGCGGGACCAGTACCGCGAGCTCGCGCACCGACAGATCGGTCAGCTTCTCGTTCTCGTGATCCGTCAGCGGATTGTAGATCACGCGCTGCAACGCGGTCAGGAGATACGCCGCGGCTACAATGACGCCGGTGGTGGCCAGCGCCGTGATGACCGGGTAGGTGCGGAACGAGCCGAGCAGCACCAGAAACTCACCGACGAAACCGTTGGTCCCCGGCAGCGCGATCGAGGAGAGCGATACCACGGTGAGGATCGCGGAGAACAGCGGCACGACGCGCGCGATCCCGCCGTAGGCTGCAATGAGCCGGCTGTGCCGCCGCTCGTAGATCATTCCCACGAGGAAGAACAGCGCCCCCGTCGAAATCCCGTGATTGATCATCACGAGCAAGGCGCCCTGCACGCTTTGCAGCGTCATCGCCCAGATCCCCAGCACGACGAAGCCGAGGTGCGCGACCGACGAGTAGGCGATCAGCTTTTTGAAGTCGGGCTGGACCATCGCGACGAGGCCGCCGTAGATGATGCCGATCAGCGCGAGCCCCACGATCACCAGCTGCACCACCTCGTTGAGCGCCACGCCGGGGAAAAACGGCACCGCGAACCGGAGGAAGCCGTAGGTCCCCATTTTCAGCAGGATGCCCGCCAGAAGCACGGAGCCGGCCGTCGGCGCTTCGACGTGCGCGTCCGGAAGCCACGTGTGCAGCGGGAACAGCGGCACCTTGATCGCGAACGCGAGGAAGAACGCGGCGAACAGCCACCAGGCCGCCGGTCCGAGCGTGCCGATCTGACTCAGCAGATGGGCGTACGAGAACGAGTAGAGGCCCGTGGCGCGTCCGGTGTGCAGGTAGAGCACGAGGATCGCCACGAGCATGAGCAGCGAGCCGAAGAACGTATAGATGAAGAACTTGATCGCCGCGTACAGCCGATTCTCGCCGCCCCACACCCCGATGATGAAATACATCGGGATCAACATCACTTCCCACATGACATAGAAGAAGAAGAGATCGAGCGCCACGAACACGCCGATCATCCCTGTCGTCAGAACCAGCAACAGTGCATAGAAGCCGTTCTCGCGCTTCGTGATGTACGACCAGCTGCCGAGCACGGAGAGCGGCATCAGGAACGTGGTGAGCAGTACCAGGAACAGCGAAATGCCGTCGAGTCCGACCGTGTAGTGAATGCCCCACGCCGGGATCCAGGGCAGGTCAACCATGAACTGCATGCCGCCGCTCGGAACGAACGCCCACCAGAGCGGCACCGAAATCACGAACTCGATCAGACTGGCAGCGAACGCGACCTGCTTGGCCAGCCTGGCCGGAACGAACAGCACGATCAGACCCGCCAGCAGCGGCCAGGTGAGCAGCAGCGTGATGACCCAGCGGCCGTAGGTCATCCGACCGACCGCCAGATAATGAGCAGCACGCCGATCACGAACACCGCGACGTACACACCCACCTGCCCCGTTTGCAGCCAGCGATTGGCCCACCCGAGCGCGCGCGCGCCGCGGGCCACGCCGTTGACGGTGGCCCCGTCGATCGCCTGCTGGTCGATGCGCTTCCAGAGGATTTCGGTCGACAACCAGACCAGGGGGCGCACGATCAGCGCGTCATAGATCTCGTCCACGTACCACTTGTGCCGCAGGATCCGGGCAAAACCCCGCTCCGCAGGAGCGTCGCGCGCCGGGACGAGCGCCGCCGGGTGGAGCAGTCGCCACGCACCCACGATGCCGAGCACCGCGATCAGCACCGCGACTCCCACGAGCATCCATTCGGTCGCGGTGCTCAGATGCGCCTCGGGGACCATGGCCGCGCCGGGTTGCGTGACCGGCTCGAGCCACTGATGCAGTCGCGCGCTGCCGTGGTACAGCTCCGGCACGTTCAGCAGACCGCCCGCCGCCGAGAGGATGCCCAGCACGAGGAGCGGCCCCGTCATGATCCAGGGGGCTTCGTGGAGGTGCTCCCGCTCCTTCTCGCCCGTGCGATTGGGGCCGTGGAAGGTGTACAGCATCAGCCGCGTCATGTAGAAGGCCGTGAGCAGCGCGGCAGCCAGGCCGAAAACCCAGAACACGAGCCATGCCGGATTGGTCGTGCCCCGCGCGAAGGCCGCGGTGAGGATTTCGTCCTTCGAGAAGAAGCCCGACAGCGGCGGGATGCCCGCGATCGCCAGGGTCGCGATCCACATGAGCGCGGTGGTCCACGGCAGGTAACGCGCCAGCCCACCCATGTTCCGCATGTCCTGTGCGTCCTCATGCGAGTGCGTGGTGTGATACGCGTGATGCATCGCGTAGATCACGCTGCCGGACCCCAGGAACAGCAGCGCTTTGAAGAAGGCGTGCGTCGTCAGGTGGAAGATTCCGGCGCTGATCGCGCCGGTGCCGACCCCGAGGAACATGTACCCGAGCTGCGAGATCGTAGAATAGGCCAGGACGCGCTTGATGTCCCATTGCTTGAGGGCGATGGTCGCGGCGAACAGCGCCGTGAGCGCGCCGACTCCCGCGACGACCGCGCTCGACAGCGGTGCCATGGCGAAGAGCACATTGCAGCGCGCGACGAGATACACGCCGGCGGTCACCATCGTCGCGGCGTGGATCAGGGCGGAAACCGGCGTCGGGCCGGCCATCGCGTCGGGCAGCCAGGTGTAGAGCGGGATTTGCGCCGACTTGCCGGTGCAGCCGAGGAACAGGAACAGGGTGATCGCCGTGATCGCCCCCCCGCCGGGTACCAGCGCCGTAGGCGCATGCGTGAAGACCGCACCGAAGTCGAGTGAGCCGGTCGACCAGAAGATCATGAACATCGCGACCATGAATCCGAAGTCGCCGATGCGGTTCATGATGAACGCCTTGCGGCCGGCATCGGCATTGGCCTTCTCGCTGAACCAGAAGCCGATGAGCAGATAGCTGCACAAGCCCACGCCTTCCCACCCGACGAACATCACGGGGAAGTTGGCGCCGAGCACGAGCACCAGCATGAAGAAGATGAAGAGATTGAGATAGGCGAAGTAGCGGGCGTATCCCGGGTCATCCTTCATGTAGCCGATGCTGAAGAGATGAATCAGCGAGCCCACGCCGGTCACGATGAGCAGCATGACAATCGAGAGCTGGTCCACCTGCAGCGCGAAGTCGACCTGCAGCGTCCCGACCGGAATCCACGACCAGTACCGGAACACGACCGGCGCGTCGGCGTGCAAGTCTGCGAAGGCCCGGAAAACGGTGACCGACACCCCAAAGGCCGCCAGCAGCACGCCGGCCCCGATGATGGAGACGAGCGTCTTGGCGGTGGGCCGCACCAAGGCGAGCGTGCCGTTCAGCACGAAGCCAAGGAGCGCCAGTGCGGGCGCGATCCAGATGAGATCGGCGGCCGTACCGGTCATCAGTCTTTGAGGAGATTCATGTTCTGAAGGCTGACGGACTGCTTGTGCCGGAAGACGGCAAGAATGATCGCAAGCCCCACCCCTGCCTCGGCCGCCGCCACGGCCATCACGAAGAGGACAAAGATCTGCCCACCGATCCCGAGCCGCTGTGCCAGGGCCACAAACGTCAAGTTGACGGCGTTGAGCATCAACTCGACGCACATGAAGATCACGATCGCGTTACGGCGCAGCAGTACGCCCGCGACGCCGAGCGTGAAGAGCACGGCGGAAATGGCGAGCGCGGGACTGAGGAGCATTGTTAGAGCTTCCGTTTCGCGAGCACGACGGCGCCCACGATGGCCGCGAGGAGCAGCAAGCTGGCGAGCTCGAAGGGGATCAAATACGCGTCGAACAGGGGATTGGCGACGGCCCCGACCATGCCCTGCCGCGTCTGGAGCTCGGCGAGCGTTCCGGCCGGCAATTGAATCGCATCCGGCGGCGGAGCGCTTCCCAGCACCCGCAGTTGAAACATCAACAACCCCGCGAGCACGGCGGCGATGGCCACTCCGGCCGGGCCCTTGATGTCGGTGGGGCCGGGGCGTCCGAGGTTCAACAGCATGATCACGAACAGAAAGAGCACCATGATGGCACCCGCATAGACCAGCACTTGCAGTGCCGCGATGAACTGGGCGTCGAGCAGGACGAACATCGCCGCCAGGGCGAACAGGGTGACGACGAGCCAGAGCGCGCTCGAGACCGGGTTCCGGCGCGTGATGCACAGCAGCGCGCTCGCGATCGCCATCACGCCGAAAATCCAGAAGACTGTGAGGGTCAACTACTCACCCTTTGGATCTGATGGATCCCACAATGTCGAAACGGGATGCGTCTGCGCCGTCAACCGCTCGAGATCATAGACGAACCGGTCGCGCGAGTATTCCGAGTTCTCGTAGTGCACGCCGACGTGAATCGCCTCTTCGGGGCACACTTCCTGGCAGTAGCCGCAGAAGATGCAGCGGAACTCGTCGATCTCGTAGATCAGCGGATAGCGGTGTCCCGCTTCGTCCTCGCCCGGTACGAGCTTGATGCAATTCGCGGGGCAAATCTGTGGGCACAGGCCGCAGGCGACGCATTTGGCGCGGCCCTGCTCGTCGGTGAGCATGCGATGCGTGCCCCGCCAGCGGGACGAGAGCGTCCAGTCCTTCGACGATTTCTCCTCGGGGTACTGCATCGTCACTTTGGGGCGCAGCAGATGGCTGAACGTCAGCGCCATCCCCTTCAGGGTGGCGCGCAGATAGGACGTCTGCTGTGTCGGCCGCTTCATGACCTTCACGCCGATCGCCATCAGGCCGCCTCCTCGGCAACCGAGCCGGAGATGATGCGGCCGCGGTCGAGCCACCAGACCAGCGCGACGAGCAGGATGAGATTCAGCCCACCGAGCGTGTAGGCCATGGCCGGGCCGTAATCCCAGTCCAGCTGCATGCGGAGGAACCAGATCGCGACGGCCAGCACCGTGATATAGAGGAGCACGAGCGGCAGCAGCACCTTCCAGCCGAGTGCCATGAGCTGATCGTAGCGGAAGCGCGGCAACGTCCACCGCACCCAGATGAACGTGAAGAGGAATACGAACGTCTTGAGACCGAACGCGATGAGCGTCAGCACCGTCTTCGCGACGCTCGGATCACCGGTCGAGTCCCAGCTCGTGAACGGAATGTCCCAGCCGCCAAAGAAGAGCGTCGCCATCAGCGCCGATGCCGTCACCATGTTCGAGTATTCGGCGATATAGAACATCGAGAACTTCATCGAGCTGTATTCGGTGTGGTAGCCGGCGATGAGCTCGGCTTCCGCCTCCGGCAAGTCGAAGGGCAGCCGGTTCGTCTCCGCCAGCGCGCTCACGAAGAAGATCACGAACGACAGCGTCAAGGGGACGATGAACCAGGCGTGCGCGTGCTGCTGCTGGGCGATCACGCGCGAAAGCGTCACGTTGCCGGCGAGCAGGAGTACCGCGACGGTGCTCATCCCGAGCGCGATCTCGTACGAGATCATCTGCGCGGAGGCGCGCAGCCCGCCGAGCAGCGCGTATTTGTTGTTGGACGCCCATCCCGCCAGCACGATCCCGTACACGCCGAGCGAGCTGATCGCCAGAATATAGAGGAAGCCGATGGGCAGATCGGCGACGACCATCGGCACGACGCCCCAGGGCGTGGGCAACGGAGACGCGAACGGGATCACGCCAAACGTCAGCAGCGCCGGAACGAACGACACGAGCGGGGCGAGCGTGAAGAGCGCTTTGTCGGCCATGGCCGGCGACGTCTCTTCCTTCAAGAAGTTCTTCAGGCCGTCCGCCGCGGGCTGCAGAATCCCCTGCGGTCCGACGCGATTGGGACCGAGGCGGTCCTGCATCCACGCGCACACGCGCCGCTCGAGCAGGGTGAGCAGCGCGACGCCGACCAAGATCAGATTGAAGACGACGAAGACCTTGATCGCCGAGGCGACGATGAAGAAGGTCATCGCGTCAGCTCCGCGAGGCCAAGGGCCGCCGTCAGCTCACCCAGCACCCAGGCGGCCGGCTGCGCCATGCCGGGCGCCGGCTTGGCCTGGTAGTAGCGCTGATCGCGGCCGTCGCAATTCGTGAAGGTGCCTTCCTCTTCCGCCACGTTGGCGATGGGGAGAATGACGTCCGCCCGCCGGCATGGCGCATCGGCGCCCAGGACAGAGCCGAGATAGATCAACGCGCCGCTCGCCTCCACGGCGCAGTCGGGGTCGTCGAGCACCAGCACGACCGCGGCCGTTTTCGCCGCCTCGAGCGCCCGCGCGTAGTCTCGCGAGTACCCGAGATTCTCGGCGCCCTTCGCGTTGGGGGCACGCTCGGCCCGCAGCGCGAGGTTGGGTACGCCCGGCAGCGGCGCCTCCTCACCCATCACGACCTGAAATGCGCCGGTCCAGCTGAAGCCTGAGAGCAGGCGCTTGGCGAGGGCGAGGGCCTCCGACGAAGCGCCGGGTGAGACGAGCGCGACGGCGGTTCCCGACGCGCCGCGCAGTATCCCGGCGACTCGGTCGAGCGCCTCGTCCCAATCTGTGGCCTTGAGCTCGCCATCGCGCCGGATGAGCGGAGCCTCGATGCGGTCGCCGCGATTCATCCATTTGTAGTGCATGCGGCCGTGATCGCAGATGAAGTAGCGGTTGACCTCGAGATTGGGGCGCGGCCGGACGCGCACCACGACCTCGTCCCGCGTGTCGAGGGTGATGTTGCAGCCCTGCGAGCAGCCGGTGCAGATCGACGCCGTCTTGTCGAGCTCCCAGGCGCGGGCCTTGTGCAGGAAGTCTTTGGACAGGAGCGAGCCGACCGGGCAGAGGTCCACGACGTTCCCCGCCCAGGGGTGGTCGAGGCGGGCCTCGGGATGAATGCCGATGAACGCGCGGTCGCCGCGTTCAGACACGTTGAGGACCGGCTCCTTGGCGACATCCTCCATGAAGCGCACACAGCGCGTGCAGAGAATGCAGCGGTTCGGCACGTACAGGACATCGGGACCGAAGTCTTCGACGGGATTGAAACGCTTGGCATACTCGCCGTAGCGTGTGCCGTCGCGTCCCTCCTGGAAGACGAAGTCCTGCAGCTCGCATTCGCCCGCCTGATCGCAGATGGGGCAATCGAGCGGGTGATTGATGAGCAGGAGTTCGAGCACGCTCTGGCGCGCGCTCTTCGACGGCGCGGTCTGCGTCTTCACCACCATGCCCTCGGTCACCGTCGTCGCGCAGGCGATTTGGAGCTTCGGCGCCTTCTCGATCTCCACGAGGCACATGCGGCACACGCCGGCGACCGGCAACCCGGGATGATAGCAGTAGTGCGGCACGAGCACGCCCGCCTGTTTCGCGGCCTCGATCACGAGCGTCCCAGGAGGCACGGAGACCGGGGCGCCGTCGATCGTCAGATTGATCATGCCGTCAGCCATCAGCCCACCATCACCGGTTGACGCTTGCCCGCCAAATACGCTTCGAATTCGCCGCGGAATTTCTTGATGCCGCTCACGATCGGCGCCGCGCACGAATCCGAGAGTACACAGATCGTCTTCCCTGTCATGTTCTCCGATAAGTCGAGCAGCAAATCGAGATCCTTGGTCTTTCCCTGCCCCGACAGGATCCGCTCCATGATCTTCGTGGTCCACGCCGTGCCCTCGCGGCACTGCGTGCACTGCGCGCACGACTCGTGGGCGTAGAAGCGCGCCAGCCGCATGATCTGGTAGACCATATCCGCCGAGTCGTCGAAGACGATCACGCCGCCCGAGCCGAGCATCGACCCCTTCTCGACGACGCCCTCATAGTCGAGCAGGCATGATTCTGTCTCTTCGCGCGTGAGAATCGGGACCGACGAGCCGCCGGGAATGCATGCCTTCAGTGTGCGCCCTGCCGGCGGGCCGCCACACATGTCGTAGAGGAGCCCCTTCAGCGGGAATCCCATCGTCACTTCGTAGTTCCCGGGCCGCTGCACGTGGCCGCACACCGAAAACAGCTTGGTGCCCGTGCTCTTGGGGTTCGACAGGCACAGACCTTTGTACCAGGCGGCGCCACGCTTGAGGATGGGCGGGACGGCCGCGAGCGTCTCGACGTTGTTGATCGTCGTCGGCATCCCGAACAGTCCGGCGGCCGCCGGGAATGGTGGCTTGATGCGCGGGTTGCCGCGCTTGCCTTCGATGGAATTCATCAGCGCGGTTTCTTCGCCGCAGATGTAGGCGCCCGCGCCGCGATGAAGGTAGACCTTGATGGAGCCGAACACACCGGCGGCGTTTGCCTCCGCGAGTGCGCGCTCCATGATCGTCCAGGGCTCGGTGAATTCGCCGCGGATATAGATGTAGGCGATCTCGGCCCGGATCGCGTGCGCGGCGATCGCCGTCCCCTCGAGCAGCGCGTGGGGCGTCCAGCGCATGATCTCCCGGTCCTTGAACGTGCCGGGCTCGGACTCGTCGGCGTTCACGCACAGGTAATGCGGCTTTTTCTTTTCCTTCGGCATGAACGACCACTTGAGGCCGGTCGGGAAACCGGCGCCGCCCCGCCCGCGCAGGCCCGATTCCTTCACGACCTCGGTGACAGCCGCCGGATCCATCTTCAGCGCCTGGGCGAGCGCCTCGTAGCCGCCACGCTTCACCCAGCCCTTGTGGGTGCGTGCCTCCACGTCGCCGAAATACTGTGACAGAACGACGGTCTCTTTGGGGTGCGGTTTTTGAGGAAAGCCCATTAGCGGTACTTCTTCACAATGTCCGGGACTTTCTCCGGCGTCACGTTCTCGAGGAAGTCGTCATTGATCAGCACCGGCGTCGCGAAGCCGCACGCGCCGAGACATTCCACTTCGACAATCGTCCACTTGCCGTCGGGGCTCGTCGCGCCGGCGTCGCCGGCTCCCGTGTGCTCGAGGAACGCCTTCACGACCCCCTCGGCGCCGCAGATGTTGCACGGCGACGTCGTGCAGACTTGTACGAAGTTTTTCCCGACCGGGTGCTGGTGATACATCGTGTAGAAGGTCACGACGCCCTTCACATACGCCGGCGTCAGTCCCAGGACCTCGGCGACTTCGGCCATGATGCGATCGGAAATCCAGCCGTGCTCGCGCTGCGCGATCC